>Ga0209023_10001394_pt1 | contig 32519 bp, 32 predicted proteins | sample LakOneMetagenome_FD_187468 | JGI IMG/M metagenome (GOLD analysis project Ga0209023, IMG submission 187468) | Freshwater and sediment microbial communities from Lake Erie, Canada (SPAdes) (version 2) | ecosystem: Environmental > Aquatic > Freshwater > Lentic | place: Lake Erie, Canada...
GGGGGGGGCATCATCTGGGGTCATGGGTTCTGCCAGTCATCACGGTTCGCGTCCCGCCGGTAATGGACCCGTAGCTTGGGGTCAGCCTTGACTTAGGTCAATCTAGCCCGCGCAGCCACTGGCAAATGGCCGCACCGACCCCCGCGCGGCGCGCAGGGGCAAACGTGCTGCCCCGCGCAAAAGGTCTTGCCCCGGGGCCCCGCAGAATGTTCAATGCTGTCAGGGACAGCCGCGGCGCGCAAACTGTCGCTGCGGTCGGGTGTGCGAACATGACCGAGAAACGTCACGCGGATGAGACATCCGAGTTTTCCGCGGCCGAAATAGGCGCGCTGGCGCATCTCTACCGGGGCGAAGTCTACCGCAGCACCGTCTGGCGCACCCGGCTTGATACCACGACCAATTGGGCGGTGGTGACGCTGGGTGTGGCGCTTTCCATCACATATTCGCATCCCGACGCGTCACCCTTGCCACTGTTGCTGGTCGGCATCCTGATCATGCTGTTCCTGGCGCTCGAGGCGCGCCGCTATCGCTATTTCAGCGTCTGGCGGGCACGGTCGCGCTGGATCGAGAAACATTTCTACGTGCCGATGCTGGTCGGAAGCGACCTGCACACCGAAGAAGGCTGGCAACGCATTCTGGCCGAGGATTACCAGCATCCCCAATATTATGTGAGCTACATGACGGCCATCGCCCGCCGGGTGCGCAGCAATTATCTTTGGATCCTGCTGATCCAGACGATCGCCTATATCGGCAAGCTGATCGTCCATCCCTATGCGGTCTACGACTGGCCGACCTTCATCCAGCGCGCCGATATCGGGCCGTTTCCGGGCGAACTGGTCTTGATTGCCGGCAGCTTCTATATTGCCACCTGGACGGGGCTTGCGATCTGGATCGGCCACAAGGATGCAAAGCGCATCCGCGAACGTGGCGGAACCCCGTCGATGGGCTGAGAAAACTAGCATCGGCCCCCCAGGAAACGCGCGAACAGGACAGGGGGCCGATGCAGGGCCGGGGCGAGATTCGCCCCAAGCCACTGCCAGCTTCCACGGCTTGGCGGCCACCGTCCTTGACCTGCATCAAACCGCAGCGGCCTGGCGCAGAATCCAGGCCGAAAAGGCGGTGATGGCCGCCCGCTCGGGTCCGGGGCCGGTCAACAGGAAGTAACCCTCGCGCGCGCCGTCCTCGTGCAGCACGCACAAGCGGCCGGCATTGATGTCGGCCTCGACAAAAGCTCGCGCGACGGCGGCGACCCCCTGCCCGTCGCGCGCGGCATCAATCATCATGTTGCCGGGCAGCGAGACGAGCCCCGCCCCACCGCGCCAGGCCACGCCGCGTTCCTCGAGAAAGGCGCTCGCCTCGCTGGTGCCCAGTTCCTGAAGCCAAGGGAGCGCGGCCAGTTCATCCAACGACGGGCGCGGGTTGGCAAGGGCCAGCGTCGGGGCCGCGACCACCACCACCGGCGTGCGCAACAAGAGCCGCGCGACCGTGCCCGGCCAGTGCCCGTTGCCATAGCGCAGCGCAATATCCGCATCCTCGCCCAGCCTGCGCATATCCGAGCTCGGGTCGATCGTCAGGTCGATGCCGGGGTGGCGGGCGCGAAAATCCGACAAGCGCGGCAGAAGCCAGCCGCTTGCGAAAGCCGGGGTGGTGGTGATGCGCAGGGGGCGGGCCGCCTCGCCCCGCGTCAGATCGGCAATCGCACGGCCGATCTGGCCGAAACCCGCGTCAAGCGCCTGGGCCAGATGGCGGCCGGCATCGGTCAACACCAGGCGCCGCCCGTCGCGAACCACGAGCCGCACGCCGAGATGCGCCTCGAGCGCCCGTATCTGCTGCGAGATCGCCGCATGGGTCACCCCGACTGCCGCCCCTGCATGATCGAGCGTGTCCGCCGACGCGAACGCCGAGAAGGCGCGCAAGGCCGACAAAGGGGGGAACTGGCGCCATTGCATATGTAAGTTCGACTTAACTGTTAAAAACATTGCTGAGTCGCAGATGTCCAGAAGTTTGGCTAAATTTCAAGCATGAAGCCAGAGAGAAGGATGGATGACATGTTGGAAATTCTTGGGATAGTCAGGCAAAGCCTTCTGATTGCGACCGGGTTCCACCCGGGGCATTATCGGCGCCCTCACCGCCCGTCGGCGGATGCGGCGCGCAGCGCGGCGGATCAATATTTCTGGTGGGGTCGTCGCTGGCACCACCCCGGTGGCGACCAAGATGACCGCCTGCGCTGAAATGGAAAAGGCCCCCGGGTATGCCGGGGGCCTTGGTTTCTTGGTTCTTTGGCGCTATTCGCCGCCGCCCAACCCATGCACATATTCGGCAACCGCGCGGATCTGTGCCTCGGTCAGCCGGTCTTTCCACGACGGCATGACGCCGAAACGGGCGAAGGTCACGGTTTCCTTGATCGTGGCCGCATCGCCCCCGTACAGCCAGATCGCGTCGGTCAGGTTCGGCGCGCCCTGAGTCCGGTCGCCCTTACCTTCGGGGCCGTGGCAGGCTGCGCAATTGTCGGCAAAGACCTGCGCGCCCTTGGCTTCAAGGCCTGCGTCGAATTGCTGGCCCGAGATCTTCAGCACATGGTTCACCACTTCGTCGATTTCCTCGGGCTTGAGGATCTCGCCGAAGGCCGGCATCTGCGAGAACCGCGCGTCCGGGTCGGTGGTGTTGCGAATACCGTGGGTGACGGTCGTGTGGATATCGTCGATCGAGCCGCCCCACAGCCAGTCGTTGTCAAGAAGGTTCGGGAAACCCTTGGCGCCGCCGGCCCCGGCCCCGTGGCATTGGGCGCAATTGATGCGGAAGATCGCCGCGCCGGCATTCTTGGTATAGCTGGCCAGTTCTGGGTCGGTTGCGATCGCCTTGAGGTCGGTCGCCACCAGCTTGGCCTCGATCGGCGCGTTCGCATCGCTGAAGCGCTTGATCTCGGCCGCCACCTCGCCCCGCGTGGAAAAGCCCAGAAGGCCGGTGGTGGCGCCGTGAATCAGCGGCCATGCCGGGAACAGGACCACATAGCCGAGACCCCAGATGATGGTCAGGTAAAAGGTCCAGAGCCACCAGCGCGGCATCGGATTGTCAAACTCCTCGATCCCGTCCCAGCTATGTCCCGTGGTGCGGGGTTCGTCCTTTTTCTGAACGGGTTTCCTCGTCATTTCAAAGTCTCCTTCACCCGCTGTTTGGCGGCCTTTTCGTCTGGGTCCGCCGGCCTGTCGTCGTGCCGGAAGGGAATGTTCGACACGTCTTCATAGGCCGCGCGCGCGCCCGGGCGGATCGCCCAGAGGATGGCCCCGAGGAACAGAAGGAACATCGCCAGAAGCACCCAACTGTCGGCGAATTCGCGCAGAAAGGAATAAAGCTCCATCATGCCCTCCGTCAGCGGCTGGGGTCGGGCTGGAAGGTCGAGAAATCGACCATCGTGCCCAGAACCTGCAGGTACGCAATCAGCGCGTCCATTTCCGAAACGCCGGGCTTGCCGTCAAAGTTGCGCGCCTGCGCCTTGGGATAGCGCGCTTGCAGGCCCGAAATGTCGGCATCAGGATTGTCCTGTGCCTCGAAATCGGCCTTGGCAGCCTTGATCATGTCCGACGTATAGGGCACGCCGACCATCGCATCGGTCTGGAGCCGTTCGTCGATCCAGGTCGGCTCGATCATCCGGTGGGCGAGAAAGCCGTATTTCGGCATCACCGATTCCGGCACCACCGATTGCGGGTTGGTCAGGTGCGCGACATGCCAGGCATCCGAATAGCGCCCGCCCACCCGCGCCAGATCCGGTCCGGTGCGTTTGGAGCCCCATTGGAACGGATGATCATACATCGATTCCGCCGCAAGGCTGTAGTGGCCGTAACGCTCGACCTCGTCGCGCATCGGGCGGATCATCTGGCTGTGGCAAAGATAGCAGCCTTCGCGCACATAGATGTCGCGCCCGGTCAGTTCGAGCGGTGTATAGGGGCGCATCCCCTCGACCTTCTCGATCGTGTTCTGAAGATAGAAAAGCGGGGCGATTTCCACGATCCCGCCGATGGTCACCACCAAAAGCGAGCCGATGAGAAGAAGCGTCGCGTTCTTTTCCAGAACCTTGTGTTTTTCCAGAATACCCATGTTCCGGCCCCCCTTATTCAGCCGGAACCGCGGCCGGCACAACCGAACGACCCGGCTGTCTGGCGACGGTTGCCCAGAGATTGTAGACCATGATCAGCCCGCCGCTGAGGTAGAGAACCCCACCGAGCGCCCGCACCACATACATCGGGAACTTGGCGGCCACCGTGTCGGCGAAGGCGTTGACCAGGAAACCCTGCGCATCGACCTCGCGCCACATCAGCCCCTCCATGATCCCCGACACCCACATCGAGGAGGCGTAGAGAACGATCCCGATGGTGGCGAGCCAGAAGTGCCAGCTGACCAGCGACAGGCTGTAAAGCCGCTCGCGGTTCCACAGGCGCGGCACCAGATAGTAGAGAACCCCGAAGGTGATCATGCCGTTCCAGCCCAGGGCGCCGGAATGGACGTGACCGATGGTCCAGTCGGTATAGTGGCTGAGCGAGTTGACGGCCCTGATTGACATCATCGGACCTTCAAAGGTCGACATGCCGTAAAAGCCGATCGACACGACCATCATCCGCAGGATCGGGTCGGTTCTGAGCTTGTCCCAGGCGCCAGAGACCGTCATGAGGCCGTTGATCATTCCACCCCAGGACGGCATCCACAGGATGACCGAGAAGACCATGCCGAGCGTCGATGCCCAGTCGGGCAGCGCGGTATAGTGCAGGTGGTGCGGACCCGCCCAGATGTAGAGGAAGATCAGCGCCCAGAAATGGACGATGGACAGCTTGTAGCTGTAGACCGGCCGCTCGGCCTGCTTGGGCACGAAATAATACATCATGCCCAGAAAGCCCGCGGTCAGGAAAAAGCCCACGGCGTTGTGGCCATACCACCATTGCACCATGGCATCCTGAACGCCCGAAAAGGCCTGAACCGATTTCGACCCGAAAAGCGACACCGGGATCGAGATGTTGTTGACCACATGCAGCATGGCGATGGTGATGATGAACGACAGATAGAACCAGTTCGCCACATAGATGTGCGGTTCGCGTCGCTTGATCAGCGTGCCCATGAACACCGCCAGATAGGCCAGCCACACGATGGTCAGCCACCAGTCGGCCAGCCATTCCGGCTCGGCATATTCCTTGGACTGCGTGGCCCCCAGGATATAGCCCGATGCGGCCAGCACGATGAAAAGGTTGTACCCCCAGAAGACGAACCAGGCGAGGTTGCCGCCCCAGAGCCGCGCGGCGCTGGTGCGCTGGACGACATAGAACGACGACATGATCAGGGCATTGCCGCCAAAGGCAAAAATCACCGCCGATGTGTGCAGCGGGCGCAACTTGCCGAAGTTCAGATATCCCTGCGCCCATTCGAAGTTCAGCGACGGAAAGGCAAGCTGAAAGGCGATGAACGTGCCGGCCAGAAAGCCGACGATGGCCCATCCTGAGGTCGCAATGGCGCCGGCGCGGATCACTCCGTCATTATATTCGTTCATCGGTTCGATGCGCGTTTCGCCCGCGCCGCGCAGCGCCCAGACGAATGTCGCGGCGGCGGCGAGCATCACCTCCAGCGCGTTCACCATATAGGCCAGATCATGTGCGTAATTGGCTGCGATCGCGGCCAGCACCGCAATTGCGGCCAGCACCGCCAGCTTGATGTAATCCCACATTGTTGCGTCCCTTCGTCAGCTCTCTTGCCCCTAGGCGCCGTCGCGGGCGGTTCAGGCCTTCGGGGTTTAGGCCCCGGCGTCGGAATGCCGCCTTGATCTGCGTCAACTTTTCGTTACCGCTGGATTGATCCGTGTCAAGGCGGCTGCGCAGGCGCAGGCTAGGATTGTTCGCAAGCGGGGCCGTTCGATGACGGCTCCACCTGCCCGATGAAGGAGATGACGATGGCCTACAAATCCATTCTGACCGTTGTGACCGATGCGGCCAATGTTCCCGATCAGATTGATGCGGCGGTTGCCCTCGCCCGGCGCGAAGATGCCCATCTCGACGTGCTCTGCCTTGGGCTCGACCGCACGGAATATGGCTATTACTATGTCGGCGCGGCGCCGATTGCCCCGGTTATCCTTCAGGAAACGCTCGACGATGCCCGCAATGCAGCACTCGCCGCCGAGGCTGCGGTGCGCCAGCAACTTGCCCCCGAAGACATCCGCTGGGCGGTCGACACCGGGGTTGCGCAGATCAGCGCCCTGGCGCGCGATGTGGGTCACTTGGCGCGCTTTGCCGATCTGGTGGTGCTGCCCAAGCCCAAGGGCAAGGCGGATCAGTACGAACAGCAGGCCATTGTGGAAGCCGCGGTGTTCGAGGGCCGCGCGCCGGTTCTTCTGTTGCCACCGGCGAAATTCGGCGCCGACTACGGCAAGCGCGTGATCATCGCCTGGAACCAGAGCGACGAGGCGATGGTCGCCATCCGCGCCGCCCTGCCCATTCTCAAGGCGGCGTCCGATGTCAATATCGCCATCATCGCACCCCCGGCCCATGGCCCAGAAAGGTCGGATCCCGGTGGCCGGCTGTCGCAGTTCCTGGCGCGCCACGGCGTTCATTGCGAAGTGTCGGTGCTGGCCAAGACGCTTCCACATGCGTCAGACGTGCTCTGCCGCCATATCGAGGATATCAACGCCGACATGGTGGTGATGGGCGCCTATGGCCATTCGCGGTTCCGCGAGGCGATCCTCGGCGGCACCACGCGCGAGATGTTCGACATTTCGCCGGTGCCGGTGCTGGCAGCCCACTAGAACGGGTCAGAAATAGCCCTTGATCTCAAGCGGGGTTGAGGAATTACAAGGCATGACCGGCCCTTCCGGCCAACTGAGGTATTGCCTTGTCAGACGCATCCGATTCCGCCCGTGTTCCCTGGGCCGAGGTGCTGACCCGCGCCCAGGCACCGTCTTTGGTGCTTGTATGCCTCGGGGTCTGGCTGCACGCCGCTGACGCACTGATCGTGGCGACGATGCTGCCTGCTGTCGTCCGCGATCTTGGGGGTGCCGCCTATGTTTCATGGTCGGTGGCGCTTTACGAGCTTGGCTCCATCGTCGCCGGCACGGTCAGCGCCCTTTGGGTGTTGCGATGGGGCGTTCATCGCGCGATGGTCGGGGCGGCGCTGGTCTTTGCGCTTGGCTGCATCGTCAGCGCCGTCGCTCCCGGCATGCCGGTCCTGCTGGTCGGCCGCCTGTTGCAGGGCCTGGGCGGCGGCGGGCTGTCGGCGCTGGCCTTCATCGGTGTCGCGCGTCTTTTCTCGCCCCGGCTCATGGCCCGCGTCATGGCCCTGATCTCGATCCTGTGGGGCGCGTCGGCCTTTCTCGGGCCGCTGATCGGCGGCCTGTTCGTGACCTATGCGACGTGGCGGACGGGGTTTCTCTTCTTTGCAGCGCAGGCTTGCGCGCTTGCCTGCCTCATCCTTTTCGGCATCGGTTTTCCCGGAAACGCGCAGGCCGGCCCGGCACCGCGCCGCGCGCCGCTTGGCCGGCTGGCGCTGCTGGCCGCTGGCACCCTCTTGGTTGCCTCGGCGGGTGTCAGCGTGTCGTGGCGGCGCACCCCGGCCCTGCTCGGACTGGGGTTCGCGGCCATTTCGGCCTTTCTCTGGCTCGACCGGCGCCACGCCGAAACCCGGCTTCTGCCGCGCCATGCCTTCGGCCTCGGCACCCCGGCCGGCGCGGCGCTGTTGATGAACCTTCTGCTCAGCATGGCCACGATCGGCCTTGCAACCTATGGCCCGATCCTGATGACGGTCATCCACCATATCCCGGCGATAACCGCCGGGTATGTTCTGGCCGCCGAGGCGATCGGATGGTCGCTGACTGCCGTCGCCCTGTCGGGCGCACCCGAGACACAGGACACCAGACACATCCTTGGCGGCATGGTCGTGGTGACCCTTGGCGTCGGCGGCATGATCTGGGCGATCCCCCACGGGCCAGTCGGGCTGATCGCGGCGTTCGCCACGCTTCAGGGTGCGGGGTTCGGGTCTGCCTGGACCTTTGTCCTGCGGCGTGCACGGCGCCTTGTCGCGCCTGACGATCTGGAACGTCTGTCGGGCGCCATGTCGTCTGTCGGGCATTTCGGCTATGGGCTCGGGGCGGCGCTGACCGGTATCGTCGCCAATGCCGCTGGCTTTTCCGAACGCGCCGGCGCCGACGAGGCACGCCATGTCGCCCTGGCCGTCTATGGTTTTTGTCTGCCGATGGCGATACTCGGCCTTGGCGCCACCGTGCGGTTCGTACGACCTGCCCAGCCTTCTACCTTGGCGCGCTGAGATTCAGACCGGAAAACCGCCGTCCGAATCGTCGCCGGCCTCGTTCAGAAGTCGGTTGAAATCGGGCACGATAACATGGCGCTTGCCCTCAAGCTCGATCACCCCGTCGCGCTTCAGCGCCGACATCTGGCGGCTGACCGTTTCGAGCGTAAGGCCAAGATAGTCCGACATCGCTTCGCGCGTCAGCGCAAGATCGAAGGCAATATTGCCGGCGTTCGTCCGCAATTTCAGGCCGGCATCGCGCCGCGCGATGATCGCCAGAAGCGAGGCGATCTTTTCGCGCGCGGTCTTGCGGCCCAGCAGCAGCATCCATTCACGCGCCGCGTCCAGTTCGTCCAGTGTCATTTCAAGCAGCCGCTGGCTGAGATGCGGCGTGGCGTCCATCTGCTTTTCAAAGGGCTTCTTGCGGAAACAGCACATCAGAAGGTCGGTCGTCGCAATCACGTTGTAGGGGGCCGTGTCGCGCCCCGGTCGCCCCATGAAGTCTGACGGCAGCAAAAGCCCCACCATCTGGGTGCGGCCGTCCTCCAACGTCTGGGTCAGCGTCGCCACGCCCGAAACGACTGACGCGACAAAATCCATCCGGTCGCCCGACCAGATGACCGTCTGCCCCGCCTCGTATCCGCGGTAATATTTGATTTCCTCGAGCCGCGCGAGTTCGTCCGCCTCGCAACGCGCGCAGACGGCACGGTGGCGGATCGGGCAGTCGCCGCAGTTCGGTGCGAGCGTCGGAGTATCCTGATATGCCATCTGTCTTTTGATCTGGGTCAAGGCGTCGCGCCAGCCTCGCAACACAAGGTAGGCGCATGTCAGACAATTCGCAACTCGCCCGACTCGGACTTTTTGACGCGCGTGTGCCGCGCTACACGAGTTATCCGACGGCACCGCACTTTTCGGGCGGCGTTGGCATGCCCGAGATGGAAGCCTGGCTGCGCGCCATTCCGGCCGGATCGCAGATTTCGCTTTATGTTCATGTGCCGTTCTGCCGGCGGCTCTGCTGGTTCTGTGCCTGCCGCACGCAGGGCACGCAAAGCGACGATCCGGTGCGCGCCTATGCCGAGATGCTGTGTGCCGAGATCGCGCTGATGGCGGCGCGTCTGGCGCCCGGCATTACGCTTTCGCGCCTGCACTGGGGTGGCGGCACGCCCACCCTTCTGCCCGCCGACCTGATTGTAAAGCTGTGTGCGACGATCTTCAGCGCCGTTCCCCTTGCCCCTGATGCCGAATTTTCGGTCGAGATCGACCCGAACGAAATCGACGAGGCGCGGCTCGATGCGCTGGCCGGCGCGGGAATGAACCGCGCCTCGATCGGGGTGCAGGATTTTCATCCCGAGATACAAAGGACCATCGGCCGCGATCAGAGCTATGCGGTGACGAAACGCGCGGCCGACATGATCCGGGCGCGCGGTGTGCGGTCGCTGAACGCCGACATTCTTTACGGCCTGCCCGGCCAGACCCCGGCCCGCATTGCCGACAGTGTCGAAAAGCTCTTGTCGCTCGGCCCCGACCGGGTGGCGCTTTACGGCTATGCGCATGTGCCCTGGATGGCGCGGCGCCAGCAGATGATCCCGTCGGACCTGCTGCCCTTTCCCGAGGAACGGCTGAACTTGTTCGAGACGGCGCAGCGGCTTTTCGCCCGCGACGACTATGCAGCGATCGGCATCGACCATTTCGCCAGGCCGGACGACGGGCTGGCGGTCGCGGCGCGCGAGCGGCGACTCCGGCGCAATTTTCAGGGCTATACCGACGATCAGGCGCCAATTCTGGTGGGGCTGGGTGCGTCGTCCATTTCGCGGTTTCCGCAAGGCTATATTCAGAACAACCCCGCCACCTCGGCGCATACGAAGGCGATCCGGGAAGGCCGGTTTTCGGCCGCGCGGGGCCATGTCTTCACCCCGGACGACCGGGTGCGGGCCCGCATGATCGAATCGCTGATGTGCGATTTCCGCATCGACGCCGACGAGATGACGGGCCGTTTCGATATGCCGCGCGACCGGCTCGCGGGCATGTTTCATGCGGCCGCCGGGCGGTTCGAGGATTTGGTCGTCGTTGACCATACCGGCATTGCCATCACCGACCGCGGTCGGCCCCTGACACGCATGATCGCGCGCGCCTTTGACGCCTATGACATGGCGCAAACGGGGCACAGTCAGGCGGTCTAGGCCTAAAGCCCGTGCGGCTCGTGGCTTTCGACGAAGGCGATGAGACGCGGCAGGCAATGGCGCCTGAGATCGTAGCGTTCGAGCACGGTTTCCCGCGCGGCATGGCGCAGGGCATTGTCTGGGCCGGCGTCTTCAAGCGCGCGGATCAGGGCGCGCGACCAGCCGGCCACGTCGAAGAAATCCACCAGCCGGCCATTGCGGCCATCGTCGATCACCTCGGTCACCGGCGGTGTGGCCGAACCCACGACCAGCGCGCCCGCGCTCATCGCCTCGATCATCGACCAGGAGAGGACGAACGGGTAGCTCAGGTAGGCATGGACGCGCGTCACCTGCATCAGCGCCAGAAACTGCGCGCGCGGCACCCGCCCGAGGAAATGCAGGCGCGTGGGGTCGATGCGGCCCGCCACCTCGTCGAGAAGGGTCTGTTTCCAGGTCTTGCCGGTCCCAGGCGGGCGACCGTAGCTTTGCCCGTCACCGCCAAGGATCACCACCTGCGCCTCTGGCCGCGCCTTCATCACCTCGGGCAGCGCCCGCATGAAGATGTGATAGCCCCGGTAAGGTTCCAGATTGCGGTTGACGAAGCTCAGAACCTCGTCGCCTGGCTTCAGCGTGATGCCCGTGCCGGGCAGGTCGAGCCGCGCCTCGGGGTTGGGGCAGACCTGATCGGTGTCGACCCCGTCATGCACAACCGTGATCTTGCGCCGCAATTCCGGCGGAAAGGTCGAGGCCTGCCATTCGGTCGGCGCGATCGCCGCATCGGCGTCGAGCATGGATTGCAGGATATGCGAAGCGCGCGTGACGGTCGCCATCCGGGTATTCAGATCGGTCTGCTGGAACTCCCGGTCGAAATCGGAATCGAGCCCGCGTGAACGATAGACGAACTCGGCATAGTTCAGAATGCGGGCATCCGGCCAGATTTCACGCAGGAACAGCATCTCGCCCCAGCCGTTGTGGCCAAAGATGACATCGGGCACAAAACCCGTCCGCTCTTTCAGTTGCGAACAGGCCCCGGCCACCATTGCGCCGCGCGCCACCACATCGGCATTGGTCGAGCCGAGCCCCTTCAGCCGTTCCTTTTCGGGGGATTTGTAGTGGTAGGTCAGAACCGGCGACTTGCGCTTGTTCTCGACATCGGAAAGCGCCACCACCTCGTGCCCCCGCGCCGCAAGGGCGGCCGACAGATGGGGGAACTGGCCCGGGAAATTCTGATGGACGAAGAGTATTCTCATGCCGGCCCGTCCTTGCCCATGCGGTTGGCAAAGGCCGCGGCCATCAGTTCGCGCGTGTAATCCTGCTGCGGGGAATCGAAGATCGCGTCGGTTTCGCCGACTTCGACAATATCGCCCCGATGCATGACCACCATTCTGTGCGCAAGCGCCCGGACCACGCGCAGATCATGGCTGATGAAAAGATAGGCAAGCCCGTGGCGGCGCTGCAAATCGCGCAACAAGGCGACTATTTGCACCTGCACGGTCATGTCCAGTGCGCTTGTCGGCTCGTCCAGAACCATCACCTTGGGACGCAGCACCATGGCGCGGGCAACGGCGATGCGCTGGCGCTGGCCGCCGGAGAATTCGTGCGGGTAGCGCTCCATCATGGCGGGGTCTAGACCTACCTCGGTCATGATCTCGGCCACCAGTTCGCGCCGGTCGCGGGTCGGGTCGACGGCATGGATGGTCAGCCCTTCAGCGATGATCTGTTCGGCGGTCAGCCGTGGCGACAGGCTGCCGAACGGATCCTGAAAGACGATCTGCATGTCGCGCCGCAGGCGGCGCAGGTCGCGCGTCGCCCAGCCGGTAATGTCCTGGCCCATATAGACGATCGGCCCATCGGACGCGATTAGCCGCATGATCGCCAGCGCCAGCGTTGTCTTGCCCGACCCGCTTTCGCCGACAATGCCCAGCGTTTCCCCGGCCCGCACCGACACCGACGCACCGTTGACCGCCTTCACATGGCCCACGGTCTTTTGCAGGAACCCCTTCTTGATCGGGAACCAGACGCGCAGCCCTTCCGTCCGCACGATTTCGGCCGCGCCCGGTGCCACGGGATCGGGGCGGCCGGTCGGCTCGGCGGCCAGAAGCTTTTGCGTATAGGGATGGCGCGGGTGGGCGAAAATCTCGGCCACCGGCCCCTGTTCGACAATCTCGCCCCCCTGCATCACGCACACCCGGTCGGCGATGCGGCGCACGATGCCCAGATCATGGCTGATGAAAAGAAGGCTAAGCCCTTCGCGCCGCTTGAGGTCGGCCAGAAGGTCGAGGATCTGCGCCTGAATGGTCACGTCGAGCGCGGTTGTCGGCTCGTCCGCGATCAGAAGGTCGGGGCCGTTGGCCAGCGCCATGGCGATCATCACCCGCTGGCGCTGCCCGCCCGAAAGCTGATGGGCATAGGCCGAAAGCCGGTCGGCAGCACCGGTTATGCCAACCTTTTCCAAAAGTTCGATGGTCCGGACGCGCGCCGCAGCACCCGTCAGCCCCTGATGCAGCGCCAGGCTTTCGCCGATCTGCCGTTCGATCGTGTGCAGCGGATTCAGAGAGGTCATCGGTTCCTGAAAGATGAAACTGATGTCATTGCCGCGAACCTTGCGCAAATCTTCCTCGGGCGCGCCGATCATCTCGCGCCCAAGGTAGGTGACCGAGCCCGCCACTTCGGCATTGCGCCCCAGAAGCGCCACCGTGGCCAGCGCCGTGACCGACTTGCCAGACCCGCTTTCGCCCACAAGCGCCACCGTCTCGCCCTTGCCAAGCGCGAACGACACACCCTTCACCGCCTCGATCCGCCGCCCGTCCTGGCGGAAGACGACGCGCAGGTCGCTGGCCTTCAGAAGATCGCTCATGCGAAGGTCTTTCTGGGGTCGAAGGCATCGCGCACCCCTTCGAAGACGAAGACCAGAAGGGCGAGCATGATCGCAAAGGTGAAAAAGGCCGAAAAGCCCAGCCAAGGCGCCTGAAGGTTCTGCTTGGCCTGCTGGGTCAGTTCGCCCAGCGACGGCAGGGACGACGGCAGGCCGAACCCGAGATAGTCTAGCGCGGCAAGACCCGCGATGGCGCCGGTGACGATGAAGGGCAGAAGTGTCAGCGTGGCGACGACCGCGTTGGGCAAGATATGGCGGACCATGATCGTCCGATCGGGCACACCCAACGCCCGCGCCGCCCGCACATATTCGAAATTCCGTGCGCGCAGGAACTCGGCCCGGACCACACCGACCAACGCCGGCCAACCGAACAGGATCGAGATGAACACCAGAAGCCAGAAGCCCCGCCCGAGGATCGAGAAAAGGATGATAATGACATAAAGCGCGGGCGTTCCGCCCCATATCTCGAGCACCCTCTGGAAGATAAGGTCGGTCCGGCCGCCGAAATAACCCTGTACCGCCCCGGCCATGACGCCAAGCAGGCTCGACCCGGCCGATACGATCAGCGCGTAAAGGACCGAAAGGCGGAACCCGTAGATGATGCGCGCCAGCACGTCGCGCGCCGTATCATCGGTGCCGAGCCAGTGATTGCGGTCGGGCGGGGAAGGCGCCGTGCCGACATTGTTGATCGTGTTGTAGCGATAGGGGATGGGCGGCCAGATCGCCCAGCCCGCTTCCACCTTCTCGCCCTTGTAGGTGCCGCCTGCCGCCTCGGCCAGAACCTGATCGGGCGTATCCCAGCAATCGGTCTGCCCGCCGGTCCGGATCATGCATTGGAGACCGGGATCAGTGTAGTCCGCCTCGGTCTTGAAATCGCCGCCGAAGGTGGTTTCGGGGTAGAACTTGAAAACCGGGAAATAGGTGGCACCCCGGTAGTGAACGACTATCGGCCGGTCGTTGGCCAGCAACTCGGCGAACAGCGACAGGCCGAACAGGACGGAAAATATCCACAGCGACCACAAGGCCCGGCGGTTGGCCTTGAAGTTGCGCCAGCGGCGCTGGTTCAGGGGCGATAGCCACATCAGCCGGCCCGGCGCTCAAAGTCGATGCGCGGATCGACCAAGACGTAGGTAAGGTCGGAAATGATCCCGATGATCAATCCCAAAAGGCCGAACGTGTAAAGCGTGCCGAACACAACCGGATAATCGCGCTGCACCACCGCCTCGTAGCCCAGCCGCCCAAGACCATCGAGCGAGAAGATCACCTCGATCAGCAGCCCCCCGCCAAAAAGGACCGACAGCATCAGCCCCGGAAAGCCGGCGATAACGATCAGCATCGCGTTGCGGAAGACATGGCCATAAAGCACGCGGCCTTCCGTCAAGCCCTTGGCCCGCGCGGTCAGCACATATTGCTTGTTGATCTCGTCCAGAAAGCAGTTCTTGGTCAGAAGCGTCAGCGTGGCGAAGCTCGAAATCGTCGTGGCCACCACCGGCAGGGTGATGTGCCAGAAATAGTCCAGCACCTTTCCCGGCAGCGACAGATCCGCCCACCCGTCCGAGGTCAGGCCGCGCAGTGGAAAGATCTTCCAGTAACTTCCGCCGGCGAAAAGAACGATCAACAGAACCGCGAACAAAAACCCCGGTATTGCATAACCGACAATGATTGCCCCGCTGGTCCAGGTGTCGAAGGGGGTGCCGTCACGCACCGCCTTGCGGATGCCGAGGGGGATCGAGACCAGATAGGCCAGAAGCGTCGACCACAGGCCAAGCGTGATCGACACCGGCATCTTTTCCTTGACCAGATCGACGACCGAGATCGACCGGAACCAACTCTGTCCGAAGTCGAAGCGCAGATAGTCACCCATCATCTTGAGGAACCGCTCGGCGGGCGGCCGGTCGAAACCGAACTGCTTTTCCAGTTCCTTGATGAACTCCGGCGGCAACCCGCGCGCCCCGACATACTGGCTGTCGGTCTGATCCATCCCAGCGTCGGCGCCCGATCCGGTCACAGCCCTGAGCGTGTCGTTCTGCCCTTCGATCTTGGCCAAAATGCTTTCGATCGGCCCGCCGGGCACGAACTGCGTGAGCGTGAAATTGACCAGCATGATCCCGATCAGCGTCGGAATCGTCAGCATCAGCCTGCGCAGGATATAGGCGCCCATCTGCCCCTGAAGCTCCGCTCTCTGCCCGCAGCGCCGTTTTCCGGCGCCTTACTTGAAGGCCCCCGCCGCTTTCAGCTTGGCGGCCTTGTCGGCGTTGTACCACCAGAAATCGAGATTGCCGAGTGCATAAGGCGGCAGCTTGGCAGGATGGTCATACTGATCGTAATAGGCGACCGTATAGGTATTCTTGTACCATTGCGGCACCCGGAACTGGAGCGCGCGCAGCACCCGGTCCAACGCCTTGACCGCAACCGCCATATCAGCCTTGGTCTTTGCCTCGAGCACCGCGGTGATCAGAGCGTCGACTGCGGGGTTCGACAGGCCCATGCTGTTGAATACATCCTTCAGCCCCTCGGTGCCGAAATACTGGCGCAGGCTCGAGTCCGGCTCGTTCCCCGTGGGAAGCTGGTCGGTGATGATGTCGAAATCGAACGACCGCGTGCGCCGCACATATTGGGAATCGTCGACATGCGACAGGGTGGCATCCACGCCAAGCTTGCGCAGGTTTTCGACATAGGGGTTGACGACCCGGTCAAAGGCGGCGTCCGCCTCGAGAAATTCGACCTTCAGCGTCTCGCCCTTGGCATTGCGGCGCATCCCGTCGGCCCCCACGGGCCAGCCCGCCGCATCGAGCAGGGCAGACGCCTTGCGCAAATTCTTGCGGTCAAGCTGCGCATCGCCCGAAACCGGCGCCATCACCGGCGCCGTATCCAGTACCCCCTCTGGCAGCTTGTCCTTCAAGGGATCCAGAAGTGCCAGTTCCGCGGGTGACGGCAGCCCGGTTGCCGCCAGATCGCTGTTTTCCCAGAAGGAATTGATGCGCGCGTAGAGACCGTAAAAAAGGGTCTTGTTCGTCCATTCGAAGTTGAACATCAGGCTGATTGCGTCGCGCACGCGCACGTCCTGGAACTTGTCGCGTCGCAGGTTCATCACGAACGACTGGCCAGAGGCCAGGTTTCCGTTCGGCAGTTCCTGCTTCAGCACCCAGCCCTTTTGCAGCGCCGGAAAGTCGTAGCGCGTCGCCCAGTTGATCGAGGAATTTTCGTTGCGGAACGCATAGGCACCCGACTTGAACCCTTCGAACGACGCGGTCGGATCACCGAAATATTCGACACGGATCGCATCGAAATTGTATTGGCCGCGATTGATCGGCAGATCGCGCCCCCAGTAGTTCGGATTGCGCCGGTAGACGATGCGCTGGTTCACGTCGAAATGGTCCAGCACATAGGGGCCGGACCCGATCCCCGGGTCCATACGTGTTTCATCAAGCTTGGCACCGGTCTTCTGATACCAGGCCTTCGACATCACCGGCATGCCGCCGGCGATCTGGATGCGGTCGCGCGGGGGGCTGGCTGGCTTGAAGGTATATTTCACATGGCCCGCGTCGATGACATCGACCTTGTCGACGAACTGCGACAACAGGATGCGGAACGACGACAGGCCTTCGGCCGCGAAAAGATCGTCGGTGAACTTCACATCGTCGGCGGTCAGGGGCGATCCGTCGGAAAACCTCGCCTCTGGGCGCAGGGTGAAGATCGCCCAGGCCTTGTCTGAAGGGTATTCGATCGTGCTGCACAACAGGCAATAAAGCGCACCGATCTCGTCTGCCGTGCCGGTCATCATCGTCTCGTAGCCGATGTTGGACAGCGAGGCGGCGTTGCCCTTTTGCGTGTAGGGGTTGAAACTGTCGAATACCCCCTGCGCCCAGACCGACATTTCGCCCCCCTTTGGCGCGTCGGGGTTCACGTAATCGAGATGCTGGAAATCGGCCGGATATTTCGGCGGCTCGCCAAATGTGGTGATCGCAGGCGAAACAATCGTCGGCGCGTCGGCCCGCGCCGCCGATACCTCCCACCCGGCCAGACCCAACGTGGCGGCCACAAGGACGCTGACAAGACGCAAGGACGCGCAGGCGCGGACCATGGGCTTCTCCTACATTTCGACCAGGCCTGAAACCTGCCGTGCCCGGATCACGCTAATTCGCCGCGGGTGTTGTGGGCAAGTTGCGAATGCGTGAGCCGCCTAGCAAAGCGGCCACCCGCGCGCGGGTGGCCGCCAGATACTTCTGCAAATTGCCGGCCGCTCAGCCGCCGAGCGACTTGAGATAGGCGATCACATTGGCGCGGTCTTCGGTCTTGGGCAGGCCGGCAAAGGTCATCTTGGTGCCCGGCGCGTCGGCCTTGGGGCTTTTCAGCCATGTATCCAGACGGTCGGGATCCCAGTTGCCGCCCAGCTTCTTGATCGCATCCGAATAGGCGAAGCCCGGCTCGGACGCGACCGGGCGCCCGACCACGCCATTCAGCGCCGGACCGGTCGAATTGGTGCCGTCGACCTTGTGGCAGGACTTGCATTTGCCAAAAACCTTTTCGCCGGCGGCCGGATCGGCCTTGGCGAAAAGCTCGTCGAAGCTTGGCCCGGTATCTGCCGCCGGAGCGGTCGCACCGGCTGCCGGTGCATCCGTCGCGATCGTATAGGCCTGCGCCGCAGGCGCGCCACCCTCGCCCGCCAGACTGGTATTGTAGAGCGACTCAACACCCCATTTGCCCAGAAGGAAGATCAGCAAGGCGCCGCAAAGCGCGCCGCCAGCCTTCGTTACAGTCATCGTGTCGAACATGTCGCGCCCCGGTTATGGCCTTACTTGGCCGGTATCTATCCGCTTCCCCCGCCCCGGATCAAGGTATAGTTAGCGCGGCGGATTGCCCTTTTTCGACCTAAGCCTTCGGAGACAGCCCACATGACCGGCCGTATCGCGTTTCAGGGGGAACCCGGCGCCTATTCGCACCAGGCCTGCCGCCAGGCCCGCCCGCCCATGGAAGCCGTGCCCTGCGCGACATTCGAGGACGCCATCGAGATGTGCCGGCGGGGCGATGCCGACCTGGCGATGCTGCCGGTCGAAAATTCGACCTACGGGCGCGTCGCGGACATCCACCACCTTCTGCCTGAAAGCGGTCTTCACATCGTCGACGAGGCGTTCGTGCGCGTGCACATCAACCTTTTGGCGGTGCCGGGCACCCGGCTGGCCGAAATCGAAGGCGCAATGAGCCATACGGTGCTTTTGGGCCAGTGCCGCGGTTTCCTGCGCCAGCACAACCTGCGTGCGGTGACGGGGGCCGATACCGCCGGATCCGCGCGCCATGTCGCCGAACTTGGCGACCCCAAGCTTGCCGCGCTCGCGTCCGAGCTTGCAGGTGAGATCTACGGGCTCGACGTGCTGGCCCGCCATATCGAGGACCGCTCGAACAACACCACGCGCTTTCTGGTCATGTCGCGCGAGCCCGACCTGAAGCGGCGGGGCGACCACGGGATGATGACCAGTTTCGTATTCCGCGTCAGGAACATTCCTGCGGCGCTTTACAAGGCGATGGGTGGATTTGCCACCAACGGTGTCAACATGACCAAGCTGGAAAGCTACATGGTGGATGGGGTCTTTTCGGCCACCCAGTTCTATGCCGACATCGAGGGCCACCCGGACGATGCCAACGTCAAGCGCGCGCTGGAAGAGTTGGACTATTTCACCTCGTCGATGAGCCTTCTCGGCGTCTATCCGGCCGATCCGCTCAGGCATTGAGAGTCTAAACAGGCTGGCCCGGCTGATCTGCCGCTGTCAGACCCGTTCACCGCCAAGCGAATTTGTCTCGCTTTTCACCACCCGGACCCGGACGATGTCGCCCGCCTTGCCGGCGCCGTCCTTCACATGGACAGCGTGCAGATAGTCCGACTTGCCGGTCATCTGGCCGGCCATCCGCCCCGGTTTTTCGTAAAGCACCGAAAGCTCTCGGCCGACCATCGCCTCTTGTGCGGCGCGCTGCTGGGTGGTCAGCAGCGCCTGAAGTTCTTGCAGGCGGGCGTCGGCCACCGCGGCCTCGACCGGCGCGCGTTCGGCGGCCGGGGTGCCGGGTCGGGCGGAATATTTGAAACTGTAAGCCATGCCGTAGCCGACCGTCCGCACCAGATCCATCGTGGCGGCAAAATCGGCGTCGGTCTCGCCCGGAAAACCGACGATGAAGTCCCCCGACATTAATATGTCTGGCCGGGCGGCGCGGATACGCTCGATCAGCCGCAGATACTGGTCCGCGCTATGGCGCCGGTTCATCGCCTTGAGGATACGGTCCGACCCCGATTGCACCGGCAGGTGCAGATAGGGCATCAACTGCGGCAGATCGCCATGGGCGGCGATCAGATCATCTTCCATGTCGTTGGGGTGCGACGTGGTATAGCGGATGCGCGCCAGCCCGTCGATCTCCGCCAGGGCGCGGACCAGTCGGGCAAGGCCCCAGCCGTCCGGCCCGTGATAGGCGTTCACGTTCTGGCCCAGCAGCGTGATCTCGCGCACGCCCTTTTCGACCAGCTTTTGCGCCTCGGCCAAAATGCGGTTGGCGGGCCGGCTGACTTCGGAGCCGCGGGTATAGGGCACCACGCAAAAGGCGCAGAACTTGTCGCAGCCTTCCTGAACCGTCAGGAACGCTGCGGGGCGGGTGGTGGCTGCGGGGCGGTCGGGCAGATGGTCGAACTTGTCTTCGGCCGGGAAATCGGTGTCGACCAATTTTTCCCCGCGGTCGGCAGCGCGCGCCATGGCCGGCAGCCGGTGATAGCTTTGCGGGCCGACGACGATATCGACCAGCGGCATGCGGCGCAGGATCTCTTCGCCCTCGGCCTGGGCCACGCAGCCGGCGACCCCGATCTTCAGATCGGGGTTCGCGGCTTTCAGCGGGCGCAGGCGGCCAAGGTCGGAGAATAGCTTTTCCGAGGCCTTTTCGCGGATATGGCAGGTGTTCAAAAGCACCATGTCGGCATCGTCGGCGCGATCGGTCGCCACATAGCCTTCGGCGCCCATCGCCTCGGCCATGCGTTCGCTGTCATAGACATTCATCTGACAGCCGTAGGTCTTGATGAAAAGCTTCTTGGGCTCGGGCATGGTCGGGGTCTTTCGGGTTCGGCCCGCCATACACGCAAACTGCCCGCCTTCGCAATCGTCAGCGGTCGGTTTGCCCCGCGATGACCACGCCGGGCGCCGCGTGCGGGAACTGCGGCAGCCCGTCGGCCAGCGCATACCAGAGCGGTCGGCCGTCGGTGCAGATATGTTCGCGCGCGACAAGGTCGGACGGATCGTCGAGCGATCCGGCCAGAATGGCGACATGGGTTCCCGCCTCGGGCCGCCAGAACAGCGCAGATCCGCAGGTGCCGCAAAAGCCACGCCGCGCGTGGGCCGAAGCCGCAAACCATGTCAGCCGGTCGGCCCCGGCGATGACGGTCAGGTCAGCCCGGTCAACCGCCGTCGCAGCATAGTAAATGCCGGTCTGGCGGCGGCATTGCGAACAATGGCAATAGATCACCTCGCGCAGCGGACCACGCGCCTCGTATCGCACCGCGCCGCACAGGCAACCGCCGGAATGTGGGTAGTGTCTCAGTTTGAAATCCGGCGGGGTTGACGGGGGTATCGCCTCCGCCCAGCGCATCCTATATGCTTAGCGTGAAGCGTAGGAGGTTCCATGCCCACAGGTCCGAAAGGTCAGAAGCGCCCCGCCGATGCAATCGGGCTTGCCGTGATGGTCGGCAAGATCGCCACGGGTGAGGTTGACGACGCGCTAGTCGATGACGGCAAGGACAAGGCCGCCCAAGCGTTGGGCAAGAAAGGCGGAAAGGCCCGCGCTGCCAGCATGACGCCAGAGCGACGAGCCGAGATCGCGAAGAAGGCGGCGGCTAAGCGGTGGGGAAAGTAGCAAGAACACGTTCCGCCTCTACTTTCATGCTTGCAGCCCTCTGAGAGCAAGCATATGCTGCAGTGAGGTGCAAGCATGAGGGCGTGGCATGTCTGAGGAAGAATCTACACAAAGCAAGGGCGGCAAAGCTCGGGCGCTGAAGCTCACTAAGGACGAAAGGTCTAGCATCGCCAAGGCCGCCGCGACTGCGCGATGGTCGTTGGTTCGGGCAGAGTTTGAGGGTGATCTCGAGGTTCCCGGAGTTGTGCCTTTGCGTGTTGCAAACCTGAGCGACGGGCGGCGCGTGATGATTAGCCGTGCGTTCATGGATGCGCTCGGGCGGCCATGGAAGGGCACCTATCAGCGTACCGAGCGGCCCAATTTTCTAGATGCTAAGAACCTAAACCAGTTTGTTTCCAAAGAGTTGATGGATGTACTCGCGCCCATCGATTTCATCAATGGGCGTGGGCAGACTGTTTCCGGGTATCTCGCTGAGGCGCTACCGCTTGTCTGCGAGGTTTACCTCAAGGCACGAGACGCTGACAAGTTGACGAAAAGCCAAGAGCCGATTGCGGCACAGGCAGAACTGATTCTGCGTGGGCTTGCCAAGATCGGGATTTTATCGCTCGTTGATGACGCTACTGGGTATACCAAGTTCAGAGCCAGGTCCGAATTGCAGGCTATTCTGGCGGCGTACATCGCCCCTGAGTTTATGCCGTGGTCGAAGCGGTTTCCCGACAGCTACTACGAACATATTCACCGCATCCGAGGGTGGAAGTACGAGCCGGGTCACAATGGGCGAAATGCCTACATTGGCAAACTGACGAACAAGTTAATCTATGAGCAGTTGCCCAATGGGGTTCTTGAGGAGCTTCGCAAGAAGAATCCCCGCGACCCAGAGACGAAGCGACGCAAGCGCACTCACCACCAAACACTAACGATTGATGTAGGCCACCCGCATCTCGACAAGCAGATCTTGGTCGTTACTACGCTTCTCAGCATCTCCGACACTTGGAGCGATTTCTGCCGGCATTTTTCCAAGAGGTTTCCCCCGGATCAGGGCGATCTTTTTTCTCTGGCACCGCCGAAAGATGACTAGATGTGCTTGACGCTAAGCATAAAAGTTCATACATTGAGGCCATGAACAAATTGCCCCTGCATAAGCGCGTAATGATCCTGACCATGCTAGTCGAAGGCATGTCGATGCGCGCCGTGTCCCGAACGGTCGGCGTGTCGATCAACACCGTGACCAAAATGCTTGAGGAGGCGGGGGAGGCCTGCGCCACCTATCACGATGAAACCGTGCGCAACGTCAAAGCCGCGCATGTCCAGTGCGATGAAATCTGGTCCTTCTGCTACGCCAAGGACAAGAACGTGGCGACTGCCAAAGCCGCCCCGGAAGGTGCTGGCGACGTGTGGACTTGGACCGCGATTGACCGCGACCACAAGATGATCCTGTCCTATGAGGTTGGCGACCGTTCGGGCGCGACCGCGATTGAGTTCATGGACGATCTGCGCGCCCGCCTTGCCAACCGGGTCCAACTGACGACGGACGGCCACAAAGCCTACTTGGAAGCCGTTGAAGGCGCGTTCGGCGGCGATGTGGACTATGCCATGCTGGTGAAGCTCTACGGCGATGCCACGGGCCAGAAGGGCCATGAGAAGAAATACAGCCCCGCCGAATGCACCGGCACCAAGAAGGAAATCATCGCGGGCTACCCGATCAAGGAAATGGTCAGCACCTCGCATGTCGAGCGCCAGAACCTTTCCATGCGCATGGGGATGCGCCGCTTCACCCGCCTGACCAACGGGTTCAGCAAGAAGCTGGAAAACCACCTGCACATGCTGTCGCTTTACTTCGTGCATTACAACTTCGTGCGGGTTCACAAGTCGCTGCGCATGACCCCGGCGATGGCCGCTGGCGTCACGAAGGAATTGCACGACATGGGATGGCTGGCAGGGCTGGTGGAAGCAAACGCGCCGAAGCCGGGACCGCGCGGGCCTTACCGGAAAAAAGATAATTTAAACTGAGACACTACCGGAATGTGTCATGGCTTCCTCCGTTTGCTTCCATTCTGGGCCGCAGGTCACGCGACCCTTTCGCAAATCGCGACCAAATCGACCGCCTGCGCGACACGCGGGCTTGCAATGGCAGGGGGCATGGCCGAATCTGCGGCAAAAGCGACAAGCCCGGGCCCCGATGCAGTTCAACTCGATCGACGACTTTTTCGCGCGCGCCCCGGCCCCGCTGGCCAGAGGTCCCATTGCGCTGATCTTCGGCGAGGATACCTGCGAGATCGGCTCGACCGTAGCGCATCACCGAACCCTTGGTTTTGCCGAGGTGCTCGTGTTCCTGCCGCCCCAGATTGCCCTGCCCGAAGACCTGGCCTCTGGGCTTGCCGACAAGGCCCATGTCATCGGCCATGACGTTTTCGCCCCCCAGGCCGTGCCCGCGGCGGTCGACCGGCTAACCGCCGCTGCCCCCCCGACGACCTGGTTCTACTACGGCTACAACGCCGAATACCTCATGTTTCCATTCTGCGAGACGCGCAGCATCGGCGAAATGCTCGCCTTCCACACCGAAGAGCGGCGCGCGGCGATGCTGGCGTTCGTGATCGACCTTTACGCAGCCGACCTTGGCCGGTTTCCAAATGCCGTCAGCCTCGAGGAGGCGATGCTCGACCGAACCGGCTACTATGCGCTTGACCGTTTTTCCCCCGACGGCATGGCGATGGAGCGGCAGAAGGATTTTTTCGGCGGGATCCGCTGGCGGTTCGAGGAACATATTCCCTGGGCGCGGCGGCGGATCGACCGCGTAGCGCTGTTCCGCCCGAAAAACGGCCTGCATCTGCGTGCCGATCACACGTTCAGCGACGAGGAATACAACACGATCGCCTGCCCATGGCACCACAACCTGACCGCCGTCGTCGCTTCGTTCCGCACCGCCAAGGCGCTGCGCACCAACCCCGGCAGCAGGGCCGCGATCGAAAGCTTCGCCTGGCAAGGGTCGACGCGTTTCGACTGGACCTCGCGGCAACTGATGGAACTGGGGCTGATGGAACCGGGGCAGTGGTTCTGACGGCTCGGCGATGACGCTCAGGGCGCGGGCGCGCGCCGCAACCTAATCACCACATCGACCCGCGAAACCTCTGCGCCGTCGGGCGCCTGCGGCAGATGACGGATTTCAAGCTGGTCCTTCGGCGCGTCGGTCAGCTCGGCCGTGTCTTCCCAGTAGAAATGCGGATGATCGTCAAGCCGGGTATCGAAATAGCTGCGCGTTCCGTCGACCGTGATCTCGGTCATCAGCCCGGCCCCGCAAAAGGCGCGCAGCGTGTTGTATACGGTGGCGAGCGACACCGCTTCGCCCGAGGCATGGGCGGCGGCAAAGAGCCCTTCGGCCGTTACATGCCGATCCTGCCCATCTCCGACCAGCAAGCGCGCCAACGCCACCCGCTGCCGCGTCGGGCGCAGGCTGGCCGCCGAAAGCCAGCGCATTCCACGAACTTCTGCGCCATTGCCCATTGCGTCACATCTTCCCATGCTTTGGCCCATATAGGGCCCAAACGGGCGGATTTTCAATCTGGAAAGGCCCGGCCGGGCCTGCTGCACTTGCCCTTCGCTCACGCCCGATGTTACAGGGTATTTCAATAAAAGGCCGACAGGGGGGCAGGCGGCATGGCGCACTATCCATCGAGCTTCGACAGGGACGGGCTGTTGAAATGCGCACGCGGGGAACTTTTCGGCCCCGGCAACGCGCAACTGCCCGAGCCGCCGATGCTGATGATGGACCGCATCACCGACATTTCCGAAGATCGTGGCGAACATGGCAAGGGCCATGTGATCGCCGAATTCGATATACACCCCGACCTCTGGTTCTTTGCCTGCCACTTTCCCGGCAACCCGATCATGCCGGGCTGCCTTGGTCTTGACGGTCTTTGGCAACTGACTGGCTTCAATCTTGGCTGGCGGGGCTGGCAGGGGCGCGGCTATGCGCTGGGCGTGGGCGAGGTCAAGCTGACCGGCATGGTGCGCCCCGACCGAAAGATGCTGACCTATCACGTCGATTTCACAAAGGCGATCCAGACACGGCGGCTGACGATGGGCGTGGCCGATGGCCGCGTCGAGGCTGACGGCGAAGTGATCTATCTGGTCAGGGACATGAAGGTCGCTCTGTCCACGAGCTGACCTCAGGAAAAGGGAGTAGGCCCATGCGCCGCGTCGTCATCACCGGGATGGGGATCATCTCGCCCATCGGCAACAATGTGGCCGAGGTCGAAGCCTCGCTCAGGGCCGGGCGGTCGGGGATCGTCTTTGCGCCGGACTACGCCGAACACGGCTTTCGCAGCCAGGTCCACGGGCAGCCGCAGATCGTGCTGGAAGACCACATCGACAAGCGCAACCTGCGCTTCATGGGGCCGGGCGCAGCCTATAACTTTCTCGCCATGCAGCAGGCCATTGCCGACAGCGGGCTAGAGGAAGCCGACGTGTCCAACGAACGGTCCGGCCTCGTCATGGGTTCGGGCGGGCCGTCGACATCAAACTTCTTCGTCGCTTTCGATTCGGTCATCAACAAGGGCGCGCCGAAGAAGATGGGCCCGTTCATGGTCACCCGCTGCATGTCGTCGACGAACTCGGCCTGTCTTGCGACGCCGTTCAAGATCAAGGGCGTGAACTATTCGATCACCTCGGCCTGTTCGACCTCTGCCCATTGCATCGGCAACGGGGTCGAACTGATCCAGATGGGCAAGCAGGACATCGTCTTTGCCGGTGGCGGCGAGGAACTCGACTGGACACTTTCGTGCCTGTTCGACGCGATGGGCGCCATGTCTTCCAAATACAACGATACGCCGACGACAGCGAGCCGCCCCTATGACGCGACCCGCGACGGGTTCGTGATCGCCGGCGGCGGCGGGGTCGTGGTGCTGGAAGAGCTGTCGCACGCCCTGGCGCGCGGCGCGAGGATCTATGGCGAAGTCACCGGCTATGGCGCCACCTCGGACGGCTACGACATGGTGGCCCCTTCGGGCGAAGGGGGCGAACGGTCGATGCGCCTGGCGGTTGCAACTCTGCCCAAGGGGCGCCACGTCGGCTATATCAACAGCCACGGCACGTCGACCGTGGTCGGCGACGTGACCGAGGTGGACGCGATCCGCCGCGTCTTCGGGCGCGGCAAGACCCCGCCGATTTCCTCGACCAAATCGCTTACCGGCCATTCGCTCGGGGCGACTGGCGTACACGAGGCGATCTATTCGCTGCTGATGATGAACGGCGATTTCATCGCGGCCTCGGCCAACGTAACCACCCTCGATCCGGCACTCGATCCGGCCGAAATCGTCACCAGCCTGCGTGAAGGCGTGAAGCTCGATTCCGTCCTGTCGAATTCGTTCGGGTTCGGGGGAACCAATGCCACGCTCCTCATGAGCAAATATCTCGGGTGATCCTATGGCCGGACTGATGCAAGGCAAACGCGGTCTGGTGATGGGCGTCGCGAACGATCGTTCGATCGCCTGGGGGATCGCCTCGGCGCTTGCGTCCGAGGGCGCCGAGCTGGCCTTTTCCTATCAGGGCGAGGCGTTCGGCAAGCGGGTCGAACCTCTGGCAGCATCGGTCGGGTCGGATTTCCTTGTCGATGTCGATGTGACGAACGACGCAAGCCTGGAGGCCTGTTTCGCCGCGCTTAAGGCCCGGTGGGGGACGCTGGATTTCCTGATCCACGCGATCGCCTTTTCCGACAAGAACGAACTGACTGGCCGCTTCATCAACACGAGCCGGGGCAACTTCACCAACTCGTTGGCGATTTCGTGCTTTTCCTTCATCGACGTCAGCCGGCGCGCAGCGGAACTGATGCCCGGCGGCGGCAGTCTGATCACCCTTACCTATGGCGGATCGAACCGGGTGACACCGAATTACAATGTGATGGGCGTGGCCAAGGCGGCGCTTGAAAGCGCGGTGCGTTATCTCGCCAACGATCTCGGCCCGCAGAAGGTCCGGGTCAACGCGATATCGCCCGGCCCGATGAAGACGCTGGCGGGGGCCGCGATCGGCGGGGCACGAGCCACCTTCCGCCACACCGAGGCGAACGCCCCGCTGCGCGCCAATGCGACGCTGGAAACCATCGGTGGTACGGCGGTTTACCTTGCCTCGGACTATGGCGCCTGCACGACCGGCGAAATCATTCGTGTCGATGGCGGTTATCACGTGTTGGGAATGCCTCAGCCCGAAAATCTGTGAACGCCTCGGCCGCGGCTCAGCCCCCTTCGGCCAGCATGACCAGCACCAGAAGGCGCAGGGGCAGCGGCAAATCTCCGCGCAGATCCGCCACGGCACCTGTGCGTTGATCCAACCAAGCCGCCGCCCGACCCCTACCACCTATGCGGACTTCGTCAGGCGCCAGCGCCCCGTCGGAAAAGGGCGCCAGAGCAGTTCCTCCTGGCCGGGCGCGACAATCCCGTAACCGTCCCAGACCCGTCGCTGTGCCTTGCACAGAACCTCGGCCCCGTCTGCGCGGCGTAGGTCGAGTCGCAACTTGATGCCGGTGTACGCGTCAAGCTCGAACCTCCCGGCCGAGCCCTCGATCCGCTCCCGGTGCCGCCCGCCCCGTGGCCCGGCCCCGAACCGGCCGATCTCGGTGTCTTGCCCGTCGCGCAGCGCCAGTTCGGGGATCGGCGACACAGCAAAGACGCGCAGCACATAGTGCATCGCGCCGCCGGCAGTCGCCGGGCCCATGCCACCCGCGCGGCGGCGGCGCTTAACCCCGCGCCAGGTGATGCAGCGCGCACCCGCAGCGCCAATGCGACGACTCCGCCCGCAACACGTGCCACAAGGCCGATCTGAAAAGAATGCCGAGAATCCCGAAGGCCATGCGACCCCCTGTGCGGTCGACGCGCGAATAAGAACATATGGCGCACGGCACGTCACCCTGTGCAGGTCATCCACGCCCCCCGAGGCCCCCTTCCCCCGCGCCGTCCCCTGTGCCATCTTTCCGGCCGGAGAACCGCCATGCCTGTCACTACCTGCATTTTCGATGCTTACGGAACCCTTTTCGACGTGACTGCCGCCGCCCGCGCCGCATCGACCGAGCCCGGGGGCGGCGCGCTGGCGACGGGCTGGCAGAAGCTGGCGGACGACTGGCGGCGAAAGCAATTGGAATATACCTGGCTGCGTGCCATCATGGGTCAGCACGCCGATTTCGCCCAGGTCACCGCCGACGGGCTGGATTGGGCGCTCGACGCGGCAGGGCTCGCCGATCCGGCCCTGCGCGCCCGGCTTCTTGCGCTTTACGAGGTCTTGCCGGCCTACCCCGAAGTGCCCAGCGTGCTGGCTGCGCTGAAGACGGCGGGTGTGCCGCGCGCCATCCTGTCGAACGGCACGCCGGCGATGCTTTCCGCTGCCGCCCGGTCGGCGGGTATCGCCGATCTTCTTGACGATTGCCTGTCGGTCGAGGCGGTGTGCGTTTTCAAGCCCGACGCGCGCGTCTATGCGCTGGTCACCGTCCGTTTCGCCTGCCTGCCGGCCGACGTCCTCTTCATTTCGTCGAACGGTTGGGATGTCGCCGGGGCCGCCGGTTTCGGGTTTCGCACGGTCTGGGTGAACCGCTCCTGCCTGCCTGTCGACCGCCTGCCCGGCCGACCCGACCATATCCTGAACGATCTTGCCCCAGTCCCCGGGATTGCCCTGACATGACCCTGAACCAATTTAACGCCCCCGATGGCGCGCATCTTGCCTTCCGTGACGAGGGGCAGGGCCGGCCGGTCCTGTGCCTTGCAGGCCTCACGCGGAACGCGACCGATTTCGATTTCGTCGCGCCGCATCTCGCCGGGGTGCGGCTGATCCGCCCCGACTACCGCGGGCGCGGGGCGTCGCAATGGACCGGGGCCGAGACCTATACCGTGGCTCAAGAAGCACAGGATGTGCTGGCGCTTCTCGATCATCTGGGGCTGGCGCAGGCCGCAATCATAGGCACGTCGCGCGGCGGGCTGATCGCCATGGTGCTGGCGGCGACCGCCAAGGATCGGCTTTCCGGCATTTTCCTCAACGATGTCGGCCCGGTGATCGAGCGACGGGGCCTGGACAAGATCGCGGATTACGTCGGCCGCAACCCCGCCGCCCGCACGCTGGACGACCTTGTAGCCCGGCTGCCCGTTACCATGGCAGGCTTCGCCAATGTGCCCGAAAGCCGCTGGCGTGCCTTTGCCGAACGGCTTTACCTCGAAACGCCAAAGGGCCTTGCCATTCGCTACGATTACGAACTGCGCACCGCTTTCCTGAAAAGCTTTGAAGGCCCGCCGGCTGATCTGTGGCCGCTGTTCGATGCCTGCGCGGGGTTGCCGCTGGGGCTGGTCCGGGGCGAAAACTCGGACCTTCTGTCGACGCAGACCGTTGCCGAAATGCGCCGCCGCCGGCCCGACATGATCTTTGCGAATGTCCCCGACCGTGCCCATGTACCCTTTCTGGACGAGCCGCAGGCCCTTGCCGCCCTGCACGACTGGCTGGGGAAGCTTCGATGAACATCGACATGGTCCGCGCCGCAGCCGCGCGTCTTGAAGGCCATGCGCGCCGTACGCCGCTTTTGTCGTCGCCCTTCCTGGACGAGATCGCCGGGCGCCGCGTCCTGGTCAAGGCCGAATGCCTCCAGCATACGGGGTCTTTCAAATATCGGGGCGCCTACTCAGCCCTGTCGGCTCTGCCGGTCGGCGTTCGGGCCCGCGGCGTGATTGCCTTTTCGTCCGGCAATCACGCGCAGGGCGTGGCGTTGGCCGCGCGCCAATTCGGGGTGTCGGCGGTGATCGTCATGCCATCCGACGCGCCGGCGATCAAGATCGCCAACACCCGGGCCTTTGGCGCCGAGGTGGTACTTTACGACCGCGCCCGCGAAGACCGCGACGCGATCGGCGCCCGGATCGCCGAGGGCCGTGGCCTGACGCTGGTCAAGCCGTTCGATGAGCCGCAGGTGATTGCCGGTCAAGGCACCGTGGGCCTCGAGATCGCCGCCGATGCGGCGGCAGTGGGCGTGACGACGGCCGACCTTTTGGTGCCCTGCGGCGGCGGCGGCCTGACCTCGGGCATCGCGTTGGCCTGCGCGGCAGACGCGCAGGGGTTGCGGGCCCGACCGGTCGAGCCCGAAAGCCATGACGACGCGCGACGGTCGCTTGCCGCGGGTGCGATCCGGCGCAATGAAAATCCTGCGCCGTCGATCTGCGACGCCATCGTTACGCCGGCGCCGGGGCAGATCACCTTTCCGATCATGCACCATCTTTGCGGCTCCGGACTTGCCGTCAGCGACCTGGATGCGCTTCGCGCCATGCGCCTGGCGTTCGAGCGCCTGCGGATCGTGGCTGAACCGGGCGGTGCGGTGGCACTCGCAGCGGCCCTGTTCCAGCCTGCCGCGCTGGCCGGCGACTGCGTGATTGCGGTCGTGTCGGGCGGCAATGTCGATGCGTCGGTTTTCTGCCAGGCCCTGGCAACCGCCTGATGCGCGCGGCCTTGCCCGATCTGCACTGGCGTGATGAAGGCGACCCGTCCGGGCCGCCCGTGGTCTTTGCCCATGCGCTTGGTCTCGATCTTTCGATGTGGGACCGGGTTCTGCCCCTGTTGCCGCCAGGCCTCAGGCTGGTGCGCTATGACGCGCGCGGGCACGGGGCTTCGCCCTGCCGCGCCGGACCCTATGCCATGGGCGCTCTGATCCGCGACGCCGAAAGCCTGATCGACGGGCTGGACCTGAAGGATGCGGTCTTTGTCGGCCTGTCGATGGGCGGGCTGGTCGCACAGGGGCTGGCGGTCAAGCGGCCCGATCTGGTGCGGGGGCTGGTCCTGTCGAACACGGCAGCCAAGATCGGCACGGCCGCCGGCTGGGCCGACCGGGCAGCGGCGGTCAGGGCCGACGGCACGGCAGCGATCGCCGACGGGGTGATCGAGCGCTGGTTTTCCCGCAGCTTCCGCGACAGCGGCGCCGCAGGCCCTTGGCGCGCAAGGTTCTGTGCCAGTCCGGCCGAAGGCTATGCCGCGACCTGCATGGCCCTTGGCGGGGCCGATTTCCTGGTGCCCACCTCGGGCCTGCGCCTGCCCGCCCTGGTGATCGCCGGCAGCGACGACCGCTCGACCCCGGCCGATCTGGTGCATGAACTGGCTGATCTCATCCCTGGCGCGCGCTACCGGCTGATCCGGGGCGCAGGCCACCTGCCCCCGATCGACCGGCCTGCGGAGTTCGCCGGATTGCTCGGCGAATTCCTCCATGCTATCGGCCATATCTGAACCGCAGCCCGCCGACTGTTCCGGCCAATCCAGAAAGCCCCTGGCCATGCAGTCGCGTCTGGCGCTGATCTTCGTTCTTCTGACCGTGATGATCGATTTCATCGGCATCGGAATCATTTTTCCGGTCCTGCCCGAGCTTTTGAGAAGCGTCACGGGCGCCAACATTTCGTCTGCCTCGCTCTGGGGCGGCGTCCTGGCGACCGCCTTTGCGGTGATGCAGTTCCTCTTCGGCCCGATGGTCGGCAACCTTTCGGACCGCTACGGCCGCCGCCCCGTGATGCTTGCAGCCCTTGCGGTGATGGCGTTTGACTACGCCGTCATGTCTGTCGCCTGGTCGGTCTGGCTCTTGCTGGTCGGGCGGATCGTCGCGGGCATCGCCGCGGCCACCTATCCGACGGCGAACGCCTATGTGGCCGACATCACCGCGCCCGAGGGGCGCGCCCGCATGTTCGGCTATATCGGAGCCGCCCTTGGCGCGGGCTTCATCCTTGGGCCGCTGATCGGTGGCTCTGTCGCAGGATGGGGGCCGCGTGCACCGTTTGTCGTCGCGGCCGTGATCGCGGCCGCGAACCTGGTCTTCGGCGCACTCGTCCTGCCCGAAAGCCTGCCCGCCGACCGCCGTCGGCCATTCGACCCCGCCCGCGCCAACCCGTTCGCCGCCCTGCGCGCCATCGGCCATCTGCCCGGGCTGCGGCGCTATCTTGTCATCATGTTCTTCTACACTCTTGCCTTTCAGTCCTATGCCTCGGTCTGGGCCTTCTACGGAACCGAACGGTTCGGCTGGGATGGCTGGTGGAACGGCCTGTCGCTGGCCCTCTTCGGCGCCTGCATGGTCGTGGTGCAGGCGGCGGGGGTCGCGCCCGCCATCCACCGCTGGGGCGAAAAGCGCACCGCGGGCTACGGTATGGCGATCGACGTCGTGGCCTTCGGCTTTTACGGCTTCGTCAGCTCGGGCTTCTGGGCCCTGATCTTTACCCCCATCGCCGCCGCCGCCGGAATTGCCGGCCCGGCGTTGCAGGGGCTGATGACCAACGGCACGCCCGACGATCAGCAGGGCGAGCTGCAGGGCGTCATCAGCTCTGTCTCGTCCGTCGCCATGG
>Ga0209023_10001395_pt1 | contig 32518 bp, 25 predicted proteins | sample LakOneMetagenome_FD_187468 | JGI IMG/M metagenome (GOLD analysis project Ga0209023, IMG submission 187468) | Freshwater and sediment microbial communities from Lake Erie, Canada (SPAdes) (version 2) | ecosystem: Environmental > Aquatic > Freshwater > Lentic | place: Lake Erie, Canada...
CGGTGGTACATGCGGTGTAGCAGCGGGATTCCCGCCGCCGCGGGAATGACGGAATTAGGGATCGAGCCCAACCACACGCGGCTTTCAATGCCGGACGGGGCCGCCTGACATCAAGAGGCGCAAGCCCAGCGCCACCATGACGGCGCCGGTGAAGCGCTTTTGCCAGTGGAGAAGGCCCGGCCAGCGGTTAAGCCATTGCCCGACCGTGCCCGACGCCATCGCCACGGAGCCCAGCGAGAGAACACCGGCCAGTTTTTGAATGGTGCCGAGAATGAGAAGCTGCACCCAGACAGGCCCGATGCCGGGGTCGACGAACTGCGGCAGGAAGGCGAACATGAACAGCAGGGATTTGGGGTTGGTCAGGCTGTTGATTGCCCCCTCCCGGACTGCCGACCAGTCCGAGATGCGCGGGACAGCAAGCGGCTTGTCGGGGTCATGCCCGAAGCTGGACCAGATCATTCGCCCGCCGAGATAGATCATATAGGCCGCACCCGCCCATTGCAGGACGGCGAGGCCGGCGGGATAGGCCTTCAGCAGCGAGGCGACGCCCAGCACCAGCAGGCCGACCTGCACGATGCCGGCCACGAAGATCATGCCCGCGACAGACAGGATGGCGATCCTTCGCCCCTGGCCGATGCCGCGCGCGATCACCAGCATCATATCGGGGCCGGGCGTGATTTCGAGCACGGCAAGTGCCGCGAGGAACGTCAGGAAGGTGGACAGGGAGGGCATGGCGGGTACCGGGTAATGTTGCGCCGTGCTATAATCCATTCCGGCCGTGCTGTCTGGCCCTGTTCGAGTGCCGGTTGGCGGATTTCAGGCTGGCGGCCCCCAAAAACCGCCCCCGGCTTGCATTTTCCGCCGGAGTTTGCTTAAACCCCGCCGTTCCAAGCCGCCTGGCCTGTAAAGGGCATGCCATGGCGGCTTCGTTATGCTTTGAAAGGATAAGCCAAAATGCCCAAGATGAAGACCAAGTCCTCGGCCAAAAAGCGGTTCAAGGTAACCGCTTCCGGCAAGCTCAAGGCGGGTCAGGCCGGCAAACGCCATGGCATGATCAAGCGCACCAACAAGCAGATCCGCAACCAGCGCGGCACGATGGTTCTGGCGCCGGGCGACGAACGCCTGGTGAAGATCCACATGCCATACGTTGCCAAGTAACCGGGAGGCTTGAGACATGCCACGTTCAAAGGGCGGCACCGTCGCCCGCAAATCGCACAAGAAGGTCATCAAGGCCGCCAAGGGCTATTTCAGCCGCCGCAAGAACATTTTCCGCGTCGCCGTGCAGGCGGTGGAGAAGGCGGAGCAATATGCCTATCGTGACCGCCGCACCAAGAAGCGCAATTTCCGCGCCCTCTGGATCCAGCGCATCAACGCCGCCACCCGCGAGCAGGGCCTGACCTATGGCCGATTTATCTTCGGGCTCGGCAAGGCCGGAATCGAAGTGGACCGCAAGGTTCTCGCCGATCTCGCCGTGAACGATCCCCAAGGCTTCACCGCTCTCGTCGAGAAGGCGAAGGCCGCCCAGTAAGGGCTGGTATCGTTACACGTTCCGATCTTTCCTGGCCGGGCCGCAACAGGTGTCACAACGCACCTTGCGCCCGGCCTTTTCAATCCCCGAGGACATGATGAGTCTGTCAACGCTCGCGCAGGAGATTCTGGCTGAGGTGGCCTCCGCCGCCGATGAGCCGCAGCTGGAGGCCGTGCGCGTTTCGGCACTGGGCAAGAAGGGCTCGATCTCCGAGCGCATGAAATCGCTGGGCGCCATGAGCCCGGAGGAGCGCAAGGAAGCGGGCGCTGCGCTGAATGTGCTGAAGGACAAGGTGGCCGAGGCCATTTCGGTGCGGAAGACCTATCTGCAGGAGCAGGCGCTGGAACAGCGGCTGGCTTCCGAGAAGATCGACGTGACGCTTCCCGTCCGCCCGCAACAGCAGGGCACGGTTCATCCCGTCAGCCAGGTGTGGGAAGAGGTGGTGCAGATTTTCGGCGACTTGGGTTTCTCGGTGGCGGAAGGCCCGCACATCGAGGACGATTTCCACAACTTCGATGCGCTCAACATTCCGCCCGAGCACCCCGCGCGGCAGGAACACGACACGTTCTTCTTCAACGAGAAGCCGGACGGTTCGCGCATGGTGCTGCGCACCCATACGAGCCCGGTGCAGATTCGCACCATGCTGTCGGAAAAGCCGCCCATCCGCATCATAGCACCCGGGCGGACCTTCCGCAGCGATTCGGACATGACGCATACGCCGATGTTCAACCAGATCGAGGGCCTCGTCATCGACGAGACAACGACGCTCGGAAACCTGAAATGGGTGCTTGCCGAATTCTGCAAGGCCTTCTTCGAGGTGGATGACGTGAAGATGCGCTTCCGCGCCTCGCACTTCCCCTTCACCGAGCCTTCGATGGAAGTCGACATCAACTATGCCCGGGAGGGCGGCAAGCTGATCATCGGCCATGGCGACAAGTGGCTGGAAATCCTGGGCTCCGGCATGGTGCATCCGGCTGTGCTGCAATCGGGCGGCATCGATCCCGGAAAATATCAGGGCTTCGCCTTCGGCATGGGCCTCGACCGCATCGCCATGCTCAAATACGGCATCCCCGATTTGCGCGCCTTCTTCGAGGCCGACCTCCGCTGGCTGAGGCATTACGGATTCCGCGCCCTGCAGGTGCCGACGCTGGTGGGCGGCCTGTCGTGATCATCCTCTCCCGCGCGCGGGAGAGGACTTAGGAGAACATCATGAAATTCACCCTGTCCTGGCTCAAGGATCATCTCGATACCACCGCTTCGCTCGATGAAATCACCGAGGGGCTGGTGGGCGTCGGCCTCGAAGTGGAGGAGGTGTCCGACAGTTCGAAAGCGCTCAGCCCCTTCAAGGTGGGCTACGTCATCGAGGCCGTGAAGCATCCCAATGCCGACAAGCTGAGGCTGTGCCGCGTTGAAACCGAGGGCGGCGAAATCCAGGTGGTGTGCGGTGCGCCCAATGCGCGGACCGGCATCAAGGGCATCATCGCGCTGCCCGGCGCTTTCATTCCCGGCACCAAGATCACGCTTGAGAAAGGCGTGATCCGGGGTTCTGAATCACAAGGCATGCTGTGCTCGGAGCGCGAGCTGCTGATCTCCGATGAGCACAATGGCATCATCGAGGTGGACGGGAAATGGCCCGTGGGCACACCAGCCGTCGTGGCGCTCGGCCTCGATGATCCGATGATCTATGTGAAGGTGACACCGAACCGCCCCGATGCGCTGGGCATTCATGGCATTGCGCGCGATCTGGCGGCCAAGGGGCTGGGCACGCTCAAGCCCTATGACGCCACGCCGGTGAAGGGCGCTTTCGTCTCGCCGATCAAAGTGACGCTCGATTTCGAGGGTAGCAACACGCCATGCCCGCTGTTCGTCGGGCGTTACATCAAAGGCGTGAAGAACGGCCCCTCGCCCGAATGGCTGAAGCGGCGGCTGAAGGCCATTGGCCTCAGGCCCATTTCGGCGCTGGTCGACATCACCAACTATATGACCTTTACTTACAACCGCCCGCTGCATGTCTTCGACGCGGCGAAGGTGAAGGGCAATATCCACGCCCGCATGGCGAAGGAGGGTGAAACCATCCTGGCGCTGGACGGCAAGACCTATACCTTGACCTCCGCCATGACGGTGATCGCCGATGACGCTCATGCCGAAGGCATTGCCGGCATCATGGGCGGCGAGGCCTCGGGCTGCTCGGAAACAACAACCGATGTGTTTCTTGAAGCGGCCTATTTCGATCCGCTGCGCACGGCGGCAACGGGCCGCAAGCTCGGCATCACCTCTGATGCGCGCTACCGCTTCGAGCGCGGCGTCGATCCCGCTTTCACGCAAGTGGGGGCTGAGATTGCGACGCGCATGATCCTCGACCTGTGCGGCGGTGAGGCCTCTGATCTGGTGATCGCCGGCAAGGCGCCCGATATGGCGCGGCGCTTCACGCTGAGGCCGACGCGCGTCAAATCGCTGGGCGGGGTCGATGTTCCGTTGGCGGAGCAAAAGCGCATTCTCGAAGCCCTGGGTTTCGGCGTTACGGAAACGGCGGCGGGGCTTTCCTGCGCCGTGCCGAGCTGGCGTCCCGATGTCAACGGCGAGGCCGATCTCGTGGAAGAGGTCTGCCGCATCGTCGGCCTCGACACGATTCCGGAAGCGCCGATGGAACGGTCCAACCCGGTGGCGCGGCCGGTGCTCAATCCGCTGCAGAAGCGCATGCTGGCGGCAAGGCGCACGCTCGCCGCGCGCGGCTTCAACGAGGCGGTGACCTGGTCGTTCCTGCCGCATTTTCAGGCCGAACTCTTCGGCGGCGGGCAGGACTCCTTGCGTCTCGCCAATCCCATTTCCACGGAACTGAGCGACATGCGGCCCTCGCTGCTGCCCAACCTGATCACGGCGGCGGGGCGCAACATGGCGCGCGGCTTCGGCGATCTGCAATTGTGTGAAGTGGGCCACGCCTATGCGGGCGACCGGCCGCAGGATGAAACGCTGAGGGCCGCCGGTGTTCGCAGAGGTGATGCGGTGGCGCGGAACTGGCTGGGCGGCGCGAGGCCGGTTGATGCCTTCGACGCCAAGGCCGATGCGCTGGCGGTGCTGGAAGCCGCGGGCGCGCCCGTTGCCACGGTGCAAATCATCAGCGGTGCGCCGGCCTGGTATCATCCCGGCCGCTCCGGCACCATCCAGATGGGGCCGAAGAACCAGCTCGCCCATTTCGGCGAGATTCATCCGCGCATTCTGGCGGCGCTCGATGTGAAGGGTCCGTTGGTGGCGTTCGAGGTGGTGCTGAACGCCATTCCCGGCTCCAAGGCCAAGAGCGCCACGCGCGCGGCGCTGAATGCCTCAGGGCTCATGCCGCTGACGCGCGACTTCGCCTTCGTGGCCGATGACGCCGTTGAGGCCGACAAGCTGGTGAAGGCGGCCAAGGGCGCGGACAAGGCGCTGATCAGCGATGCGGCGGTGTTCGACGTGTTCAAGCTCGACGGCGGCAAGACGTCGCTGGCGCTTGAGGTGACGCTCAGCCCCCGCGAGAAAACCTTGACGGATGCCGAGATCGACGCAGTATCGTCAAGGATTGTCGAGATGGTGAAGAAGGCAACCGGCGCAACATTGAGAAGCTAGGGGGAAGTCCATGGCCAAGGCAGTCAAGGCGGACGTCAGCAAAGTCCTTCGTGAACTTGTGGCTCACCGCAAGAAGGGCGCGCCCGCCGACATGCGGCAGGCCTTCGCCAAGGACCCCAAGCGCTTCCAGTCCTTCTCGGCAAGGCTTGACGACCTGCTGCTCGATTATTCGAAATGCGCCGTCAACGCCCGCACCATGAAGCTGCTGGCTGAGCTTGCCAGGGCGGCGCGCGTCGAGGAGATGCGCGATAAAATGTTCTCGGGCGCCATCATCAACACCACCGAGCATCGCGCCGTGCTGCATACGGCACTCCGCAACCGCGCCAACACGCCGGTCTTGGTGGAGGGCAAGAATGTGATGCCCGAGGTGAATGCGGTGCTGGCAGAGATGGCACGCTTTTCTGATGAAGTCCGCGCCAGCGCCATCACCGACATCGTGAACATCGGCATTGGCGGCTCGGACCTGGGGCCCGCCATGACCACGCTGGCGCTTGCCCCCTATCACGATGGCCCGCGCGCGCATTTTGTGTCGAACGTCGACGGCGCGAATATCGCCGACACGATCAAGACGCTCAATCCTGAGACCACGCTGTTCCTGATCGCTTCCAAAACCTTCACCACCATCGAGACGATGACCAACGCCAGAACGGCGCGGGCCTGGATCGCGGAGAAGCTGGGCGAGGAGAATGTGGGCCGCCATTTCGCGGCGATCTCGACGGCCATCGACAAGGTGAAGGCCTTTGGCATTTCCGAAGACCGCATCTTCGGTTTCTGGGACTGGGTGGGCGGGCGCTATTCCATCTGGTCGGCGATCGGCCTGCCGCTGATGATCGCCGTGGGGCCGAAGAACTTCATCCGCTTCCTCGAAGGCGGCTTTGCCATGGACACTCATTTCCGCGAAGCGCCGGTTCTGGAAAACCTGCCGATGCTGATGGGCCTGATCGGCATCTGGCACCGCAATGTCTGCAACTATCCCTCGCGCGCCATCATTCCCTATGACCAGAGGATGCTGCGCTTTCCCGCCTATCTGCAGCAGCTCGACATGGAATCGAACGGCAAACATGTGCGGAAAGACGGCGAGGAGACGAAGCTCGCCACCGGCCCCGTGGTGTGGGGCGAGCCCGGCACCAATGGCCAGCACGCCTTCTTCCAGCTTCTCCATCAGGGCACCAATGTCATTCCGCTGGAGTTTCTGATCGGCGCCGTGCCGCATGAAACGAACATGCCTATTCACCAGACGCTGCTCATGGCCAATTGCGTGGCGCAGTCACAGGCCTTCATGCGCGGACGCACGCTGAAGGAGGCGAAGGCGCAGCTTCTGTCGATGGGCAAGAGCAAGGCGGAAGTTGAACGGCTGGCGCCGCACCGCGTCTTCACCGGCAACCGCCCGACGATGACGCTGGCCTACCGGCAGGTCGATCCCTTCACGCTCGGCCGCCTGATCGCGCTCTATGAGCATCGCGTCTTCACCGAGGGCGTGGTGTGGGACATCAACTCCTTCGACCAGTGGGGCGTGGAGCTGGGCAAGGAACTGGCGACGGCGCTGCAGCCGGTGATCGAGGGAAAGACCGGCACGGAGGGGCTTGATGCCTCGACAGCGGGGCTTGTGCACTATCTGAACGGGCTGCGGTGACGCATCTGAAGTTAGGCGGCGCCCACTCCCAAGTTTCGTCATTCCCGCGCAGGCGGGAAACCCGCTACTTTGTTCCGCAACCTACCAAATAAAGCGGGGCCCCCGCCTGCGCGGGAGTGACGGATTTTGAGTGGGGTGTCTAAAACGCCGCGTCTTCGAAATCCATGACGGGTGCCGATCCTGCCGCGATGATGTCGGCGAGCGCGCGGGATTGCGGCAGGATGGACGCCATGAAGAATCGCGCCGTGGCGATCTTGGCGCGGTAGAATTCCTCATTGCCGTGGGGGAGGGATAGCTCCACCGCTTTCAGCCAGTGGCCAGCACAGAGGGTCAGGGCGAGGAGTCTCAGATAGGGCACGGCTGTAGCGCCCGTTTCGGCGGGATCGGTCTTGGCACGCGCCACGATCGTGGCGGTTGCCGATTGCACGAGATTGAGCGCGGCGAGAACCGGCTTGGCGAAATCAGCCAGGCGCGGATCAACGCTTTTTGCCAGAGCATCAGCCTCGATGGGTTGCAGCACCGCTTTCAGCGTGGCGCCGCCGTCGGCCAGAATCTTGCGGCCCAGAAGATCCATGGCCTGGACGCCATTGGTGCCTTCGTAAATTTGCGTGATGCGGGCATCCCTCACATATTGTTCCTGCCCGTTGGAGCGGATGAAACCATGGCCGCCCAGCGCCTGAACGCCGAGATTGGCGGCCTCGCTGCCGCAATCGGTGAGGAAGGCTTTGACGATGGGGGTCAGGAGCGCCATGCGCGCCTCGGCCACCTTGCGCAGCTCCGGCGTGGCGCCATGGTCCGCGAGATCGAGCCACTGCGCGGTGGCGAGCGCCAGCATGCGGCAGCTTTCAATCAACGCTCTTTGCGTGAGCAGCATGCGCCGCACATCGGGATGAACGAGGATCGGATCGGCGGGGCCTGATGCATCGCGTGGCGCGCTGGGCGAACGGCCCTGCAGCCGCTCGCGCGCATAGGCCACGGCGTTCTGATAGGAGGCTTCAGCGATGGCGAGGCCCTGAATGCCGACTGCGATGCGCTCGGCATTCATCATGGCGAACATCGCCTTGAGGCCCTGATGCGGCTCGCCCACCAGCCAGCCGGTGGCGCCATCGAAATTCATGACGCAGGTGGGGCAGCCGTGAATGCCCATCTTCTCTTCGAGCGCGCCGCAGGAGACGGCATTGCGCGCGCCGAGTGAACCATCGGCATTGACCAGCACTTTCGGCACCACAAACAGGCTGATGCCCTTGGTGCCTTTGGGCGCATCGGGAAGCCGCGCCAGCACGAGATAGACGATGTTGGGCGTGAAATCATGCTCACCCGCCGAGATGAAAATCTTGGTGCCGGTGATGGCATAGCTGCCATCGGCCTTGGGCACCGCTTGCGTTTTCAGAAGACCCAGATCGGTGCCGGCATGGGCTTCGGTGAGGCACATGGAACCCGCCCATTCGCCGCTCGCCAGTTTGGGCGCATAGAGCGCGCGCTGCTGGGGCGAGCCGAATTGCCGGATCGCCACATAGGCGCCGCGCGTCAGTCCGGGGAATAATCCGAAGGAGAGCGATGCCGCGCACATCATTTCCTCGAACAGGAAATTCACCATGTGCGGCATGCCCGCCCCGCCGTCATCGGGGTCACAGGTCAGCGCCGGCCAGCCGCCGTCGCAGAGAAGCCTGTAGGCCTCCTTGAAGCCTTTGGGTGTCGTGACCTTGCCGTCTTTCAGCGTGCAGCCTTCCTCATCGGCGAGGCGGTTCAGCGGATAAAGCACGTCCGTGGTAAATTTCGCCGCCTGCTCCAGAACCGGCTTCACCACATCGGGCGAGAACTCCTCAAAGCCCGGCAGCGCGCGATGGGTTTCGAAATCGAGAAGCTCATAGAGGCAGAATTCATAATCGCGCAGCGGTGCGGCATAGGAAGGCATGGTCAGATCCCGGATTGTAAAATCATTGATTCAGCACTCCACCACATTGACGGCAAGGCCGCCGGTGGAGGTTTCCTTGTAGCGCTCGCTCATGTCGATGCCGGTCTGCCGCATCGTCTCGACGCAATTGTCGAGCGGCACGAAATGCGCGCCATCGCCCCGCAGCGCCAGAGACGCCGCCGTGACGGCTTTCACCGCGCCAAACGCATTGCGCTCGATGCACGGCACCTGCACCAGGCCTCCGACCGGATCGCAGGTCATGCCGAGATGATGTTCGAGCGCGATCTCGGCGGCGTTTTCAACCTGCTCATTGGTGCCGCCCAGCGCCGCGCACAAGCCCGCCGCCGCCATGGCGGAGGCCGAGCCCACCTCGCCCTGACAGCCGACTTCCGCGCCCGAGATCGAGGCATTGTGCTTGATGATGCCGCCAATCGCCGCCGAGGCGAGCAGGAAGGTGCGGATGCCAGCCTCGTCCGCCCCCACGCAATGATCGAGATAATAGCGGATGGTGGCGGGCATGACGCCGGCCGCGCCATTGGTGGGCGCGGTGACCACCTTGCCGCCCGCCGCATTCTCTTCATTGACCGCCATGGCATAGACCGAAAGCCAGTCCATCACATTATGCGGCTGGATGGCATTGCCGCCCAGTTCTTCTTTCAGCTTGCGCAGGATGTCGGGCGCGCGGCGCTTGATCTTCAAGCCGCCGGGCAGCGTGCCGCCAATGGTCAGGCCGCGCTCCATGCAGGCATTCATCGCCGCCCATACGCGGTCGAGGCGCTGATCGAGTTTGGCTTCCGACATCGCGTGTGATTCATTGGCGCGCTTCATCTGCGCGATGGTGAGGCCGGAGGCACGGCCCATCTCCAGCATCTGCGCGGCGCTTGAAAAGGGATAGGGCACATCGAGATGCGGGGCGGCGGCCGCCTTGTCCGCCGCCAGGGACGCCACCCGCTCCGCCTCGTTCTGCACGAAGCCGCCGCCGATTGAATAATAGGTTTCGCCGAAGAGCGTGTTGTTGTCGTCATCGAGAATGCGGAACACCAGCGCATTGGCATGGCCGGGAAGGGCGGGGCCGAAATCGAAAATCACATCGCGCGCCGGATCGAAGGCGACGGCATGGCCGTTGGCGAGCGTGACTTGGCCGCGCTCCGCCATCTCGCGGCCGATCGCCTCCACACGGTCGGGATCGATGCCCTCCGGCGTCTCGCCTGCAAGCCCCAGCACCACGGCGCGGTCGGTGCCATGCCCCTTGCCGGTGAAGGCGAGCGAGCCATGCAGCGTGACGGTGAGGCGGCCCGTATCGGGAAAGGATTTTTCGCCGGCGATCTGCAGGAACCGCCGCGCCGCCACCATCGGCCCCACCGTGTGGGAGCTCGATGGGCCGATGCCGATCTTGAACAGGTCAAAGACAGAAAGAAACATGGGTCGCCTCTGGGGCCACACTAGCCTGTTCCGCGCCAACCGCCAAAACCCCGGAACGGCATGTGGGCGCGGAAAAACGCATGACGGGGAATTAAGTAGTTCACGCGCGCGTTATCGGCTGAAATTCCGCCGCTAACTGGAGAATCATCAATGACTTTTCGTATCCCATCTGTCCTTCTGGCTCTGATGCTGACCTCAAGCTTTGCCTTCGCTGCAACACCGACTGTGGTGACGGTCAAGGAATCGGGCGAAGGCGGCGGCGCCATGAAGATCGAGATGGACAAGACGGAATTGCCGGCGGGTGCCGCCGTGTTCAAGGTCAGCAATGACGCCATGACCGAAACGCACGAAATGGTGCTGGTGCATTTGAAATCCGCCGATCAGAAGATCGCCGTTCTGGCGGGCAAGCACCGGATCGATGAATCGAAGCTGAAGTCCATGGGCGAAGTCTCCCACCTCAAGCCCGGCGCATCAGGTGAACTCAAGGTCACGCTGACGCCTGGAAGCTACATGCTCCTGTGCAACATCAAGGGGCATTTCGAGGCGGGCATGTATACGAAGTTCACCGTCATCAAGTAGCCACGCCATCCGCCTTGTAACAGGGGGCGAAGTCTGCGATCACCTGGGAAGGGGGATCGCAGACATGATGACCGTTTTGCCTGCACAGGGCTTTCGCGAAGGCCGCTGGCTGAATGGCCTGGGCGTGTCGTGGGATATTGCCAGCGATCCGCCGGGTGCGGGCTTTCAGGATTTCAACTGGCGTTTCGCCATCGCGCGGATCGACCGCGATGTGCCCTTCTCGGCCTATCAGAAGGTCGACCGCGTGTTCATGCTGCTGGAAGGTGACGGGCTTGATCTCGACATCAGGGGTGAGCAGCGGCTGGCGGTGGGCGAGGTGAACCAGCCGGTGCGCTTTCCCGGCGATGAGCCAACCCTCTGCACGCTGCGCGGCGGCCCGTGCCGTGCGCTCAATCTCTTTCTGGCCCGGGGCAAATGGCGCGCCGCCGTGAGCGTGCGCAAGGCGGGGCATGCTTCTGTTGCCCATCACGGGCTTTCGCTGCTGTTTGCCTTGCAAGGCGGATTGCGGATTGGCGGCGAAAGCCTGGCGGCGGGCGATGCCGCTTTGCTTGAGGGTAAAGCCTCGATCGAAGGCGATGGCCTTCTCTATGTGGCGGAATTGTCGCCTGCGGGAGCCTGACGCCTCATCATGCCTTCGGTTTTCTATGGCGTGATCGCCGCCGTCTTCTGGTCGATCCACGATCTCTTCGCGCGGAGCCTCGCGGCGCGCGCCGGGCCTTTCCGCATGGCGGCGTGGGTCATGGCGATCGGAACGGTGCTGCTCACCGCTGTCGTCATGCTCAAGGGCTGGCCTTCAGGCCTGCCGCGCGATCAGATGCTGCTCGCCGCGGCGGGCGGCCTTGCCTATGGCATCGGTGTAGGAGCCCTGTTCCGGGCCTTCAGCCTCGGGCCGGTTTCGCTGGTGGCGCCGCTGACATCCACCTATCCGCTGCTGGTGTTTCTGTGGGCCGTCATCACCGGCGTGACGCCCGGCCCGATCCAGCTTCTGGGCACAGCACTGGTGATCGGCGGCGCCGCCGTTGTCGCGCGGGGCGACGGGGAGGGCGGATTTTCCGAGATCGAAAAATCGAAAGTCCTGCCCTTCCTGTTTTTCTGCGCGCTCTGCGCCTTCGGGATCGCCGCGGCGGTCATCGTCGGGCAAGCCACGGCGTCCACATTGGGCGAAACCGAAACAGCGTGGATTTCACGTCCCATGGCCTTTCTGGCGCTGCTGCCCTTCTGCGTCCGGGAGACGCCAGGCGGCGCCATGGCGCCCCGCCACTGGCTGGGCCTCTGCATCATGGCGGTGCTCGATGTGGCGGCGCTTGTGGTGGTGAACGCCGCGGGCCTCTTGCCCGGCAAGGAATTCGCCGCCGTGGGCATTGCCACCTATGGGGCGATTGCCGTGCTGCTGTCGCGGCAGTTCCTGAAAGAGAAGGTATCGCTGTCGCAATGGCTGGGCATCATGCTCATCGTGGGCGGCGTGGGATTGCTGGCCGTTCCGGCGTAGCGCTGAAATATCAGGCAGATTTTGCCTCGAACGATAATAAATCACGCGGATTGACAAATTATTCGCACTGGCCGAAACTGTCAAAATTGTGAAGGATGACGTGATCATGATGAAGCCGATCACCCCTGAAACCGTCAGGGGTTCCGTTTTGGAGAGCCAAGCCATGCCGCGACTGTCACAGCCCGCACCCCGCGGCAGCGATGCCGCCACCATCCAGGCCGAAATTCTCGAGAAGCTCGCCTATGCGATCGGCAAGGATCCGATTGTCGCCAAGGATCATGACTGGCTGAACGCCACCATTCTCGCACTCCGCGACCGCATCATCGACCACTGGATGAATTCGACCCGCGCCGCCTATCAGGTGCAGGCGAAGCGCGTCTATTATCTCTCGCTGGAATTCCTGATCGGCAGGCTTCTGCGCGATGCGCTGAGCAATCTGAGACTGACCGACGCTTTCCAGCAGGCGCTTGCCAATCTGGGCGTGAAGCTCGATCTGGTGGAACTGCTCGAGCCCGACGCGGCGCTCGGCAATGGCGGCCTGGGCCGCCTTGCCGCCTGCTTCATGGAAAGCATGGCGAGCCTCGACATCCCCGCCTATGGCTATGGCATCCGCTATGACCACGGCCTGTTCCGCCAGAAGATCGTCGACGGCTGGCAGATGGAATTGCCCGAGGACTGGCTGGAGAACGGCAATGCCTGGGAGTTCCCGCGCCGCGAAGCCGCTTATGAAATCGGTTTTGGCGGGCAGGTGGCGCTTGAAACGGCAGCCGATGGCAAGCAGCGCCGCAGCTGGAACCCGGCTGAAAAGCTGATGGCGGTGGCCTGCGACACGCCGATGGTGGGCTGGCGCGGCAAGCGCGTGAACACGCTGAGGCTCTGGATGGCGCGGGCGCTTGATCCCATCCGCCTCGATGCCTTCAACAGCGGCGACTATAGCGCGGCCCTTTATGCCGCCAACAAGGCCGACGTCATCACCAATGTGCTTTATCCATCGGACTCAACGCCAGCGGGCCAGGAACTGCGGCTCAGGCAGGAGTTCTTCTTCACCTCGGCCTCGCTGCAGGACATTCTCCGCCGCCATCTCCAGCAATACAAGGATGTGCGCAATCTCGCCGACAAGGTGTCGGTGCAGTTGAACGACACCCATCCCTCGATCGCCGTGGCGGAATTGATGCGCCTTCTCATGGATGTGCACGGGCTGGTGTGGAAGGATGCGTGGGAGATCACGCAGGGCGTCATTTCCTATACCAACCACACGCTGCTGCCCGAGGCGCTGGAAAGCTGGCCGGTGCATCTCTTCGAGCAGCTTCTGCCGCGCCACATGCAGATCGTCTACGCCATCAACGCCAAGCTGATTGCCGAGGCGCAGGAACTGCCGAGCTGCACGCCGGAATTTCTCTCTTCCGTTTCCCTGATCGACGAGAACAGCGGCCGAAGGGTGCGCATGGGGCAACTGGCCTTCGTCGGCTCGCATTCGGTCAATGGCGTCTCGGCCCTTCACACCTCGCTCATGAAGGAGAGCGTGTTCCACGACTTGAACATGCTTTATCCCGGCCGCATCAACAACAAGACCAACGGCATCACGCCCAGGCGCTGGCTGCTCGACATCAATCCGAAACTTGTCGACCTGCTGCGCGGCGCGATTGGCGACAAGGTTCTCGACAATGCCGAATTGCTGACCGAGGCCCAGCCCTTCGCCAATGACGCGGTGTTCCGGCAGAAGTTTGCCGCCATCAAGCGCGAGAACAAGGTGGCGCTGGCCAATCTCATCAATGAGCGCATGGGGATCAAAGTCGATCCTTCCGCCATGTTCGACGTGCAGGTGAAGCGCATCCATGAATACAAGCGCCAGCTTCTGAACATTCTCGAAACCGTGGCGCTCTATAATTCGATGCGCGCCCATCCCGACAGGCCCTGGGTACCGCGCGTCAAGATTTTCGCCGGCAAGGCGGCGGCAAGCTATGCGCAGGCCAAGCTGATCATCAAGCTCATCAATGATGTGGCGGCGATCATCAACAGCGATCCCGATATCGGCGATCTGCTGAAGGTGGCCTTCATCCCCAACTACAATGTGAGCCTGGCCGAGATGATCGTGCCCGCCGCCGATCTCTCCGAGCAGATCTCGACCGCCGGCATGGAAGCCTCCGGCACCGGCAACATGAAATTCGGCCTCAACGGCGCGCTGACCATCGGCACGCTGGACGGCGCCAATGTCGAGATGCTGGAGCATGTCGGCAAGGACAACATCATGATCTTCGGGCTAACCGCGCAGGAGGTGGAGGACCGCCGCCGCAAGGGCGTGGATGCGGGCGCGGTGATTTCCGCCTCAACCGACCTCAAGGGCGTGGTGGATGCGCTGTCGTCGGGATTGTGGTCGCCCGGCGACAATGGCCGCTACCGCCCGATTGTCGACAGTCTTTATCACGGCGACTGGTTCATGGTGGCGTCCGACTTCGATGCCTATGCCAGGACACAGCGCGACGTCGATGCGATCTGGCGCAATCCGGGGGACTGGACGGCGAAAGCAATCCTCAATACGGTGAATATGGGCTGGTTCTCGTCCGACCGGACAATCCGGGAATATGCCCGCGATATCTGGAATGTGCCCTCAGCCTAGGAGACGGTGATGGCCAAGACGCCGTGGACAACCGATGGCGCAGAAATCGCGGCACTCGTCGAGGGGCGTCACGGCGACCCTTTCAAGCGGCTTGGCCTGCACAAATCCGGCAGGAGCTGGATTGCCCGCGCCTTCGTGCCGGGCGCTGAAACACTCTCTGCGTTAACGCTGGACGGCAAGCCTTTGGGCGAGCTGGAGCGCCGCCATGAGGCGGGGTTTTTCGAAGGCCCCGTCAAGCTCAAGGACCGCGAGGCCATCCGCTATGAGGCCACGCGCGGCGGCGACCGCTGGTCGCTGATCGATCCTTATGTGCTGGGCCCGGTGCTGGGGCCGATGGATGATTATTATCTTTCGGAAGGAACCCATCTGAGACTCTACGACAAGATGGGCGCCCATCCCATGACGCATGAAGGGGCGGACGGCGTTCACTTCGCCGTCTGGGCCCCCAATGCCGAGCGCGTGTCGGTGATCGGCGATTTCAACAATTGGGATGGCCGCCGCCATGTGATGCGCAAGCGCCTCGACATCGGCGTGTGGGAAATCTTCATTCCCGGCGCCACCGAGGGTCAGGGCTACAAGTTTGAACTGCTGGGCGCGGGCGGCAATCTTCTGCCGCTCAAGGCCGATCCTTATGGCTTCTCCTCCGAGCTCCGGCCCAACACGGCGTCGCGCGTGGCGCGCACCGATAATTTTTACTGGAGCGATGAAGCCTACCTGAAAGCCCGCGCCGCCCGCGATCCGCGCCGCGCGCCGATGAGCACCTATGAGGTGCATCTGGGCTCATGGAAGCGCAAGGACGGCAACGCCTTCCTGACCTATGACGAGCTGGCGGCGGACTTGATCCCCTATGCCGTCTGGATGGGCTTCACCCATATCGAACTGCTGCCCATTACCGAGCATCCCTTCGATCCCTCCTGGGGCTATCAGCCGACCGGGCTTTATGCGCCGACCTCGCGCTTCGGCGATCCGCATGGCTTCGCGCGCTTCGTTGATGCCGCGCACAAGGCGGGGCTCGGCGTGATCCTCGACTGGGTGCCCGCCCATTTCCCCACCGACCAGCACGGGCTTTCGCGCTTCGACGGCACGGCACTTTATGAGCATGCCGATCCGCGTCAGGGCTATCATCCCGACTGGAACACCGCGATCTATAATTTCGGCCGCCGCGAGGTGCAGAGCTATCTCATCAACAATGCGCTGTTCTGGCTCGAGCGCTATCATCTCGACGGGCTTCGCGTCGATGCCGTGGCCTCGATGCTCTATCTCGATTATTCGCGCAAGGAAGGCGAGTGGATTCCCAACCAGTATGGCGGGCGCGAAAATCTCGAGGCCATCGCCTTCCTGCAGCGCATGAACCATGAGGCCTATGGCCATTCGCCGGGTGCGGTGACGATCGCGGAGGAATCAACCGCCTTTCCCGGCGTGTCGAAACCCACCCATACCGGGGGCCTGGGCTTCGGCTTCAAGTGGAACATGGGCTTCATGCATGACACGCTTGAATATCTGAAGCGCGACCCCGTGCATCGCAGGCATCATCACCATGAGCTGACCTTCGGCCTGCTCTATGCCTTCTCGGAAAATTTCGTGCTGCCGCTCTCCCATGACGAGGTGGTGCACGGCAAGGGCTCGCTTTTGGCCAAGATGGCGGGCGATGACTGGCAGAAATTCGCCAATCTCCGCGCCTATTACGGATTCATGTGGGGCTATCCCGGCAAGAAGCTTTTGTTCATGGGCCAGGAAATGGCGCCGTGGATGGAGTGGACGGAAAGCCGCAGCCTCGACTGGCATCTGCTCGATCATGCGCCCCATGCCGGGATGCAGCGGCTGGTGCGCGATCTCAACATGCTCTACCGGAGCCATGCCGCCCTCCATGCCAGGGACTGCGAGCCCGACGGCTTTGAATGGCTGATCGCCGATGACGAGGCGAACTCGGTCTATGCCTGGGCGAGACATTCAGGCGAAGACGGCCCGATCGTGGTGGTGGTGAGCAATTTCACGCCAGTGCCGCGCGAGGGCTATGTGCTGCCTTTGCCGCGCGGCGGCCAGTGGCGGGAAATCCTCAACACCGATGCGGAGATTTATGGCGGCAGCGGCAAGGGCAACATGGGCGGCGTTACCGCTGAAGGCGGCCCCTCGCATGGCAAGCCCGCCTCGGCGCTGATCACCGTGCCGCCGCTCGGAACGGTTTACTTTCTGTCTGAACAATAAAAACATTGAGTCAATGGGGAGTGCCTGGACATGAACGACCACCGGAGAAATGCACCTCTTGCCCGTGACGCCATGGCCTATGTGCTGGCGGGCGGGCGCGGCAGCCGTCTTCTGGAACTGACCGACCGGCGCGCCAAGCCCGCCGTGCCCTTCGGCGGCAAATCGCGCATCATCGATTTCGCATTGTCCAATGCGCTGAACTCCGGCATCCGCCGCATCGGTGTGGCCACCCAATACAAGGCGCACAGCCTGATCCGCCATTTGCAGCGCGGCTGGAACTTCCTCAGGCCCGAGCGCAACGAGAGCTTCGACATCCTCCCCGCCTCCCAGCGCGTCTCGGAAGACCAGTGGTATGCCGGCACCGCCGATGCGGTCTATCAGAACCTCGACATCATCGAGGGCTATGGCCCCAAATACATGGTGCTGCTGGCCGGCGATCACATCTACAAGATGGATTACGAGCAGATGCTGCAGCAGCATGTGGACACGGGTGCTGACGTCACCATCGGCTGCCTCGAGGTGCCGCGCATGGAGGCGACGGGCTTCGGCGTGATGGCGGTGGACGGCAAGGATGTCATCACCGATTTCCTCGAGAAGCCGAAGGACCCGCCGGGCATTCCCGGCAAGCCCGAGATGGCGCTGGCCTCCATGGGCATCTATGTTTTTGAAATGTCGTTCCTCGCCGACCAGTTGCGCCGCGATGCGGCGGATAAAAACTCCAGCCGCGATTTCGGCAAGGACATCATTCCGCATATCGTGAAGAACGGAAAAGCCGTGGCGCACCGCTTCACGCAATCCTGTGTGCGCTCCGATTTCGAGCCGCAGGCCTATTGGCGCGATGTGGGAACGGTCGATGCCTATTGGGAGGCCAATATCGACCTGACCGATGTGACCCCCGCGCTCGATCTCTATGACAACAACTGGCCGATCTGGACTTACAGCGAAGTGACGCCGCCGGCCAAATTCGTGCATGATGAGGAAGGCAGGCGTGGCCAGGCCGCCGCATCGCTCGTCTCGGGCGGCTGCATCGTCTCCGGCGCGGGACTGCGCCGCTCGCTGCTGTTCACTGGCGTGCGCATCAACTCCTTTGCCAATGTCGAGGAGGCGGTGGTTCTGCCGCGCGTGCAGATCGGCCGCCATGCGCGATTGAGCAAGGTGGTGATCGACACCGATGTGAACATTCCCGAAGGCCTGGTGGTGGGCGAAGACCCGGTGCTTGACGGCAAGCGCTTCCGCCGCACCGCCAATGGCGTCTGCCTCATCACCCAGCCGATGATCGACAAGCTCTCTTCATGAAGATTCTCGCCGTCACCTCCGAAGTCTATCCCCTCGTCAAAACCGGGGGCCTTGCCGATGTGGTGGGCGCACTTCCCGCCGCGCTGAAACCTTTGGGCGTTGAAACGCGCACCATGGTGCCGGGCTATCCCGCCGTGATGGCAGCACTGGAAAAGGGAACGGTGATCCACCGCTACGATCACCTGTTCGGCGGCGAGGCGCGATTGGTGGCCGGAAAGGCCAAGGGGCTCGACATCATCGCGGTGGATGCGCCCCATCTTTATACCAGGGCCGGCAATCCCTATCTGGGGCCCGACGGCAAGGACTGGGCCGACAATGCCCAGCGCTTCGCCGCGCTGTCGCGCGCTGCGGTGGATGTGGGGCGGGGCGCCGTTTCCGGCTACACGCCGGATATTCTCCATCTTCATGACTGGCAGGCCGCACTCGCCGCCGTGCATGTGCGTTTCGGCGGCGGCCCGCCCACCGTGCTGACCGTGCACAACATCGCGTTTCAGGGCGTGTTCCCGGCATCGATCTTCGCCTCGCTCGAATTGCCGCCTGCCGCCTTCGCCATCGACGGCCTCGAATATTATGGCAGCATCGGCTATCTCAAAGGCGGCCTCGCCTCCGCCGACGCCATCACCACCGTGTCGCCCAGCTATGCCAATGAAATCTGCACGCCCGATTTCGGCATGGGGCTTGACGGATTGCTCCGTGCACGGCGCGATATCGTGTCGGGCATCGTCAACGGCATCGACACCGATGTGTGGAACCCCGACACCGACAAGGCCGCAGCCGCCACTTACACCGCAAAGACACTGGCCCGCCGCAAGGCCAACAAGCGCGCGGTGGAAAAGCAATTCGGGCTCGAGGCGGGTGACGGGCTTCTGCACGCCGTGGTGAGCCGGCTGACCTGGCAGAAAGGCATGGACATTCTCGCCAGCTCCCTCGACACGCTGGTGGCCTCTGGCGCGCGGCTGGCACTGATCGGCACCGGGGAGCCGCAGATGGAACAGGCCTTTCACAATGCCGCGCGCCGCCATCCCGGCCGGATCGGCGTGGTGATCGGCTATGATGAAAAGCTCTCGCATCTCATGCAGGCGGGCGCCGATACGATTCTCGTGCCCTCGCGCTTCGAGCCTTGCGGGCTGACGCAGCTTTATGGCCTCCGCTATGGCTGCGTGCCCGTGGTGGCGCGCACCGGCGGCCTCGCCGATACGGTGATCGACGCCAATGACGCGGCCCTTGCGGCGGGCGTTGCCACGGGCTTCCAGTTTTCGCCCGTCGATGGCCCGGGCCTTGACCATACATTGAGCCGCACGGCGCAAGCCTTTGCCGATCCCGCCGCGTGGGCCAGCATCCAGCAGCGCGGCATGGCGTCCGATGTGTCATGGACGCGGTCCGCCAAAGCCTATGCCGCCCTTTACCGCAATCTTCTGACCGCGTGAGCATCACCCATGGCCAAGATCGAAACCGTCGCCACCACGCCTTTTGAGGGCCAGAAGCCCGGCACCTCGGGGCTGCGCAAGAAGGTGACGGTGTTCCAGCAGCCGCATTATGCGGAGAATTTCATCCAGTCGATTTTCGACTCGCTGGATGGCTTCGAGGGGAAAACGCTGGTGCTGGGCGGCGATGGCCGCTTCTTCAACAAACAAGTGGCGGAAAAAGTCATCCGCATCGCCGCCGCCAATGGCTTTGGCCGCGTGCTGGTGGGAAAGGATGCGCTGCTCTCAACGCCTGCCGCCTCCAATGTCATCCGCAAACACAAGGCCTTCGGTGGCATCATTCTTTCGGCCAGCCACAATCCCGGCGGCCCCGATGGCGATTTCGGCATCAAGTACAATGCCTCAAACGGCGGCCCGGCGCCGGAGAAGATCACCGATGTGATTTTCGCCAGGACGAAAACCATCTCCGCCTACAAGATCATGACCGGCGATACCGTCGATATCGGCAAGACCGGCACGGCGAAACTGGGCGGCATGACCATCGAGGTGATCGATCCCGTTGCCGACTATGCCCAGCTGATGCAGACGCTGTTCGATTTCGACGCCATTTCAGCCAGTTTCAAATCGGGCTTCCGCATGCGCTTTGACGCCATGCACGCCATTACCGGACCCTATGCCACGGCAATCATCGAAGGCATCCTCGGCGCGCCCAAGGGCACGGTGGTGAACGGCACGCCGCTTGCCGATTTCGGCGGCCACCATCCCGATCCCAATCTCGTCTACTGCAAGGATTTGTATGACCTGCTGATGTCAAAGGCGGCACCCGATCTCGGTGCTGCATCCGATGGCGATGGCGACCGCAACCTCATCATCGGCCGCAACCGATTCGTGACGCCATCTGATTCACTCGCCCTTCTCGCCGCCAATGCGCGCCTCGTTCCCGCTTACAGGGACGGGCTGGCGGGCATCGCGCGCTCCATGCCGACCAGCGCGGCGGCGGACCGCGTGGCGGAGAAGCTCGGCATCAAATGCTACGAGACGCCGACGGGCTGGAAGTTCTTCGGCAATCTCCTCGATGCGGGGCTGGCGACGATCTGCGGCGAGGAAAGCTCCGGCACCGGCTCCAACCATGTGCGCGAAAAGGATGGCGTGTGGGCGGTGCTGTTCTGGCTGAACATCCTCGCCCGCCGCAAGGAGAGCGTTGAGTCGATCGTCGACAGGCATTGGCGCGACTATGGCCGCAACTATTATTCCCGCCATGACTATGAGGCGGTGGACTCCGCCGCCGCCAATGCGCTGATGGCGAGCCTGCGCGACAACATCAGGAAATTCCCCGGCACGCATGGCATCAAGGCCATGGATGATTTTGCCTATGATGATCCCGTCGATCATTCAACGACCACCGGGCAGGGCATCCGCATCCTGTTCGACAATGGCGGCCGCATCGTCTACCGCCTCTCGGGCACCGGCACGGAGGGCGCGACCTTGCGCGTCTATATCGAGCATTTTGAAGCCGACCCGGCGAAACTTCATATCGAAACGCAAACAGCACTCGCCGGGCTGATCAAGCTGTCACATTCCCTCGCCGATATCGAAGGCCGCACCGGGCGCACAGAGCCCACGGTGATCACCTGAGCGCCTATGCCGTTACGCGGGCGGGCTCGCCGTATCAACTGGGCGTAACGCCCGGCGAAGGCGGGGCCAATGTGGCTGTCGTCTCCCGCCACGCCACGCGAATTCTCTTGTGCATCTTCGATGAGGAGGGCGAAGAGGAGCTTTACCGCTTTCCTTTGCCGGAACGGCTTGGTGATGTGCACTATGGTTTCATCAGTGGGCTGACGGCTGGCACGCGCTATGGCCTGCGCGCTGAAGGGCCATGGGATGAGGCGGAGGCGCACCGGTTTGATCCCGCCAAGCTGCTGATCGATCCTTACGCCCGCGCACTCGACCGCTCCTTCACCCATGTGCCGGAAATTCTGGCCCGCGGCACCGATACGGCCTTCATCATTCCCAAATGCATTGTGACGCCGGAGGTTGCCGCAGCCCAGCCATTGCCGCCCGCCGCACCCGGCTTCATCTATGAAATCCAGGTAAAGGCCTTCACCAGGCTTCATCCCGAAGTGCCGGAAAAACAGCGGGGCACCGTGGCGGCGCTGGCTCACCCATCGGTCATCGCGCATCTCAAGAAGCTCGGCGTCGACACCGTGGAACTGATGCCGCTCGCCGCCTGGGTGGATGAGCGGCATCTGACGGCGCTCAATCTCAGCAATGCCTGGGGCTATAACCCCGTGACCTTCATGGCGCCCGATCCGCGCCTTGCCCCCGGCGGCTTTGCGGAAATCCGCGCGGCGGTGGCGGCCCTTCATGGCGCGGGCATAAGGGTGGTGCTGGATGTGGTGTTCAATCACACCGGCGAAAGCGACGAGCGGGGATCAACACTGTCGCTGCGCGGCCTCGACAATGCGCTCTATTACCGCCACGCCAATGGCGTGCCGGTGAATGATACGGGCTGCGGCAACACGCTGGCGCTCGAGCGCGCGCCGGTGATGCAGATGGCGATGGATGCGATGCGCCTGTGGGCCGGTCAGACGGGGATCGACGGCTTCCGCTTTGATCTCGCCACCGTGATGGGCCGCACGGCTGAGGGGTTTACGCCGGATGCGCCATTGCTGGGCGCGATTGCGCAGGACCCGGTGCTGTCGAAGCTCATCATGATTGCCGAGCCCTGGGACGTGGGGGCAGGCGGATACCGGCTCGGGCAGTTTCCCGCAGGCTGGGGTGAATGGAACGATCATTACCGCGATGACGTGCGGCGCTTCTGGCGCGGCGATCAAGGGATGACCGGCAGCCTTGCCACGAGGCTTGCGGGATCATCGGATGTGTTCGGGCCTGCGCGCAGGCCCTCCTCCAGCGTGAATTTCCTGTCCGCCCATGACGGCTTCACGCTGAAAGACAGCGTGACCTATGCGGCGAAAAACAATTTCGCCAATGGCGAGAACAACCGCGACGGCAATGGCGGCGAGCCCACATGGGTGGGCGGCAATGCGCGCGCGCTGCTCGCCACGCTGTTTTTCTCGCGCGGCACGCCGATGCTGACGGCGGGCGATGAATTCGGCCGTACCCAGCAGGGCAACAACAATGCCTATGCGCAGGACAATACCACGACGTGGCTCGACTGGAAAAACGCCGATCAGGATCTGATTGCTTTCACCTCGGCGCTTGCCGCGCTGCGCAAGGCCTATCCTCAGCTCACGGATGATCGTTTTCTGACTGGGCAGGTGATCGATGGGCGCTTTCCCGATGCGCAATGGGTGGGAGGCGACGGCAAGGATGTGGACTGGAACAATCCGTCCGCGCGGGTGCTGGGGCTCGTCTTGTCGAAAGCGGATCAGCGCATTGCGGTGGTAATCAATGGCAGCGGCGAAGCCGTTGTGCCCGCTCTGCCGCCGCGCGACGGCTGGCGCTGGACGAGGGTGTTCTCATCCGCTGCGGGAGAGGGCGTTCCGCCCAAGGCGGTGGCGCTTTATGAAGAAACGCGCAGCACCTCCACCGGCATTTCCGATGACACGCTGGCGAGGCTTGCCGATGCCGCCGGGATCGAGCGCAACTGGTGGGAGGTAGACGGCACGCACCACGCCGTGACGCCCGAAACGCAGCGCGCCCTTCTGGCCGCACTCCGTATCGCCCATGGCACGCTTGCGGAGGCGGAGGAGTCGCTGCGCAATCTCGCCGCCCGGACGCCGCCGCGCCTGGGGCGGGAAGGCATTGATGCGGTTGTCGGCGATGCGCAGCACCAGCGGCAGCGCATGGTGATCACCGATGAGGCGGGAGAACAGCAGTTCCTCGATGTGCTGCCCGGTGAAACGCCGCGCGCGGTGCTCGACACGGGCTATTATACCGTGGCCCCTGAAGACCGGCCCGATGACAGGCGCCGCCTCATCGTTTCGCCAGAGTCATGCTTCCTGCCGGAACGGCCAAAGAGTTTTGGCCTTGCGGCGCATCTCTATGCGCTTCGCCATGAAGGTGACGGCGGCATCGGCGATTTCGAGACGCTGCGGCGCTTCACGGCAAAAACGGTTTCGCTACAGGGAGCCTACACTGGCATCAACCCGCTGCATCACCTGTTCCCGCAGGACCGCGAACGCGCCAGCCCCTATCAGCCCTCCGACCGGCGCTTCATTGATCCGATCTATATCAGCATCGCCGCGATGCTCGACGCGCTGTCCTTGCCGAAAACCGCCAAGCTCGCGGCCTCGCGGCGTGCCGCCTTTGCAGCGCTCGAGAAACATTCGAACGTCGATTACACCGCCGTCTGGAAGGCCAAGAGTGAAATGTTGGAACAGGCCTTCGCCGAATTTGCGCCAACCCCTGCTTTTGATGCGTTCGTGAAGGCGGGCAGTGATCTTCTGGCACGGCACTGTGCCTATGAGACGAAAGCGGCGGGCGAGCCTTCAGATCCCAAGCGCCACGCCTATCGCGCCTTCCTGCAATGGCTGGCCGACACGCAGCTTCAGGCCGCCGCGCAATCGCGCACGTTCTATCGTGACCTGGCGCTGGGCTGCGCCTTCGATGGTGGCGAGATGGCCGATGCGCCGGAACTGTTTGCGAAAGGCGTTTCAATCGGAGCGCCCCCCGATCCGTTTTCGGCGGCGGGGCAGGTGTGGAACCTGCCGCCCTTCTCGCCGCTGGCGTTGGAGCAGCAGGGCTTTGCGCCGATGCGCGACATTCTCTTAGCCAATATGCGCCACGCGGCGGCACTCAGGATCGATCATGTGCTGGGCCTCATGCGGCAGTTCTGGGTTCCGCAAGGGGCCGAGGGACGGTTCGGCGCCTATGTGCGTTTTCCGCTCGACGCACTGATCGCTGTCACCGCAATCGAAAGCCTGCGCGCCCGCTGCCTTGTGGTGGGAGAGGACCTTGGCACCGTGCCCGACGGTTTGCGCGGCGCGCTCGATGCGGCGGAGATTCTCTCCTACCGCGTGCTGTGGTTCGAGCGGAATGGGACGGGCTTCAAGGGCCGTGAGGCCTATCCGCCGCTGTCCCTCGCCTGCCTCGCCTCGCATGATCTCCCGACCTTCAAGGGCTGGCGCGCGGGACGCGACATCGCCATCGACCGCGAACTGGGGCTAATTTCGGAAACTGCTGCCAGGACGCGCGAGGCGGCGCGCAAGGTGGAGATCAAGGCGCTGGACAAGGTGACGGGTGCAACATCGGAGGCTGATGCGGCACCCGCCGCGCATGGCTTCGTGGCCGCCATGCCATCGCGCATCATGCTGGTGCAGGCCGATGATCTGGTAGGCGAAACGGAACCCTTGAACGTGCCCGGCACCGACCGCGAGAGGCCGAACTGGCGGCGGCGCATTCATGTAGCCGTTGACCAGATCGGCGCGAGTGCCGAGGCCAAGGCCATTCTCGCCCGCGTGAAGCAGGAGCGGCCATCATGAGCACGCGTGTGAAAATCATCTCCCGTGAAACGCTGTCCAAACGCTTTGTGGATTTGAGCCTTTATACGATTGACTACACGCGGAGCGACGGTGCCGTCGAAACACTGAAACGCGAAGTGCATGACCATGGCGCGGGGGCTGCAGTGCTGCCCTATGATGCAGCGCGCGGCACCGTGCTGCTGGTGCGCCAGTTCCGCCTGCCTGTTTTCCTGAGCGGCGCGGACGGCCATGTGATCGAGGCCTGCGCGGGCCTTCTCGATGAACCCGATCCCGCAGCCTGTGCCTTGCGCGAGGCGGAAGAGGAGATAGGCTATCGGTTGCGGCATTTGAGGCAGGTGGCCAGCACCTTCATGTCGCCGGGTGCTGTCACCGAACGGCTGACGCTGTTTCTGGCTGACTATGATGAAGGCATGAAAGTGAGCGGCGGCGGCGGCCACGCCCATGAGGGCGAGGACATCGAGGTGCTGGAAATGCCTTTTGCCGAGGCGCTGGCCATGGCAACGGATGGGCGCATCATTGATGCCAAGACGGTGATGCTGTTGCTGTTCCTGCAGCGCGAACTGGAACTTAGCCCGTTGCCGACGCCGTAATGGTGACGACTCCTGCCTCTGTTTGAATGGCACCTTCGCCATTCTGCATCATGAGCGCCACCGGTGTTCCGGCGATGAGCGGCGCGAGGCAGCGATAGGTGAAGTGCTTGGGAATGCGGCCTTGCTCCGTTGCCGCCAGATTGAACAGCAGCGCCGCCTGCAGCGCACCCTGCACCACCGGGCCTTCATAACCTTCAGCCTTCGCATAATCCGCATCATAGTGAATGCGGTGCCCGTTGAAGGTGAGGGCGGAAAAGCGGAACAGCAGCAGCGCCGTGGGCGTGAAGCTGGGCGCGATCGGTTGTGACGAAGGTGTGCCCTGCTTCGGCGGATCATTGGTGAAGGCCAGATCCTGCCGCTCACGGATGAGCAGGCGGCCCTCCGCCGAGATGTCATGTTGAATGGAGATGATGCACAGCGTCTCGCGCATCCTGATCTGGCTGATGACCGAGCGGCGCGTGACGGCCATGCCAATCTCGAGCGGCGCGATCGTTTCAATCTCGCCGCCCGCCCACATGCGGCGGTGAAAGGGAAGGGGCGGCAGAAACACACCCATTGCCTCAGCGCCGTCGGGCCCGATGTCATTGGGCGCAGGGATGGCCGGGGCCAGCGCCCAGTGCAGGCCCGGCGGGCATTGGGCTTCGAAAATGAAAGGCGAAAGCGTGGCGCGAAATTCCGCGGCGATGCGCGCGCTCACCACGTCGTGGCGGGTGACGCTGCGGCCGATCCAGCCGGTAAGATCCTCCGTCATGCCTTCGCCGTCACTTCAACCAGTCCCGCGCTGATGATCAGCAGCGTGCCGGTGATTTCCCGAAGGCCAAAGGTCTCGCCCGACAGGAGCCCGGCGCTGATGCTGCCCACCACCACTTCCGTCATCAGGAGAATGCCGGCCCGGCCCGGATCGATGCGCTGCGTTGCCCACAACACCATGGCGGTGGGCGGCACATAGACGGTGAGCGCCACCAGCACGATCCACGGCAGCGCCGGGAGAAACTGCTGCATACCGGCAAAAGGTGCCGAGAGCGCGATGCCGATGATGAGAATGATGACCGAAGCTGCAAAGCTTCCCAATGCGAAGCTGAAGAAGGTGATCGCCACGCCGGTTGGCGGAAGGCGAGAAGCGCGGATGGTGCCCGCCGACCAGATCATGCCGCTGATCAGCGCAATCCAGTCGCCTGTGTTGTGCGGCAGGGGCAGGGCTGCGCCAAGCCCCAGGATCAACGCCAGCCCGGCAAATCCCAGCACTAGGGCGGCGATCCGCGGCACGGAGAGGCGGTGGCCATAAAACGCCCAGGTGGCGAGCGTGCTCCACACCGGCGTCATGTAGAAGAGCAGGATGGCATGCAGCACATCGGTGAGAACGAGGCTCACCGTATAGAGCGCAAAGGCCGTGCCCAGCATGAGCCCGGTGATGCTCTGCGCCTTGAAGCCCCGCCAGGCCGCGCGCCTGAGAAGCCATGGCAGAATGGCGATCATCGCGGCCATGTTCAGGAACACGCTGGCCCATCCGCCGCCCACGCCAAGCGTTTCGATCCAGCGCAACGGAAACCAGAACATGCCCCACATCGCGCCGCATGCGGCAACTGCCGCTGCGGGAAGCCAGTGCGGCAGATGCAGTGTGCGATTCATATGACAGCTATGAAACGCCCGATGGCCTTCGCACAAGACCATTTCGCTTTTGCCGGGGCTTGGGCAATATGCAGCGGAGAGCCGCCACCGGCGAGGGGAGAACACCAGATGCAGAATGATCCGCGCTCGCACGGGTTGTATGAAAAGACAGCGCCGCCGCCGCCGGTCACCTCGCCATTGAAAGGCGAGGCGCGCGCCGAGGCTGTGGTTGTGGGGGCGGGCTATACCGGCCTCTCCGCAGCTCTTCATCTGGCGGAGAAGGGCGTGAAGGTGACGGTGCTTGAGGCGGTTGAAGCAGGCTTCGGCGCATCGGGGCGGAACTCCGGCCTCGTCAATGCCGGCATGTGGGTGATGCCGGAAAATCTTCCCGGCGTCCTCGGCAAGGAGCATGGCGACCGCATGCTGGCGCTCCTGGGCAATGGCCCGGCGCTCGTCTGGGAGATGATCGACAGGCATGGCATTGCCTGCGAGGATGTGCGCAAGGGCACGCTGCATTGCGCGGTGGGCGAACAGGGCCTGCGCGACATCCGCGAACGCCAGCGGCAATGGAAAGCCTGGGGAGCGCCCGTTGAAGTTCTCGATGGCGGGGAAACCGCGCGCCGCATCGGGACGTCCGCCTATACCGGGTCTCTCCTCGATCTCCGCGCCGGAACCCTCCAGCCGCTCGCCTATGCGCGGGGCCTCGCCCATGCGGCGGTGAAGGCGGGCGCCACGCTGCACACCCAAAGCCCCGTGATCTCGACGGAAGAGGCAAAAGGCCAATGGACAGTGCGCACGGCGGCGGGCGCCGTGACAGCGCCCTGGGTGATCGTCGCCACCGATGCCTATACCCATGGGCCCTGGGGGGAAATCCGCCGCGAGCAGATTCATCTCCCCTATTTCAATCTCTCGACCGCGCCTTTGAGCGACAATATCCGCAAAAGCATTCTGCCCGGCGGCGAGGGCTGCTGGGACACGAAAGAGGTGTTGAGCTCCTTCCGCTTTGATGCGGGAGGCCGCCTGATCTTCGGCAGTGTCGGCGCGCTGCGCGGCACCGGCACCGCCATTCACAGGGCCTGGGCCAGACGCGCCCTTCACCGCATCTTCCCGCAGATCGGCGATGTGCCGTTTGAAACCGAATGGTATGGCATGATCGGCATGACCGATAATCACCTGCCGAAATTTCACCGCTTCGCGCGCAATGTCGTGGGCTTCTGCGGCTATAATGGCCGGGGCATCGCACCGGGCACGGTGCTGGGCCGCGTGCTGGCGCGCCATGTGCTGGGCGAAATCGACGAAGCGGGACTGCCGCTGGCCGTCACCCCGCTCGAGCGCCCATCATTTCCCGCTGTGCGTGAAGCCTATTATGAAGTCGGCGCGCAGGTGGCGCATCTCGTCGATTCACGTTTCTGAGGCGTTGAGCAGAGACGGCAATATATCCGGCCAGCGGTTGTCTTCCTTCGCCACCACGCGGAACGCTTCCAGCGTGTCGGCATCGAGCATGGCGCGGTTGTAGAAATACATGGCCGCCGCATAACGCACTCGCCCGCCCTGCTCGGTGCGGGGCGGCGTCTTGAGCAGCGCATATTGCCGGCGGTCTTCCGGCGTTTGCGGCGCGATCCTCATTTATTGGCCGCGATCGCCATCTGAATGTCGCGGTCGCGGCGCTTCTCGGCCCGGTTCAGTACGAGTCCCGCGATGGCGACGCCGATGCCGACGACCAGCACGATGAGCGAGCCCAGCGCATTGATGTCGGGCGTGACGCCGAGCTTCACCTTGCTCCAGATGAGAAGCGGCAAGGTGGTGGAGCCGGGCCCGGAGGTGAAGTTGGTGATCACCACGTCATCAAGCGAAATGGTGAAGGCCAGAAGCCAGCCCGACAGGATGGCGGGCGAGATGATCGGCAGCGTCACATCCTTCAGCACCTGCCAGGGCTTCGACCCCAAATCGAGCGCTGCTTCCTCGAGCGAGGCATCCATCGAGGAGAGGCGCGATTGTATAATGGTGGCCACATAGGTCATCGAGAAGGTGATGTGGGCGATGGTGATGGTGGTGAAGCCGCGCTGCGACGGCCAGCCGATCCACGCCGCCATGAGGATGAACAGCATCAGCGAGGAAATGCCGGTGATGACCTCGGGCATGATGAGCGGCGCGCTCACGAGGCCTGAGAATAACGTCCGCCCGCGGAATTTCTTGAAACGTGCCAGTGCCAGGCCCGCCATGGTGCCGAGGATGGTGGCGCAGGTGGCGCTGAGCAGTCCGATTTCGAGGGAGAGCAACGCCGCCTTGATGATCTGGTCGTTCTGGAACAGCTTGCCGTACCATTGCGTCGAGAAGCCGCCCCACACCGTCGCCAGCCGCGAGCGGTTGAAGGAATAGACGATCATCGACAGGATGGGGATATAGAAGAAGGCCAGACCGAAGCACAGGCAGGTGATGAGGAACATCGGCTTGCGGTTCATCGCGCCCCTCCCCCTTCCTGCGCTTTTCCTTCGAAGTGATTATAGACCATCAGCGGCACGACGAGCAGCAGCAGCAGCGCCACCGCCACGGCGGAGGACATCGGCCAGTGCCGGGCAGAGGAGAATTCATCCGAAATCACGCGGCCGATCATCGGGTCTGACGCATCGCCCACGAGGCTCGGGATGATGAGTTCGCCCGATGCCGGAATGAACACCAGAAGGCCGCCGGCGATAATGCCGGGAATGGAAAGCGGCAGCGTGACGTCTTTGAACACCTGCCAGGGCCGGGAGCCCAGATCCATCGCCGCTTCATTCAGCGTCGTATCGAGCTTTTCCAGATTGGCATAGAGCGGCAGGATCATGAAGGGCAGGTAGGAATAGACCATGACGAGCACCACGGCGAAATTGGTGTTCATCATCGGAATGGAGGAGAGCTGCCAGTCCACGGGCGCCATGGAATTATAAAGCGACGTGAGGCCCCTGTTGAACCAGCTGTTGCTGCCCATCAGCCCCATCCACGCATAGACGCGGAGCAGGAACGACGTCCAGAACGGCAGGATGACGAGCATCAGCAGGATGTTGCGCCACGACTTGCTGACCCGCGTGATGCCGAGCGCCATGGGATAGCCGACGAGCAGGCAGAGCACCGTGGCCGTCAGCGCATTGCGCAGCGAAATGAAATAGGAGCGGATATAGATCGAATCCTGAAACAACCGCGCGTAGTTTTCGAGCGTCACATAGGGCCAGTCCGGCAGATAGCCGACGGGCGGCGAAGTGCTGGTACGGATGCCGAGGCTCATCCCGAACACGATGACGAAGGGCACCAGGAAGAAGGCGATGAGCCAGAGATAGGGCACATTGATGATGGTGCTGCGCCAGCCGCTTCGGTTGAACCAGCCTCTCAAACCCGTGCCGCCGGATGACGCGCTCACCGCCTCAATCCTTCAGCGCGATGGCGGATTGAGGATCGAAGCTGATCCATACATCGTCTTCCCACTGCGCCACGCGCTCGCTTTCGGCGGCGCGCCTGGCGTTCACGCTGTTGACCATGATCAGCGTGCCGGAGGGCATTTTCACGCGGTAGAGCGAATCCTTGCCGAAATAGCCGAGGTCCTTCACCTTGCCTGAAAAGATGTTTGGGCCCTTGGGCCTGGCGCGCGAGATGGTGATTTTTTCCGGCCGCACGGCGACCGAAATCTTCGTTCCCGCGGACAGCACGTCGGAGGCGGGCATCATGATCGCGCCGCCAAGCTGCTGAAGGTGTACGGTTGCCAGCTCGCCTGAGATTTTCGTGACTTCGCCATCGAACATGTTGATCGAGCCGATGAAGCCCGCGACAAAGGTGCTGTTGGGATATTCATAAATGTCGGTGGGCGTGCCCACCTGCTTGATCTTGCCGTGGTCCATGACGGCGATGCGCGAGGCGAGCGTCATCGCTTCTTCCTGGTCATGCGTGACGACCACGAAGGTGATGCCGGTCTTTTCCTGAATCGACATGATCTCGAACTGCGTGTGCTCGCGCAGCTTCTTGTCAAGCGCGCCGAGAGGCTCATCGAGCAGCAGGAGTTTCGGCTGCTTGGCGAGTGCGCGGGCCAGCGCCACGCGCTGCCGCTGGCCGCCCGACAATTGATGAGGCTTGCGGCCCGCGAAATCGGTGAGTTTCACGAGGTCAAGCATCTGCTTCACGCGGTCGGCGCGCTGCGCCGGTGTCATGCCATCATGCTTGAGGCCGTAGCCCACGTTCTTTTCCACGCTCATGTGCGGGAACAGCGCGTAGGACTGGAACATCATGTTGACGGGCCGGTCATAGGGCGGGATGCCCGCCATGTCCTGCCCGTCGATGAAAATCCTGCCGCCCGTCGGCGCCTCGAAGCCCGCCAGCATGCGGAGCAGCGTGGTCTTGCCGCAGCCCGATCCGCCAAGAAGGGCGAAAAGCTCGCCCTTCTCGATGTTGATGCTCACCTCGTCCACCGCCTTGAAGGTGCCGAACGATTTGCTGACGTTTTCAATGCGGATCAAGGGCCCCGCGCCGCCCCCGCTGGGCATCCCCGATCAGCCTGACTTGATCGTCTGCCAGGCCTTCGTCATGGCCCGGTCCTGCTCCTCGTTGAAGGGCTTGGGCGCCCACAGGAGCTTGATCGTGGCTTCATCCGGATAGACGGCAGGATCGGCGAGAACCGCGGGATCGATGAAGGGCTTGGATGCCAGATTGCCATTCGCGTAGTTGGTGAAATTGGTGCACTTGGCAATCACTTCCGGCTGCAGCAGATAGTCGAGGAACTTGTAGGCATTCTCCTTGTGCGGAGCATCTTTCGGGACGCACCAGTTGTCGACCCAGGCGGGCGATCCGGTCTTGGGCACGAAATAGGCGAGGTTGATATCAACGCCCGCATCCTTGGCGCGCGACTTGGCGGTGGCGTAATCGCCCGACCAGTCGTTGATGACGCACAGTTCCTTGTTGGGAATGGCGTTGAGGTAGTTGGTGTTGTCGAAGGTCTTGATGTATTTGCGGATCGGCTTGAAGGCCTCGATCACCGCGTCATAGTCGGCGACATTCGTGGTGTCGCCATCCTTGCCGAGGTAGCGCAGCACGGCGGGCATGATGTCGGTCGGGCTGTCGAGAATGGAAATGCCGCAATCGGCGAGCTTCGCCGCGTTCTCCGGCTTGAAGAGAATATCGAGCGACGACATGTCGGCATTGGGAAT
>Ga0209023_10001396_pt1 | contig 32514 bp, 29 predicted proteins | sample LakOneMetagenome_FD_187468 | JGI IMG/M metagenome (GOLD analysis project Ga0209023, IMG submission 187468) | Freshwater and sediment microbial communities from Lake Erie, Canada (SPAdes) (version 2) | ecosystem: Environmental > Aquatic > Freshwater > Lentic | place: Lake Erie, Canada...
CCGATCTATGGCACTTGAATCCATCTGCACCCCGTCGGTTCGCATATAGGTGATCGCGCCCGCCTCATACAGCGTCTGCGCCACCCGCATGGTGTGGCTGGCCGAGAAACCGAGCTTGCGCGCGGCTTCCATCTGCAGGGTCGAAGTGGTGAACGGCGGCCAGGGGTTGCGGCGGGTCGGCTTGGTTTCAACCTCGGCAACGCGGAAAGCTCCCGCATCCACCGCAGCCTTGGCGCGCTCGGCGCTGCCCGCATCGCCCAGGCTCAGCTTGTCGAGCTTCTGCCCTTCGAACTTGACCAGCCGCGCCGGGAACTCGGTCCCCAGATGCTCAAGCCGGGCCAGCACCGACCAGTATTCCTGCGGCTTGAAAATCTCGATTTCGTGCTCGCGCTCGCAGATCAGCCGCAGCGCGACCGATTGCACGCGTCCCGCGCTCTTGGCGCCGGGCAGCTTGCGCCACAGCACCGGCGAAAGCGTGAAGCCGAACAGGTAATCGAGCGCGCGGCGGGCGAGGTAGGCGTCGATCAGGTCCTGGTCGAGCTCGCGCGGGGCCTTCATCGCGGCCAGGATCACATCCTTGGTGATCGCATTGAAAGTGACCCGCTCAACCTCCTTGGGCAGCGCCTTCTTCTTGGCCAACAGTTCGCGCACGTGCCAGCTGATTGCCTCACCCTCCCGGTCAGGGTCGGTGGCGAGGATCAGGCGGTCGGCGGTCTTGGCGGCATCGGTGATCGCCTTCACCTGGCGCGCCTTGTCGCCATAGAGCTCCCAGTCCATCGCGAAGTCCTCGTCCGGGCGGACCGAGCCGTCCTTGGGCGGCAGGTCGCGGACGTGGCCGTAGCTGGCCAGGACCATGTAGTCCTTGCCCAGGTATTTCTCGATGGTTTTGGCCTTGGCGGGGGATTCGACAATGACTAGTTGCATGATGGTTGGGATCGCCCTTACGCGTATGTGTACACACGCGCGAGGGTGGCGGGTGGCTTAGCCCTTCGTCAAGGGCGTCCTTTTCCAGGCCAGGAAGAACCCGATCCCCAGCAGGACGTCGATGATTGCAAATGCCGCCACGGGCTGCACCACAGGATAGCCGCGCGCCCAGAGCGCCAGGCACGGCAGGCCGAAGACCACCTTCTCAGCCACGGCATAGGGCATCAGAGCGCGGTACTTCACCGGATCGCTGCCGATCATCCAGAACACGCCCTGAAACACCAGCGCGAGGCCGACAAAGCCCAGGAACACTTCTGCGCCCGCTGGCGGCAACGGGGTGAAATAGAGCGGCAGCAGTACGATCACGCCATAGATCGCCGCCCAGCGGAACATCCGCGGTGGAAACTTGCCCATTGCCTCTCTCCCTGTTGCCGGACCAACTACATAACCGTTCGCCCCGAGCGAAGTCGAGGGGTGGCGTTGTGCCGCGCCCCCTCGACTTCGCTCGGGGCGAACGGTGCTTGGTTAGTCCCGCAAGCCCCCCGGCGGGATCACGCATTTGCCGTGGTCGTAGTTGCCGACCTCGCGAATCACTTCCTGCGCTTCGGGTTCGATCCGGCGACCAGAGATCTGGCTGTCGATCACCCGGCGCAGCAGCGAGTCGAGCCGGGTGACGAGGTAGCAATCGATCGCCGGCGGCGCGTGGCGATTGCCGATGCCGCTGTCGTCGGTAAGGAAGGTGTAACGGCTCTGGGTCATCGCGGCCATCGCGCGCATCACGTATTCGGCCTTGTCGGCGACGCCCGAAGCGGCGACGGGCACGATCTGGACACGGCTGTGGCGCAGCACTTCGCTGGCCCGCCAGGCCAGACCGACATTCTCGTCATGCGGCGGGGCATCGGCGACCAGCAGCAGCGACTTGACTGCATCGGGGCGCCAGTCCTGTCCGGCGGCGCGGACCATCGCCTGGTCCATGGCTTCGGGATAGTCCCCGCCCCCGCCGGCCCAGCGCTGGCCCAGTTCGGCCTGGGCTCGGGCGAAATCGCGGGTCAAGGGCACGGTCTGGGTTACATAGTCGTCACCCAGATCACGGTAGAATACAAAACCGACGCGGATATCCAGCCCGGGGTGGCGCTGGCGCAGCGATGAAAGGATCGACTGGAGTTCGGCCTGAAGATAGCGGATCTCGTCGCTCATCGATCCGGTGGTGTCGATCACCAGCATCAGATCGAGCTTGCTTGCCTTCACCGCTTCGCCGCGTTGAGTGAACTGGACCTGCTGGCCGCCGCTGCCCGCAGCAATCGCAACTTCGCGCCAATCGTCCTGTCCCGCGCGCAGCCAGACCTTCCGGCCGAGTCGGTCAAGATCGGGGAAAAAACTGACCGTACCATCGGCAGTGGTCGCGAGCTTCAGCCGCCCGCCATCGGCGCAGGCGAGTTCGACCGGCGCGAAAGGCACCGGGCGGCCCGCATCATCCTTGACCGTAACCGTCAGCACCCGCGAGGTATCGAGCCGGGGCAGCACCGGCAACTCTTGCCCCAGGTTCGAACGGCGCAGATAGGCGGCGTAGAGCTCGGGATTGAGCAAGTCGTCATGCTCGCCCGCGGTCAGCAGGCCCGATTGCGGGCGCGGCTGCGGATAGGGATAGGGCGTGGGCATCACATCGGGGCGGCCCGCGCTTTCGCCGGGCATGACTTTGTCCTCGCCGCGTGTCGCTTCCTTGGCAGCATAGCCACTGCTAGCCGCAGGCGGTGCATCACCGGCAACCGCAGGTTCGGCCGCCGCAACATCGACTGACGTGGAGGCCATCGGCGGTGGCGGAGGTGGCGGTGGAGATGGCGGCGGAGCGGAAGGCATCGCCTCGCCCGCCGGCGCGACTGACTTGCCACGCACTGGCATCGGGCGCGGCGTGGGGCGTTGCTGGTCCCACCGTTCCGAACCAAGTTGCGGCAATGGGCCAGGACGATAGCATAGAGCTTGCCGGTCCTGCTGACCTGCGCGTTCGGGCGGAACAGCTGCGGCAGGGCCCTGGGCCAGCATGGCGACGATGGCGAATGTGGAAACCAGGTTGCGCATTGTTACGTCCCTCCTGCGGTATCTGCAGGGACGAGGGGTGCGTCAGCAGCGATGAACCGTTACTGAATGTGACAAAGTATCATCTAGCCAGCTAGGCTGACCCGACCCGCGGCGTGGCGGACCAGCTTACCTGCCAGCTCCAACTCAAGCAGCGCGAGCTGCACCGCAGCTGCGCTCTCCCCGCTCTGACGGATCAGTTCATCGACCGGAACCGGCGCTGTGGTGAGCAGGCCCTCCACGTCTGCAGGTTCATCGCCCAACTCGTCGGGCAAGGCGGAGTAGCTCGCCGCCACCTCTCGGAAAGTCGAGCGCGGGCTGCCGGTGAAGCCGGTGACCAGTTCGATCACGTCGGCCGCGCTCTGGACCAGCACCGCGCCGTCGCGGATCAGCTGGTTGCAGCCCTGCGCGCGCGGATCGAGCGGAGAGCCGGGAACCGCCATCACCTCACGCCCGGCCTCCCCGGCCAGCCGCGCAGTGATCAGCGAGCCCGACTTAGGCGCGGCCTCCACAATCAGCGTACCCGCGCAAAGCCCGGCGATGATCCGGTTGCGCGAAGGGAAGTGGCGAGCCAGTGGTTCGGTGCCGGGGGGCTGTTCGGCCAGCAGCAGGCCCTTGGTGGCAACCTCTTCCTGCAGGTCGGCATGTTCGGGCGGATAGGCAATGTCGATCCCGCTGGCGATGACGCCGATGGTACCGCCAGCCAGCGCCGCACGGTGCGCCGCCCCGTCGATCCCGCGCGCCAGGCCCGAGACGACGACGAAACCCGCTTCGGCCAATTCGCCCGCAAACTGCCGCGCCAGCTTGACCGCCGCCGCCGAGGCATTGCGCGCGCCCACGATCGCCACGCTGGGGCGCAGCGCCAAGGCTGCATCGCCACGTGCGGTCAGAATCGGGGGGGCGGAGTCCAGTTCACCCAGCAATGCCGGGTACTCAGGTGAATCGTGGAACAGATAGCGAGCCCCGGCGGCGCGCACCGCCGCGACCTCTTTTGCTACCCTGCCCTCATCCGCAACGCGGTAGGCCCCGCCTTTACCCGCCAGGTCCGGCAATGCCGCCAGCGCCGTCTGCGCATCGCCAAAACGGCGCAGCAACTGGCGGTATGAAACCGGCCCGATATTGGGCGAGCGCAGCAAGCGGATGCGGGCAAAGGCTTCCTCCTGCGCGAGCATGGATCAGGCCGTCTGCCCGACTTTCGGCTCAGTCCCGGCGCGCAACCGGGCGATATTCGCACGGTGAAGCCACAACACCAGCACGGCGATTGCTGCCAATGCCGGGACCAATCCAGTGAAGCCAAGCGCCCAAGCCGCAACCGGCGCCGCGAAGGCAGCGGTTATCCCCGACAGTGACGAAATCCGCGTCACAGCCAGCATCGCCAACCATGCCAGTGCATAGGCCAGGCCCACCTGCCAGGCGAGTCCCAGCGTGACCCCCAAGGTAGTCGCCACGCCCTTGCCGCCCTTGAACTTCAGCCAGACCGGGAAGCAATGCCCCACTACCGCGCCCAGCCCGGCCAGCGGTGCGGCAAAGGCGAACAACCGCCAGGCCAGCCACACCGCCAGGAAACCTTTGGCTCCGTCCAGAACCAACGTCGCTGCAGCCAGCGACTTGCTCCCAGTGCGCAGGACATTGGTGGCACCGATATTGCCCGAACCGATGCTCCGCAGGTTCCCTTCGCCGAACAGGTTGGTCAGGATCAGCCCGAACGGGACCGAACCCAGCAGGTACCCCAAGGCCAGTGCGTAAAAACCTTCCATCGCGCCACCTTCCCTTTCCCTGCTACTCGTAGCTACAAGGGGACCCAGTTAACAAGCGCGCTTTGGGGGATTGCCACGCAAATGGACGCATCGGCTCCGCTTCTGTTGTTCGATTCCGGGGTCGGCGGGCTGTCGGTGCTGGCCGAAGTGCGCGCGCTGCTGCCCGATGCGCCGGTAATCTATGCCGCCGACAACGGCGGGCTGCCCTATGGCACCAAGAGCGAGGCCGAGGTCGCGGCACGGGTCTGCGGACTGCTCGGCCGGATGAGTGAGCGATACCGGCCGCGGCTGATCTGCATCGCCTGCAACACCGCCAGCACCATCGCACTGGGCATGGTCCGCGATGTGCTCAACGTTCCGATCGTCGGCACCGTCCCGGCGATCAAGCCCGCCGCCGGGCAGACCCGCAACGGCGTGATCGGCCTGCTGGGCACTGCCGCAACGATCCGCCAGCCCTATGTCGATCGCCTCTCCGCAGAATTCGCGAGTGAAAAGGTCTTGCTGCGTTTCGGCGCCGGAGAACTGGTCGGTGCGGCCGAGGCCAAGTTGCGCGGACAAACTGTCGATCCGGCTGTCTTCACCCGCGCGGCGGCAGGGCTGCGCGAGCAGCCTGGCGGCGAAAAGATCGATACTGTGGTGCTTGCCTGCACCCACTTCCCACTGCTGGAAGACGAGCTGGGTGCAGCCTTCGGGCCTGGAGTCCGCTTCGTCGACGGGGCCAAGGGTATCGCCCGGAGGATCGCCTATCTGACCCAGGGCCAACAGTTTGGGCGTCAGGCCGATGACTTCGCCCTGTTCACCAAGCCCGACATTAGCCTGGTCGCGCTCGCCCCGGCGCTGGCCAATTGCGGTCTGATGCGGCAAGAAGTTCTGCAATGACCCGGCGGCTCAACCTGATCCTGCTCGCGGTGCTGCTGTTTGTCGGCACACCGTTCTACTGGCTGCTGCTGGACAACTCCGGCTCGGGTGCCCCGGCCAAGCCGGTGACAATCGAACAGCTGCGCAAACTGGCGGATGCGATGCCGGGGGCCCGGCCAGGCAAAGTAACCTATGAACTGGCCGCCTATCGCCTGTTGCCGGGCAACCTGCTGGTTGCAGGCTCGGGGATGAAGCGCAAGCTGGTCGGGGTGATGGCCTGGCGGTTGGAAATTCCGGGCGGCAAGCCGGTGATGATCGACAGTGGGATCCAGCAGAAGGATGCTGACAATTCCGGCTCGAGCAAGTTTCATGCTGATGCCCAGCAACGGATCGAACGCTCGCTGAGCGAAGCCGGGCTGATCCTGCTGACCCACGAGCATCTCGATCATGCCGGCGGGGTCATGGCTTTGGCGGCGGATAGTCCGCTTCGCAATTCGGTGCGGCTCAATCCGGCACAAGCCAAGGCACCGGGTCTGTCAGGCACCGCGGCCCTGCCCGCGGGATCGATGCCTTTCGCGGTGGCCCCCGGGATCGTCGTGATCCCGGCCCCGTCGCACACGCCCGGATCGCAGCTGATCTTCGTCGCAATGGCCGATGGCACCGAGCTGCTGTTCGTGGGCGATGTTTCCTCGTTCACCCAGAACTGGGCCGAAGGACGCGCGCGTTCGCGGCTTGTCAGCCAGTACATCCTCTCGGAGAACCGGCGCGAAGTCTTCTCCTGGCTTCACACCTTAACCGCACTCAAACAGGCCGATCCCACGCTGGTCATTGTTCCCGGGCACGATTTCGAATGGGTCCACGATCCGCAGAACAAGGTCCCTGCCCGGCGCGGATTTTATGCTCCGGTTGTTTGATACAGCGCAACGATTTGGCCTAGGCAATGCGCCAAGGCAGGCGTAGAGCGCAGCCCGAAAGCGGCGGAGTCGCCTTTTGGCCCGGTTTGCGGGGAGAATTCGGCAAGTGAATTACGACCACATTTTCGATTCCGCGATCGAGAGGCTGCACTCCGAAGGGCGCTACCGCGTCTTCATCGACATTCTGCGCAACAAGGGTGCCTATCCCAACGCGCGCTGCTTTGCCGGGCACAACGGGCCCAAGGACATCACCGTGTGGTGTTCGAACGACTACCTCGCCATGGGCCAGCACCCCAAAGTGATCGAGGCGATGGAAGCCGCGCTGCACGATGTCGGTGCCGGCAGTGGCGGCACCCGCAATATCGGCGGCAACACGCATTACCACGTCGATCTTGAGGCGGAGCTGGCCGACCTCCACGGCAAGGAGGGCGCGCTGCTGTTCACGAGCGGCTATGTCTCGAACGATGCGACGCTCTCGACGCTGGCCAAGGTGCTGCCCGGCTGCGTGATCTTTTCCGACGAGCTCAACCACGCCAGCATGATCGCCGGAATCCGCAACTCCGGCGCGGAGAAGCGGGTGTTCCGCCACAACGATCTGGCGCACCTGGAAGAGCTGCTCGCCGCCGAGGACCCCGAAACGCCCAAGCTGATCGCATTCGAGAGCGTCTATTCGATGGAAGGCGATGTCGCCCCGATCCACGCGATCTGCGACCTGGCCGACAAGTACAACGCGCTGACCTACATCGACGAGGTCCACGCGGTGGGCATGTACGGGCCGCGCGGCGGCGGGATCACCGACCGCGACGGCTGCGCTACCCGCATCGACATTATCGAAGGCACGCTGGGCAAGGCCTTTGGCGTCATGGGCGGTTACATCGCCGCCGACAGCCGGATCATCGACGTGATCCGCTCCTATGCCCCGGGCTTCATCTTCACCACCAGCCTCTCGCCGGTGCTGGTCGCGGGCGTGCTCGCCTCGGTCCGCCACCTCAAAAGCTCGAGCGTGGAGCGCGAGGCGCAGCAGGCCAATGCCGCGATGCTCAAGACCAAATTCCGTGAAGCCGGGCTGCCGGTGATGGATTCGACCACCCACATTGTCCCGCTGATGGTCGGCGATCCGGTCCAGGCCAAGGCGATCAGCGACATCCTGCTGGCCGAATACGGCGTCTACGTCCAGCCGATCAACTATCCCACCGTGCCGCGCGGCACCGAACGCCTGCGCTTCACCCCCGGTCCGGCCCACACCGAAGCCATGATGCAGGAACTGACCTGCGCGCTGGTCGAGATCTGGGAACGGATGGACCTCGCGCTCGCCGCCTGAATATTATTGAGGGTGCGTTAGGCCTGATTCCTGCTGGACCGGCCCAAAGAATCCGTTACGACTCCGCGCCGTGCTTGATGCACCAGCATTTAAAGGCAATCGTCCGATTGCCGAGGTCGTAGGGAGTGGGACATGGCAACCGATTGGGCCGCAGACGTCAAGAAATACGCCGCGAAAGCCGATGACGCCGTCATCGCCGGGATCGTCCGATATTGCGGGATCGCGCTGCGCAACCGCGATTCGCAACTCGTGGCATTCAGCGACAAGACCGAACTCGACCGGGTTCGGAACAATTTCCTCAAGAAGAAACTGGGCCTGACCCAGTCTGACGCCGTGCTCGACAAGGCGATCGCCAAGGTCGGCGAAGTGATGAAGGCCGATCGCACCAAGAACCGCGTGACGGTTTATTATCTGCTCGCTGCCGAGTTCAAGAAGCTCGACATGTTCGTCAAGAAGGTAGCTGCTGCGAAAGCTCCGGCCAAGGCACCTGCGGCAAAGGCCGAAGCCAAGGCCCCCGCCAAGAAGACCGCCACCAAGGCCACCGGCACGGCTGCTGCCGTCGCTGGCGCGGCTGTTGCGGCCAAAGCGCCGGCCAAGAAGGCTGCCGCTCCCAAGGCGGCAGCTGCAAAGCCTGCTGCCAAGGCAACTGCTGCCAAGCCAGCGGCCACCGCGAAAAAGGTTGCCGCGCCCAAAAAGGCCGCCGCTCCGAAGAAAGTTGCAACGCTCAAGTCTACCCCGGCCAAGCTGATGGACAAGGCTGCCGACGCAGCCAGCGATGTCGGCAAGACTGGCGCTGCAGCTGTCGCGGGAACGGTCGCAGCGGTTGGCGCGGTCGGCGCAGCGGCTGTCGCTGCCGCCAGCGGCGCGGCCGATACGGTCAAGGACACCGCTGGCAAAGCGGTTGATACTGCCGGTGATGTCGCGGGGGCCGCTGCCGGCGCAGTGACCGGCGCGGCCGGTGCCGCAGCCGACAAGGCTGGCGCACTGTTCTCGGGTGGTGGCCAGGCGAACGCTTCGGATGATGATGGCGCAGGACTCGGCTGGATCTGGTGGGCGCTGGGCATTGCGCTGGCGCTGTTCGCACTGTGGTGGCTGTTCAGTCGCGGCGATGCCGGACAAACCAGCGCAACTGCTGTTTCGACCGAAGCTGTAGCAGGCATAGATGCCGGTACAGCCGCCTCGGGCGCTGCCGCCGATCTCAGCGCCGCTCCCGCTGAAGGCAGCGTGGCGATCCCCGCCGGTGCGGGTGTTACCAGTGAACTGCGCGATGGCAAGCCGGTGGTGAAGGTCTATTTCGATACCGCCAAGACCGACGTTGCCCCGGCCTTCGGCGCGGCGGCAGGTGGGCTCAAGGCCTGGCTTGACGGCCATCCTGGCAGCAAGCTGGCGATCTCGGGCTATTCCGATCCCAGCGGTAATGCCGCCGCAAACGCCGAGCTTTCCAAGCAGCGCGCGCAGGCCGTGCAAGCTGCGCTGGTAGGCGCCGGAATCCCGGCCGAAGCCGCCGAACTGGTCAAGCCCGCCGAGAGCGCCGACGCCAGCGTTCCCAAGGAAGCAGCGCGCCGGGTGGAAGTGACGGTCCAGTAAGCTCCGTCATCGCCGAACAAACGAAAAGGGGAGCCTGCTCGCAAGAGTCGGCTCCCCTTTCCTTGTCAGCGCCGCGCCCGGCGGTCGGCATCCTTGAGATAAGGCACCACATCGACCAGTTCGTATCCGGGCGTGGTCTGGGCCAGTTGGCGCAGCCAAAAGCCGTGGCCCGATCCAAACACCACCAGCACCCGGTCGCCCGGCTTGGCGGTCAACATCAGCTTGGCAAAGATCTTGGCATTGCGCATGTACCAGTAGGCGTTGAGCTCTGCTCCGGGCTGGTTGCTGCCATCGCCCAGCTTGAGCATCCCGGTGTAGAGCTGGTGTCCCTTGGCCACCGCCTCCGCGCTGTTGTGGCGCAGCAGCAGCGCGGGAATGGTCTTGACCGGCTGCTCCTTCTCAAAGGCCTTCTGCTCGGCATCGACAAAGCCGAACAGTGCCTCCAGGTCGGCCTGGCGTCCATTTGCCTTGGTCCAGTCCTGGACCTTTTCGAACGGGAAATAATCCGGCTCCCCTGCCCCGCCATGTTCGTCGATCCCCTGTACGTCCTTCAGCCCTAGTCGGTGCGCCAGACGGAAGCCGATCTGCAGCGTTTCGTTGCGGTCGGTCTTGAGCTGATCTGGAGTGAACTTGCGATAGTCGGCGACCGCAAAGTCCGGACCACTGGTCTCATACTCGACCATCACCTTGGTCGGCCTAAACTGCGCCAGGGCATCGGCAAGCGCGGCCAACTCGTTTTGTCGGCGCGGGCTGGTGGGATCGTCGGAAGTGACGTTGCGCACGTCCAGCCCGGGATTGGCGAGGTGATAGACCCCCAGCACCATAACCTTGACCGGCGGCGGCGCGGGCGGATCGGCGGCGGCACCCTGGGTGCCCAGGGCAGCCACCAATGCGAACAGTCCAGTCAACAAACGACGCATGCGAAATCTCCTACTGTATTAGATTAGTAATACAGTAGGAGATTCGATTGGCAAGCCCCTGCTCAGCGCAGCGAGACGACGTTGTCTTTGGCGCGCGGATCCTTGCGGGTGCCGGTGTACTGGCTGGCCATCGGTTCATCGGCAACTTCGATCGCCTCAGCCTGACCAAAGCCGTTGAAGGCGGTCTTCATCGCCGCGCCGTAAGCGCCCAGCATGCCGACCTCGATATAGTCGCCGGCCTTGATATCGGCCGGCAGCATGAACGGGCCTTCCATGAAATCGGCATCGTCACAGGTTGGCCCATAGAACGAGAACGAGGTCAGCACGTCCGAACGCCCTTCGGTCAGGCAGCGCACCGGGAAGCGCCAGCCGACATGGGCCGCATCGTAGAGCGCGCCATAGGCTCCGTCGTTGATGTAGAGTTCCTCGCCCCGGCCCTTCTCGACCTTGACCACCAGCGAGCTGTATTCCGCGCACAGCGCCCGGCCAGGCTCGCACCACAGTTCCGACGAATAGGAAACCGGCAGCGATTCGGCCGCGCGGTGGATGGCGCCGAAATAGTCTTCGAGCGGTGGCGGCTCCATTCCCGGATAGATCGAGGGAAAGCCTCCACCGACATCGATGATATCGACCGTGACCGAAGCATCGACAATCGCCGCACGGACCCGCTCAATCGCCTGGACATATGCGAAGGGGGTCATCGCCTGCGATCCGACATGGAAGCACACGCCAAGCGCATCCGCGACCTGACGGGTCGCCTGGAGCAGCGGCGCCGCATCGACCAGATCGATGCCAAACTTGCTGGCCAGGCTCAGCTCCGAAAATTCGGACGAGACCCGCAGCCGCACGCACAGCGAAAGGTCCTCAGCGCCATCGGTGGCCTCAACGATCTTGGCCAGTTCGTCATGGCTATCGAGGCTGAACACGCGCACGCCGTGGACCTTGTAGGCCTCGGCAATCGCACCCTTCGACTTCACCGGGTGCATGAAGCACAGCACAGCCCCTGGCAGGACTGAGCGGACCAGCCGGACCTCGGCGATCGAGGCAACGTCATAATGGGTCACGCCCGCGCCCCACAGCACCTTGAGCAGCTCAGGGCTGGGATTGGCCTTCACCGCATAGAGCGACTTGCCCGGAAACTTCTCGGCAAAGAAGCGGGCGGCGCGCGCTGCGGCGTGCGGACGGTTGAGGATAACGGGTTCGTCGGGCGAAAGAGCGCGAACTACAGCCGATGCATCAGGATAGTGGTGCAACTCAAGGGACCCCCAATAGGCCTTCCGGCCAGGTAACACGAAGACGAGGCTGCCTTGCGGTTATTGGAAGTCCCCTTGGGGCAGCGGGGGTGGCCTATAAAGATTCGCACCTTAACTGCAAGTGAAAATGGCCCCCCGATCAGCCCTTCATCAGGTGCTCGGCCACGGCGCGGTAGGCCGGGAGTGAAGTGGGGTCGAAGGCGCCGTTGGCGGCGATCGGGTGCGAGCCGAAGCGGGCGATCGTAACCTCGGCCACGGGATCGATCCAGATCGCCTGGCCGTGGATCCCGCGTGCGGAAAAAACGCCGTGATTTCCGCCCATTGCCCACCACTGGCTGTTGTAACTCCCGCCCGGAATCCACTCATAGCCAGCCGGGGCGAAGGCTTCCTTGCTGCCTCCAGCCTTGATACGGGCGACTGCTTCGCGGGCGATCGCCTGGCCGCCGTTGCCATGCCCGTCGCAGCGCATCGCCTCGCCAAACCGGGCCATGTCGCGCAGCACCGGGTTCAGCCCGCCCCCGGCAAAGGGCATTCCGGTCGAATCGATCAGGAAATCGGCGTCCTGTTCCATGCCAAGCGGTGCCCAGATTCGTTCCGAAAGGACCCTGTCGAGTCGCTTGCCCTCGGTGCGCGCGACCAACCAGCCCAGCACTTCGGTGTTGCAGGTGCGGTACGTGAAGCGTTCACCGTGTTCACCCGCCTTGGGAATCGTCGGCAGGTAGGCATAGACATCGCCCGCCCCCGAATAGCCCGGCGCGCGCGGGGTCAGTCCCAGCGCGTTGCTCATCGCGCCGATCCCCGAATTAGGGTCGGTATATTCCTCCGAGAAATCGAGCGCGGTGGTCATGTCCATGACCTGGCGCAGCGTGGCATCGGCAAAGCCGCTGCGCGCGAGTTCGGGGATCAGGTCGCCCATCGGCGCGGAAGGATCGAGCCGCCCTTCGGCGATCAGCATTTCGGTGAGCGTGCCGACGAAGCTCTTGGTCACCGAAAAGGCGATATGCGGGGTGTCGCGGCGGGTCACGCCCAGGTAGCGTTCGTAGACCACCGTGCCCTTGTGCAGCACCAGCACCGCATCGGTGAAGTTGACGCTGAGCGCCTTTTCCCAGCTGAGTTCGCGCCCATCGTCCATCGCGGTGAAGCGCACGCCGTCGATATCGTCGCGCAGCGCCTCGGGCAGCTCCCACACCGGCCCGTAACCGCGCGAAACCCGCACCGTCGGCAGAAACTCGCGCATGTGCGAAAAGGCATAGCGGTGTGTGGGAAAGCGCATGTGGTCTGCCCGCTCCCACGCCAGCCGCTTGGCATCGGGCGGCGGGAACCCTTGCATCCAGCCCATCGCCACGGGATCTGAGGTATGGGCGTCGAGGATTGTGTCAGGCATGCGGCTCTCCGGCTCTGTTGTGCCGGTAGCATGCCCTAGGAAAGCCGGTCGCGGAAGTCCTCGTAACCAAACCGCTTGATGCACTCCAGGCTGTCGGTCTCGCTGTCCCACAGCCAGATCGAGGGCAGCGGCACCCCGTTGAAGGTGGTGGTCTTGACCATCGAGTAATGCGCCTGGTCGAGGAAGGCGATGCGTTGGCCGACCTGCGGCCCCTCGGCGAAGCGGTAGTCGCCGATCACATCGCCAGCCAAACAAGATGGCCCGCCCAGCCGCACTGCCCCGCCTGCACCCTCGTCGATCTCGGTATCAAGCTGCGGCAGTTCGCCCAGCATCGCCGGGCGATAGGGTGCCTCGATCACATCGGGCATGTGGCAGGTCGCGGAGATGTCAACGATCGCGACCGGCATGCCGTTCTCGCCGATATCGAGCACCGTGCCGACCAGGATCCCGGCATCGAGCGCCACTGCCTCGCCGGGTTCGAGATAGACCTCGGCCTGGGTATCGTCCTTCAGGTCGATCAGGAATTCGACCAGCTCGTCGCGCTGATAATCGGCGCGGGTGATATGGTGCCCACCGCCCAGATTGAGCCATTTGAACTGGCCGAAATAGGGCTCGAGATAGTCGAAGGCTACGTCCCAGGTGCGCTTCAGCGGCTCAAGGTCCTGCTCGCACAGCGTGTGCATATGGATCCCGTCCACCAGCTCCATATGCTCTTCGGTCAGCTGGTCGATCGGAAAGCCCAGCCGCGAATGCGGCGCGCAAGGATCGTAACGCGGCACTTCACCTTCGGGGTGCAACGGATTGATCCGAAGGCCGATATCGAAACTCTCACCGCGCGCCCGCGCCGCCTCGATGATCGCGCTACAGCGCATGATCTGCTGCGGCGAGTTGAAGATCACATGGTCCGACAGGCGCAGGATCTCATCCAGGTCCTCGGGCTTGTAAGCCGCGCAATAGGTCGCGATCTCGCCGTCGTAGAACTCTGAAGCCAGCCGCGCTTCCCACAGGCCCGAAGTGCAGACGCCGTCGAGGTATTCGCCCACGATCGGTGCTGTCGACCACATCGAAAAGGCCTTGAGAGCGGACAACAACTTGATCCCCGCCCGGTCACGGATATCGGCGAGGATGGAAAGGTTCTGTCGCAGCCGGGCGGCATCAACCACGAAAGCGGGGCTATCGACGCGGGAGAGGTCGAATTGGGCAAAAGCGCCCGGATCGCCGGCTTTGGTTTCCATTTATTGGGTCCGATTAGTTCACGCAGAGGCGCAGAGAAGAAAGGAGAGGCGCAGAGGGATTATTCGGCATGGTAGTCGTTGGCCACTCTCCGGATGCCATCCTTCATCGTCTCGTCTGAAAAATTCAAAAGCAGCCCGACGGGCTGTTTGAGCAATCTGAGATAGGTCAGGACTTGTTTCGCATGCGCCCGGCTCAGTTGTTCAACTGCCTTGATTTCAAGAACGAGGCGGTCCTCCACAAGGATGTCGATCTTGAAGGCCGGATCGAACGTCTCTCCGTCGAAGACGGCTTTCACTTGAACCTGCCTTTCGGCCTTGAGACCACGCTTTCGCAAGCGCCCAGCCAAGACAGATTCATAGACAGATTCAAACAGCCCAGGCCCAAATTCCCTATGAATGCCGATCGATTCGGCGATGACGATTTCGCTGAGTTCGTTGATCGCAGTCACAACAACTCTGCGCCTCCACTTTCTTCTCTGCGCCTCCGCGCGAACTATTCCAAGCTACCGCTCAAAACTCCACCGGCCCATCGAGCTCCTTCACCTGCCACGGCAACCCTTGCGTATTCAGCATGTCCATGAACGGATCGGGATCCATCTGCTCCATGTTGAACACACCCTCGCCTGTCCAGGCCCCGGTCAGCATCATCGCCGCGCCGATCATCGCCGGGACGCCGGTGGTGTAGCTGATCGCCTGATTGCCGGTTTCGGCATAGGCGTCTTCGTGGTCGCAGATGTTGTAGATGTAGAAGGTCTTTTCGCCCGAGCCGTCGAGCGCCTCGCCGGTGGCGATATCGCCGATGTTGGTCTTGCCCTTGGTGGTCGGGCCCAGCGTTTCGGGCTTGGGCAGCACCGCGGCGAGGAACTGCAGCGGGATGATCTCACGGCCCTGGTACATCACCGGGTCGATCCGGGTCATGCCGACGTTCTGCAGCACGGTCAGGTGCATGATGTAGGCATCGCCGAAGGTCATCCAGAACCGCGCGCGCTCCAGCTCGGGGATGAATTTGGCGAGGCTTTCCAGCTCCTCGTGGTACATCATGTACATGTTCTTGGGGCCGACCTGATCGAACTCGAAGGCCACCTTCTTCGACATCGCCGCGGTTTCGACGAACTGGCCGCCTTCCCAGTGCCGCGCCGGGGCGGTCACTTCGCGGATGTTGATTTCGGGGTTGAAGTTGGTCGCGAAGGCCTGGCCGTGGTCACCGCCGTTGCAATCGAGGATATCGAGCTGGCGGATTGTCTTCAATTTGTGCTTCTTGAGCCACATTGCGAAGACGCTGGTTACGCCCGGATCGAAGCCGCTGCCCAAGAGCGCCATCAGGCCAGCCTGCTTGAAGCGGTCTTGGTAGTCCCACTGCCACGAATATTCGAACTTGGCCTGGTCCTTCGGCTCATAGTTGGCGGTGTCGAGATAGGAGACCCCGGCGGCCAAGCAGGCGTCCATGATCGGCAGGTCCTGATACGGCAGCGCTAGGTTGACCACCAGCTTGGGCTGGATCTGCTGGATCAGGCGGGTCAGTGCGGGCACTTCCTCGGCATCGATCTCATAGGTCTGGACGGTCTGGCCGGTGCGTTCCTTCACCGAGGCGGCGATCGCATCGCATTTGGAACGGGTCCGGCTGGCGAGGTGAATCTCGCTGAAAATGCCCGCATTCATCGCCATCTTGTGCACGCAAACCGAGCTGACCCCGCCCGCGCCGATCACCAGAACCTTGCTCGCATTTCCGTTCATTTGGCCGAATCTCCTTGCCAGTGGCTGGGGGGCATATAGATTTGTTTCATGGCCACACAACAAATGCGAAGCCCGACTCCCGAGGGAGTCGCCGATGCTGCAAGCAAGATAGCGCAATTGCTGCCGAAAACACCCCTGATCGAGCGGGAGGTGAACGGCACCCCGGTGTGGTTCAAGGCGGAAAGCCTGCAGCCGGTCGGCGCGTTCAAGATTCGCGGGGCCTGGCACCGGCTGACCGACCTTTCCGAAGCCGAGCGCGCGCGCGGCGTGGTGGGTGTTTCGAGCGGCAACCATGCGCAAGGTGTGGCCTGGGCCGCAAAGCGGCTGGGGATCGCGGCGACGATCGTCATGCCGGTCGATGCGCCCAGGACCAAGATCGATGCGACCCGCGGGTATGGCGCCAATGTCGTGCTCTATGATCGTCCGGGCGGCGAGAACCGCGACGAAGTGGCGCAAAAGCTGATCGACCAGAGCGGCGCGACACTGGTCCATGCCTATGGCGATCCCTGGGTGATCGAGGGCCAGGGCACCGCGGGGATCGAGATTGCAGCACAGCTCGCCGAGCGCGGGCTGGATGGCCCGACCCGGATCGTCTGCCCCTGCGGCGGCGGCGGGCTGACCGCCGGGCTGGCCCTGGCCTGTCCTGGTGCCGAGATCGTGCCGGTAGAACCTGAAGGCTGGGACGATGTGCGACTGAGCCTAGAAAAGGGTGAGATCGTCGGGGTGCCCGATACGAAGTTCCCGACCCAGTGCGATGCTTTGCAGACCCCCGCGACCTGGCCGATCAACTTTGCGGTGCTGCAGGCGCGGGTGGCAAAGGGTTATGCCGTCACCGCCGCCGAAGTCCGCGCGGCGCAGCGCTGGGCCTTTGCGAACCTGCACCTGGTGGTCGAACCCGGCGGCGCGGCGGCCTTGGCAGCGGTGCTGGCCGGCAGGGTGCCGGTGGATAGCCGCACCGCAGTAATCCTGTCAGGCGGGAACACCGATGCCGAGGCCTTCGCCAAGGTGTTATCGAGCAACGATTAGTTGCATTTGACAATCGGTTTTGCCGGGACCAACCTCTTACCCCTCGGATCGCATCAAGAACGAGGGGGAGATACCAATGGAAGCCAAGATGCTGGCACCGGCCGCTGCGCTGGTGGCGTGGTCGTTAATCATGCTGGTGTGGCTTGCCGCCACCCGTTTGCCACCGCTGTTCAAGCAGCCCGGTGGGCTCGGCGCCGCAAAACCGGGCGGGCGCGGACAGGATCTGGAAGGCGTGCTGCCTGACAGCATCAACTGGAAATCGCACAATTACACCCACCTGATGGAACAGCCGACGATCTTTTATCCCACGGTAGTGATCCTGGCGATGATGGGTCCCAATGCCGGCGACGTGGCGATTGCCTGGGGCTATGTCGCACTGCGGATCGTCCATTCGATCTGGCAGGCCACCGTCAACAAAGTCTCGATCCGCTTCGCGCTGTTCATCGCGTCCACGATTTGCCTGCTGCTGCTGGCGATCCACGCGTTTGAACTGACTGTTCTGGCTTAAAAGGGGGAGATTACCGATGATTCAAGCCGAAATCCTGCAACCGCTGGCGGTCCTCGCCGGCTGGACGATGATCATGTGGATCTGGATGTACGCCACGCGCATCCCGGCGATCAACAAGCTGCCCAAGCCGACCGAACCCGGTGCCGATCAGGGCTGGACCGGGGCCATGCTCGAAGGCCTGATCCCGCGCGAGATCCAGTGGAAGGCCCACAACTACAACCACCTGCACGAAGCGCCGACGGTGTTCTATGCGGTGGCGCTAGCGCTGGCGATCACCAACCAAGGCGATGGGATCAACGCCAAGATCGCCTGGGCCTATGTGGCGCTGCGGATCGTCCACTCGATTTTCCAGTCGACGGTCAACAAGGTGATGCCGCGCTTCATGCTGTTCGCGCTGTCGAGCCTGTGCCTGATGGCGCTGACTCTGCACCTGATCATTGCCCAATTCCATTGATGCTTGCGAGCGGGGCTGGCGAAAGCCGCCCCGCTTCGCTTGAAACCGCAGCCAACGGATCAGACCGCGAACGCGAACTCCTCCAGCTTGGGGCACGCCATCGCCTCGGCGAAAGCGTTATAGCTCCACGGCCAGGTTGCAGGCACGCCTTCTTTGTCCAGATACCAGCTGGTGCAGCCCGAGCCAAAGATCGTCTTCTTCGCCGCCTCAATCCGCCGCGTCTCATAGTCGGTAAACGCCTCGACGGTCGGCTCGACCGTGCGGGCATTCCCTTCGCGCAGGCGATCGAGCAGTTGATCGACATAGTCCCATTGGCGCTCGGCAATATCGATCAATGAAAAGTTTCCGACCGGTCCGGTTGGCCCGTTGAGCAGGAACATATTCGGGAACTGCGGCAGCGTCAGCGCATAGTGCGCGGTCGGCCGGCGTTCCCAGGCCAGGTCCAGCGAATATCCGCCGCGACCCTTGACCGTCGTCGGACGGATAAAGCGATCGGCCCGGAAGCCGGTTGCCAGCACCAGCGTATCCAGCTCGTGGAAAGTGCCATCGGCCATCCGCACGCCCTTGGGTTCGACCCGTTCGATCTGCCCGGTTTCGACATAGACCGCCGGGTGCTGCACCGCATCGTAATAGGACCACGAATAGATCAGCCGCTTGCATGCCGCGCGGTAATCGGGGCGCAGCTTTTCGCGCAAGGTCGGATCCTTGATGCTGTCTTCCAGGTTCTGCCGGCAGATCGCCTCGATCTCGGCCATTTGCAGGCTGTCGGGATCAGACACACCATCGGTGAAACGCAGGATCGCGTTGATGTATTCCTCATTATAGCGGATCGCGTCGATCAGCGCCGGGTCCTTGCGGAACTCCGCACGCTGCTCGTCTGTGTAGTCGAACTGCGGGACCGGAAAGACCCATTGCGGCGAGCGCTGAAAATGGACCAGCTTTTCCACCCGCTGGTTGATCGCGGTAACGATCTGGATGCCGGTCGAACCACAGCCGATCAGTCCTACCCCGGCGCCGTCGATCGGCGCGTTGTCATCCCAGCGCGCGGTGTGAAAGGCGGCCCCTTCAAAACCATCCAGCCCGGCGATGTCGGGAATGCGCGGGTGATGCAGCACGCCCGAGGCGACAATCGCCACATCGGCGCGGTGGACTTCGCCATTGCCCAGAGTCAGCACCCATTCGGCCGCCGCCTCGTCAAAGGTCATGTCCACGACTTCGCAGTCGAAACGAATGTTAGGCAGGATCCCGTACTTGTCGGCAACGAACTCGAAATAGCCCTGCACTTCGGCCCCGGTGGCATAGTAGGCCCTCCAATCGGGATAGGGTTCGAAGCTGTAGGTATAGGCATGCGCGGGTACGTCGCAGGTCAGCCCCGGATAGCGATTCTCGCGCCAGGTACCGCCGATCTTGGCGGCTTTTTCAAACGCCGTGAACTGCGCCCCGCGCTGCTTTAGCTTGATCGCGGCCAGGATCCCGGCCATTCCCGCGCCGACAATCGCATAGCGCAGCTGGTCCGTACCGGGGGCTGTGTTGCCATTCATTGTTATGCCAAGCTCCTGTCTGCCCAATCCAAGCTATCGCAAAGCGATTCGCGCTTGAGTTTCCGCAAAAAACGTCTCACATCGCGTTTGAGTGCGGAAATGCGTAGTCACATTTGCGTTTCCCAAGGCAAAAGGCAAGCCGATTGTTTTCAGCAACGGCTGACAAGGGGATGAGCGATGAGCAAGCAGTTTCCGGCCGGCGCCTGCGCGGTGTTCGGTGGCAGCGGCGGGATTGGCCAGGGAGTCGCGCTCGAATTCGGCAAGGCCGGCAGCGATGTCGCGGTCTGTTACCGGACCAAGCGTGAAGTCGCGGAACGCACTGCTGAGGCGATCACGAAAACTGGAGCGAAAGCGACGATCCACCAGGTCGATGTCCGCGAGCGGCCCTCGGTCGAAGCTGCCATTGCCGAGATGATCGCCGCCCATGGCCGGGTCCATTCGGTGGTCTGGGGCGCCGGGCCATTGGTGGCGCAGAGCCCGCTGGCCGAATGGGACGATGCCTTGTTCCGCAATGCGATGGAGGTTGAGGCCTTCGGGTTTTACAACGCGGCCCGCGCGATAATTCCACATATGCGCGAACAGGGTGGCGGCAGCTTCGTCCACCTGGGTTCTGCAGGGCATGACTGGTTCCCCAAACTTGACGGCCTCTCGGTCGTGCCCAAGGCTGCCAATGAAGCCCTGATCAAAGGCATCGCCAAGGAAGAGGGTGAGAACAACATCCGCGCAAATTCGGTGCTGGTCGGGGTGATCGATGCGGGCATGTTCCACGAACTTTCGGCCCAGGGCGTGTTCGACGACAAGTGGATCGAGGAAACCCACAAGCTGCTGTGCCTGCGCCGCTGGGGCCAGGCCCAGGATATCGGCGCGGCGGCGGTGTTCTTTGCCTCCAATCGGGCGAACTATGTCACCGGCCAGACGATTTCGGTTTCCGGCGGATTCGGGGTCTGATCGATGGCATCGAACCGTTTCCCGCACCTGCTCTCACCTGGCAAGATCGGCACGATGGAGCTGCGCAACCGCATCGCCGTTACCGCGATGGGGGTCAGCCTGTCCGAAGAGGATGGCACAGTCGGCGAGCAATTGATCGCCTATCACGAACAACAGGCCAAGGGCGGCGTAGGGCTGATCATCTCCGGCGTGGCAGGTGTCGCCTGGCCGGTCGGCGCGGTGTGCTGGAAGCAGACTGCGATCTCTGATGACAAGTTCATCCCCAAACTTCGCGAGTTGACGACAAGGGTCCACCTCCACGGAGCAAAGATCGCGGCGCAGCTCCACCATGGCGGGCAGGTCGCGGGCTATTCGCATTCGGTGTTCGGCCACCCGTTGTGGGTCCCGGCAATGCCGCCGCCGCCCAAGGGCAATTTCACCGACTATTTCCTGATGGAGGAACTGGCAGGCCTTTCCGGCATGAAGATGCCCGAATTCAAAGTGATGGAGCAGGCCGATATCGACCTGGTGGTTCAGCAATTCGCCGCCGGTGCCCGCCGCGCGAAAGAGGCCGGGTTCGACGGGGTCGAGATCCATTCGGGCCACGGCTACCTGCTCTCCAGCTTCGTCTCGCCGGTCACCAATCGCCGTACAGACGCCTATGGTGGTTCGCTCGAAGCGCGGCTGAAGCTGCCGATGGACGTGCTGCGCGCGGTCCGGACCGAGGTTGGGCCAGACTTCCCGGTCTGGATCAAGCTCGATACCCGTGAGATCGGCAAAGACGGCGGGATCACTTTAGAGGACGGCATTGCAGCGGCGAAAATGGCCGAAGCGGCCGGCGCCGATGCGATCACTGCCACCACCTACCACGAGACCGGCCAAGGTGCGCTCCATTCGGAATCGCACACGCCCCACACGCCCGATTTCAACCTGGATGCGACCGCCCGGATGCGCGCCGCGGTCAAGATCCCGGTGCTCGGCTCAGGCCGGGTCGAGCCCGACAGCGCCGACCGCGCGATCGGCAAGGGCGAGCTGGACTTCGTCGCCATGGGCCGCAAGTTGCTGGCCGATCCTGACTTGCCGAACAAGCTCCTCGCCGGACGTCCGGACGCAGTTCGGCCGTGCATCTATTGCTACACCTGCATCAGCGCGATTTACATGGGCGGTCAGGTGAAGTGCGCGGTCAATCCGGAACTGGCGAACGAGGCTGAGGGTCCCCCAACCCGAACAGCCAATCCCAAGACCATCGCAGTCATCGGCGGCGGTCCAGGGGGTATGGAATCTGCCCGGCGACTGGCTGCGTTGGGGCACAAGCCGATCCTGATCGAGCGCAGCGATCGGCTGGGCGGGACCTTGCGGTTTGCCAGCCTGGCCTATCCGGCGAACGAACGACTGCTCGACTGGCTCCAGGCCGAACTGGCCGAATTGCGGGTTGATCTGCAGCTATCGACCGAGGCCACTCCCGAACTGCTCAGGCAGCTTGGCGTGGAAGAGGTCGTAGTGGCCAGCGGCGCGGTGCGGGGGATGCCGGAGATCCCGGGGAACGACCAGCCGCACGTCTATTCGGGCGACGATATGCGGGCCTTGATGATGGGCGAAAGCTCTGATTCGCTGAAGAAAAAGACCGGACTGTTCACCCGCCTGGCGACCAAGGTCGGGGCGATGACCGGAGCCACGGCCAACCTTGAGCTGGTGCGCAAGGCCAGTCATGCCTGGATGCCGATTGGCGACAATGTGGCGATTATCGGCGGCGAGCTGGTCGGGCTGGAACTGGCGGAATTCCTGAGCGAACGCGGCCGCAAAGTTGCCGTGATCGAGGCCGCACCGCGGCTGGGCAAAGGCCTGCAACTGGTCCGGCGGATGCGAATCCTGGCCGAGCTGGCCGAACACGGCGTCGGCCTCCACGGAAGCGCGAGCGAGGTGTCGATCGCTGCCACTTCAGTGTCCTTCAAGGATCACACCGGGGTAACACAGAGTGTACCAGCCGATACGGTCATCGTCGCACAAGGCGCCGCAGGTGACCTGACACTGGCGGAGAGCTTCAAGGCGGCGGGATTCACCGTCCACACCATCGGCGATGCGAATGGTGTCGGCTATATCAACGAGGCGATGCGCGGCGCGGCACAGGCCGTGCGGGCCATTGCCGGCTGAGAGGAACGCGGACAATGCGCAAGGTTCTGAAGCTGGGTGTGGCGGTGATCGCGCTGGGGGCCGCCTGGTGGGGCTGGAAGAGCAACCCGGTCCAGGATGCGGTCACCACCGCGCTGGCCAAGAGCGACGCGGACGTGCCGCTCGCCCCCTACCCCCAGCGCGTCTATTGGGGCGATACGCACCTCCACACCGCGAACTCGCCTGATGCTTTCGGGTTCGGCAACCGGCTTGGCCCCGAGCAGGCACTGCGCTTCGCCCGCGGCGAGGAAGTGACTGCAACCACTGGGGCCAAGGCCAAGCTGGCGCGCCCGCTCGACTTCCTGGTGATCGCCGACCATTCCGATGGCCTCGGCTTTTCAAAAATGCTGGCCGACGCGCCGCGCTTCCTGTTGCCCGACGATCGGCTCAAGCGCTGGCACGATATGTTCAACGCCGACCCGGAAGAATCGGCCAAGGCCACCGCCGAAATGATCGACCTTGGCCGCGACATGAAGAACGCGGACAAGATCGCCGATCCCAAGAAGACCGCTGAACAGGCCCTCTCGATCTGGCGCGGTTCGATCCGCACGGTCGAACGCTTCAACGATCCGGGCAAGTTCACCGCCTTCATCGGCTTTGAATTCACCTCGATGCCAAACGGCAACAACCTGCACCGCGTGGTCATGCTACGCGACGGGTTCGAACGCGGCCGCCAGGTCGTCCCCGCAGTTGCCAAGACCTCGGGCGAACCCGAAGCGCTGTGGGACTGGATGGACAATTACGAGAAACTGACCGGCGGCAAGGCGCTGGCTATCCCGCACAATTCGAACATGTCGAACGGGCTGATGTTCGAGTTGAACCTGCCCGGCGGCGGACCGATGACCGCCGCCTATGCGCGCCGCCGCGCAATGCGCGAACCGGTGGTCGAAGCGACCCAGATCAAGGGCGACAGCGAAAGCCATCCGCTGCTTTCCCCCAACGACGAATTCTCCGGCTACGGCACCGTGGGCTGGGACAAGTCCAACCTCGACATGACCCAGGACACCACCCCCGCCATGCAAGGCGGCAACTATGTCCGCGAAGCGCTCAAGCGCGGCCTGGCGGTCGAAGCGGCAACCGGTGTCAACCCCTATCGCTTCGGCCTGATCGGATCGACCGACAGCCACACCGGCCTGTCCACCGCCGACGAGGACAATTTCTTCGGCAAGCACACCGGCAACGAGCCACAGCAAGGCAGGGACCGAGTCAATAAGGGCGTCAATCTGGGCACCCGCGCCGGTCGGTTCAACTGGAACTACCTGTCGAGCGGCTATGCCGCAGTCTGGGCCCGGGCCAACACCCGCGCGGCGATCTTCGATGCGATGATGCGGCGCGAAGTCTATGCCACCACCGGCCCGCGGATGACCTTGCGGGTCTTTGGCGGCTGGAACTTCGCGGCGGATGCGTTGAACGGCGATTGGGTCAAGGCCGGCTATGACCAGGGCGTGCCGATGGGCGGCGTGCTGCCAGCAGGAACCGGCTCAGGCGCGCCCAGCTTCATCGTCTCCGCGCTGAAAGACCCGATCGGGGCCAACCTTGACCGCGTGCAGGTGGTCAAGGGCTGGTACGGCAGCGACGGCAAGCTCTATGAAAAGGTCTTCGACGTGGTCTGGAGCGATCCGGCCAAGCGCCAACCGGTGGGCGGAAAGCTGCCCGCGGTGGGCAACACAGTCGATCTGGCCAAGGCCAGCTATGCCAACACCATCGGCGCGCCCGATCTGGCAACCGTGTGGCGCGATCCCGAATTCGATCCCAAAGTCCGCGCGTTCTATTACGTGCGCGTGCTGGAGATCCCGACCCCGCGCTGGATCGTGTTCGATGCGCTGCGTTTCGGCACCAAGATCACGTCCGAGATGCAGCCCATCGTGCAGGAACGCGCCTATAGCTCGCCGATCTGGTACGAGCCGAAGGCGGTTTGACCGCTAAGCCTTGCGCCCTCGCCACCAGGCAAAGCTGAAGACAAACGCCGCGCCGAGGAAGGCACCGCCGATCACCTGGAAGGCCAATGCCGCGCCGCCCAGATCGCGCAGCGGCTTGGCTACCCAGGGGTTGAGGAACTGGCCAAAGAACAGCGCCGCGATGCTGAGGCCAATTGCGCGGTCGTGCAGGCTGGCGGGCGCGCGTGACAGCACTTCGGATGCTACGGTCGATTCGATGATCCCCAGCGCCAGCCCCATGATCCCGCAGGCAATAACGAACTGCTGGGTCGTGGTGCTGAGCTCGGCCGCGATCATGCCGATGCCCAGCGCCGCCGAGATGTAGGCGAACATGCCCGTGAAGTTGAGCCACTTGCGCATCGCCCCATAGAAGAAGGCCCCCACCGCGCTGACCAGCGAGGAAACGGCGATAATCTTCCCGATCACCGCCGGGCTGGTCTCGCCGCGCTCGGCCAGCAGGAACGGTCCCTGAGCTGAGGGCATGTACATGCCCACGGTATAGGCCGAAACCAGCGCGAAGAACGGCCAATAGCGCAGGACCGCGCCCCAGTTTGGATCCTGCCCTGGCGCGCGCGGGGGTAGCCCCTTGTGCATTCCGGCCAGCGCAAAAGGCACCAACATGAAGCCCAACGCATAGACCGCGAAAGGCGCGCGCCAGCCAAAGCTCTCCACGAAATCCCCGCCGAACCACAGCACCAGCACGCTGGAGAACGAGGCGAAAGCCGAGATCAGCCCCAGCATCCATTCGCGCCGCGGCCCTTCGAAATACTCGCCGATGGTGACATAGCCGGTCGTCAGCAGCGCACCGCCCGCCAGCCCGAGCACGATCCGGCTGGCCATCAGCGCGGTCAGCGAATCGAGCAGCAGCCCGGCCATGCCGCTAAGCCCGTAAGTCAGCAGGCACAGCACCGCGACAGCGCGGCGGCCGATCCGTTCGGACAGGTAGCCGGAAAGGCTGGCCCCCACGATCATGAAGATCGACGGCACGGTCATGATCAGCTGCGCGGTCAGCGCGCCATCGTCGCCTTTGCCCACTTCGTCGGCGATGTAGGTCAGCGCCGGCACCATCGCCATCGCGATCAGCGAGATCAGCACCGAGCTGAACAGGCAGAAGATCGTGACTGCCAGATTGGCGGAAGGGCGCTGGGTATGATCCATCACTTCAGCTCGATCTTCAGCACTTTGCCCGATGCGTTGCGCGGCAGTTCGTCGACGAAAGCGAAGCTGCGCGGCACCTTGTAATTGGCCATGTTCTCGCGGCTCCAGGCGATCAGGTCGGCCTCGCTGACGCTCGCCTCGGGGCGCAGCACGACAAAGGCCTTGCCAACTTCCCCCATCCGCTCGTCCGGAATGCCAACCACCGCGACCATGGCAATCGCCGGATGGACTGAAAGCAGCTTCTCAACTTCGGCAGGATAGACGTTGAAACCGCCTGAAATATACAGATCCTTCTTGCGGTCAGTGATCCTGAGATACCCGGCCGCATCCATCGTCCCGACATCGCCGGTATGCAGCCAGCCTTGCGGATCGATCGCCTCGGCGGTGGCCTTGGGATCGTCAAGATAGCCCAGCATCACCCCTTGCCCGCGCACCAGAACCTCGCCTACTTCGCCGCGCGGCAGCTCGTTTCCGTCATCGTTCGCGACGATCACCTCGTTGCCCGGGATCGCCGCACCGCAAGTCTGGGCGATGGTCTCTACCGGATCGCCCGGACGGCACGAGGTAATGTTGACGCACTCGGTCATGCCATAGGCGGTAATTATGTCCTTCATCCCCAGTTCGGAGCGGATCCGCTCGATCAGCACCGGTGGCACGGTCGCCGCTCCGGTGGTGCCGCCACGCAGTGACGAGCAATCGAAGGGCTGCTTTTCCAGCTCACTCAACAGCATCTGGAAGATCGTCGGCGGGCCAGGCAGGAAAGCGATGCGCTCCTGCGCGATCAGCCGCACCGCCTCGGCCACGTCGAACTGCGGCATCGGCACCATCACCGCGCCTGCGATCAGGCAGGCGACCCAGCCGACCTTCATCCCGAACGAATGGAAGAACGGGTTGGCGATCAGGTAGCGCTCGCCATGCGCAAGGCCTGTATTGCCGATCCACACACCCACCTGCGGCAGGACCCGGCCATAGGTCATCATCACGCCCTTGGGGCTGCCTGTCGTACCCGAGGTGAACATGATGTCCGAAATGTCGTCAGGACCGAGCCGCGCCATTGCCGCATCGACCAGCGGGTCGTCCGCGCCCTGCCCCAGCGAGGCGAAAGCGCCCAGCCGTTCGAGCAGGACGGTGTATTCAAGGTCAGGCAGGTCTTCGTCGGCCAGCAGCGCGAGGTAGTCGATCCCCAGGAAGTCGCCGACGGTCAACAGCATCCGCGCCTTGGTGCGGCGCAGGATATCGCCCGCCTCGCGGCCCTTGAGCCGGGTGTTGAGCGGCACCACCGCCGCCCCGCAAATCTGCGCTGCCACTGCTGCCACGACCCATTCGCGGCGGTTGGGCGCCCAGATCGCGACCCGTTCCCCCCGTTTGATCCCGGCGGCCAGAAAGCCTGATGCCGTATCCCGGCATTCCTGCCACAGCTGGGCAAAGGTCCGCGTCTCGCTGCCTTCGATCAGCGCCAGCTCATCGCCCCAGCGCCGTGCTGCGGCCTCGGCAGCGTGCGGGATCGTCAGGGGCAGCGCTTCAGCCATGCATATTGCCGGGGCCGAAATAGGCCTGCATCTGCTTGACCTTGCCCGCTTCGTCGAAGGCAAAGGTATCGATCACGTCGATCGCCATGTCCTTGCCGCCCCAGTTGAGCCGGACCTGCATCGCAAAAGCGGCATGCGCCGTCGCCACGCGTACCGGGCCTTGCAGCACCAGCTTGGCCCCGGTCGCCATGGACTCGGTATAGAACTGCAGGATTGCGGCCTGGCCCACCTTGGGCGGGCTCCCAATTGGATCGTCGATCACCGCATCATCGGCAAAGATCGAGGCGGCGAGTGCCGCGTCGCCCTTTTCGAAGGCTTCGACATAGGTGTGGACGGCTGCTTCCATCGCTTCAGGTGTGGGCATCGTTCTACTCCGGAAAATAGCGGCTGATGGTATCGACAACGCAGGCGGGCTTGTCCGCCCCCTCGATCTCGACCGTGACGCGGACGACCGACTGGATCGCGCCCTTGATCTCTTCGACGCCGACAATCTCACCCACCCCGCGGATCCGGCTGCCGACCTTGACCGGGGCCAGGAACCGCAGCCGATCCGCACCGACGTTCACCGCATGGGTAAATCCGCGCACTTCGATCAGGTCGGGCAAGAAGAAATTGACCAGGCTCATGGTCAGGTAACCGTGGGCGATGGTCCCGCCGAACGGGCCGTCCTTGGCACGCTCGACATCGACGTGGATCCACTGGTGGTCGCCGGTAACTTCGGCAAAGCCGTTCACGCGGTCCTGCTCGATCGCCAGCCAATCAGTGGGACCGAGCTTGGTGCCTTCCTGCCCGATCAGGTCGCGAGGACTTTCGTAAATCTTGGTCATACAACCACCTCCGTTCGCATCGAGCTTAGTCGAGATGCCCCGCACAGGTGTCTCGCCTTCGCTCGACACGAACGGATGTAGGGAGTTCTCATGCTCTTTGGCTGGAGACCGAGAGCACTTCGCCGGTCATGTAGGAGGACAGGTCAGAGGCCAGGAACATCATCACGTTGGCCACTTCCCAGACCTCGGCGGGGCGCCCGAAGGCCTCCTTCGAAGACAGTTCGGCGAGCAGCTCGTCGGTGGTGACTTTGGCCAGGAAGGCATGCATCGCGATCGATGGCGCGACCGCGTTGATCCGCACGTTGTGCTCGGCCGCCTCGACCGCCGAACAGCGGGTGAAAGCCATGACCCCGGCCTTGGCGGCGGCATAGTGCGCTTGCCCCTTCTGCGCCCGCCAGCCCAGCACCGAGGCGTTGTTGACGATCGCCCCGCTGCCTTGCGCATACATCGAGGGCAGGAACGCCCGCGTCATCCGGAACACCGAATTGAGCGTGACGTCGAGCACGCGGAACCACTGGTCGTCGGTCATTTCGACCACCGAAACTTCACCGCCCAGCCCCGCATTGTTGATCAGCACGTCAATCCGGCCAAGCTCAGCCAAGGCAGCGGCGTGGAGCGCATCGACCTGGTCCTGATTGGTGACATCGCAGACCACCGTGGCGGGCCGCGCACAACCCACTTCCGCCGCAATCCGGTCAGCCGCTTCGCCCAGCCGCCGTTCGTGGAAATCGCTGATCAGCACCGTGGCACCTTCTTCGGCGGCACGCTTGGCCGCGGCATAGCCGATCCCGGTGCCGGCGGCAGCGGTGACCACCACGGTCTTGCCCTTGAGCAGCCCGCGCGGCTCCGGATAGGCTGGAACTGGCGCTGCCATCACACGTCTCCCCTGGGTTCGCGCGGCATGCCCAGACCGCGCTCGGCGATCAGGTTGCGCTGGATCTGGTTGGTGCCGCCATAGATCGTATCGGCGCGGCTATAGAGGAACAGGTTGGGCAGCGTGTCCCATTCATAGTCGGCGCCTTCGGCCACTTCGCCGGCCTGGCCCAGCACGTCCATCGCCAGTTCGCCGAGGCCACGCCGCCAGGTCGCCCACTGGATCTTGTAGGTCAGCGCCGCGCCGTCGATCTTCGAATGGTCGGTGTTGGAGAGCATCCTGAGGGCACCGTACCGCATCAGCCGCAGGCCGATTTCGGCCTTGGCAATGCGCTGGCGGATCAGCGGGTCCTTGGCCGCGCCATTGGCCTTGGCAGCGGCGATCAGCTCGTCAAGCTCGTTGCGGAAGGCCATCTGCTGGCCCAACGTGGAAACCCCGCGTTCGAAGGCGAGCAGCCCCATCGCGATCTTCCAGCCCTCACCCACCGCGCCGATCAGGCTGTCTTCGGGGCAGCGCGCGTCGGTGAAGAAGGTCTCGTTGAATTCGGCATCGCCATTGATCTGCTTGATCCCGCGGATCTCGATCCCCGGCTGGTCGATCGGCATCATCAGGAAGGTAAGCCCCTTGGGGCCCTTGGAGCCTTCCTCGGTGCGGGTGACGACGAAGATCCAGTCCGAAATGTGCGCCAGGCTGGTCCAGATCTTCTGGCCGTTGACGACCCATTCGCCATTCTCGAGGCGACCTTTGGTGCGCACCGAGGCAAGATCCGATCCCGCGCCAGGTTCGGAAAAGCCCTGGCAGAAGATCGTCTTGCCCGCCGCAATATCGGGCAGGAAGCGGGCCTTCTGTTCCTCGCTGCCGAAAGTCAGGATGGTCGGTCCGGCCAGTTCGATGCCGATATGGTTGACCCGGCCCGGAACGCCCGCGCGGGCATATTCCTCGGCGAAGATCACCTGCTCGGCCAGTGTCGCATCGCGCCCGCCCCATTGCCTGGGCCAGCCGATGCACGACCAGCCGTGCTCGCCCAGGTGCTGTTCCCATTCCTTGCGGCGCTCAGGGCTGGCGGTGAGCTTGGTGATGCCCTTGATGTCGGCGAACTCGCCAGCCATCTGGGCCTGGAGCCAGTCGGCGCATTCGGCGCGGAAAGCCTCTTCCTGCGGGGTGAAGCCCAATTTCATGCCGCTTCTCCCAAAACCATGGCGGCAATCCGCTCGCGGTGGGCATTGCCGCTACCCAGCATCGATTGCAGCGCCCGCGCCCGCTTGAAGAACAAGTGCGCGTCGTGTTCCCAGGTAAAGCCGATCCCGCCGTGGAGCTGGATCATGTTGCCGGCGCACATGAAAGCAGTGTCGGCGGCGAAGCTCTTGGCGGCGTGCAGTGCCAGCTCTGCTTCGTCAGACCCTTCATCCACCGCGCAAGCCGCCCAATAGACCGCCGAGCGCGCCTGCTCGATCTCGATCACCATGTCGGCGAGGCGGTGCTTGTAGGCCTGGAACGAGCCGATCGGGCGGCCGAACTGGACGCGCTCCTTGGCGTAATCGACCGTGCGGGCCAGCGCGGCCTGGGCCACGCCCAGCGCCTCGGCGGCGGCGCAGATCCAGCCAGCCTCATGCGCGGCCTGCAAGCCAGCAGGACCGTCGGGCAGCGGATCGCCCGGTGCGCTGTCAAGCGTCACCGTGGCGAGCGGACGGGTCTGGTCCATGGTGGTGTGCGCGGTGACCGAAACCCCTGGTGCATCGGCCCGAACAATCCACAGCCCCGCCCCGGCGCGCAGCACGAACACATCTGCTACCCCGCCGTGCGACACGAACTTGAAAGCGCCGGTGAGCGCATTGCCCGCAGCACTGACGCTGTTCGAGCCCGAGCAGGCGGCGATCACTTCGCCGCTGAGCATGCTCGGCAGCCATTCGGCCTGTTGTCCTGGCGACCCTCCGGCCGCAATCGCCCGCGCGGCCATCGCGTGGCCCAGCAGCGGCACGGCAGCTACCTGTGCGCCGGCCGCCTCAGCCACGATTGCGAATTCGACCATGCCCAGGCCAGCCCCGCCCAGCTCTTCGGCCACGCCGATCCCGGCCAGGCCCAGCTCGGCGCAAAAGGTCTGCCAAAGTTCGCGATCAATGCCCTCACCCGCCATCGCCTTGCGTGTGCGATCAGAGGTGGCATGCTCGGCGAAAAAGCCCTGCACGGTTTCGGCGATCATCGCCTGTTCTTCGGTGAATGCGAAATGCATCAGGCTGTCCCCCAAACCTTGCGCGGCGGCAGGCGTTTCGCGATCAGGTCGGCGACAGCAGCGCCGACATCAGCCGGTTCCCACTTCGCGTCCTTGTCGACCATGGGCCCTTCGCGCCAGCCGTCTTCCAGCATGATCTTGCCGCCTTCCAGCTCGAACACGCAGCCGGTAACGTCCGCGCTTTCGGCCGATCCCAGCCAGACCACCGTCGGCGCAATATTGGCCGGGTCCATTACGTCGAAGGCTTGGCCTTCGGTCGCCATCTTGTCGGCAAAGGCCTGCTCGGTCATCCGTGTGCGGGCCGAAGGGGCGAGCGCGTTGGCAGTGATGCCATAGCGCCCCAGCTCAGCCGCCTGGACCAATGTCAGCGAAGCGATCCCGCCCTTGGCAGTCGAATAGGCCGCCTGCGCGATCGAGCCTTGCAGCCCGGCGCCTGAAGAGGTGTTGATGATCCGCGCGTCGGGGTTCGCCCCGCCCTTCTGCTTCTCACGCCAATAGTTCACCGCATGCCGCGCCAGGCAGAAATGCCCGCGCAAGTGGACGTGCATGGTCGCGTCCCATTCCTCCAGCGTCGCCGAAACGAACATCCGGTCGCGCACGATCCCGGCGTTGTTGACCACCACGTGGAGATCGCCAAAAGCGTCGAGCGCAGCCTGGACGATCCGCCCGGCGGCGTCCCAATCGGTGATGTCCTCGTAATTGGCCACCGCCTTGCCGCCGGCCGCCTTGATCTCTTCCACCACCCCATCGGCGGCACTGGTATCGCGGCCCTCGCCGCTCAGCGAAGTGCCGATATCGTTGACCACCACGTTGGCGCCCTCCGCGCCGAAAGCCAGCGCATAGGCCCGCCCCAGCCCGCGCGCGGCGCCGGTGATGATGACTGTGCGGTTTTCGCAAATTCCCATGGTCTATCCCAATGCCTGAAGTGTGTGCGCAGAGCTGTCACCGACCAGGTCGGTCTGGACATATTCGCGCCAGGTAAAGTGCCAACCGTGCGCATCGCAGGCCAGCTTGTCGGCGTAGCGTCCGCTGGCGACGATCTGCAGCGGAAAGCCAGGTGCGGCCTGGATCACGGTCCACTGGCTCTGGCAGGTCGCAGACAGGCCGTCTTCAGCCAGTTCGATGATCGGATTGGTGGTGATATGCCGGGTCAGCGGCTTGCCGTCATAGGTTTTCACCCATTGCCGCCACATCGCCAGGATCGCCTCACGCCCCTCAATCCGGTGCCCCATAGCCACCACACCGCCGCGATCGAACAGCGCCGCCGCGCCATCGAAATCGCCATCGTCGAACCGCATCGCGTAAGTGTAGAGCAGGTTGGGTATGGCGATGCCAGGAAGCGACAAAGACGCGTTCATCACAGGCGAGATCGGA
>Ga0209023_10001397_pt1 | contig 32512 bp, 30 predicted proteins | sample LakOneMetagenome_FD_187468 | JGI IMG/M metagenome (GOLD analysis project Ga0209023, IMG submission 187468) | Freshwater and sediment microbial communities from Lake Erie, Canada (SPAdes) (version 2) | ecosystem: Environmental > Aquatic > Freshwater > Lentic | place: Lake Erie, Canada...
CGGCGCCATCGTCGTTGGCCAGCGTGAAGTTGGTCGCGTTGATGCGCGCCGTGTAGGCCGCGAGATCCGCCATGCCATGCGCACGACCGCTGGCATGCGCGGAGGGCATGGCGAGCTCGGTCTCCAGCGGCCCGAGGAAGGCCGCGAAGAAATCGAGCACCAACGCATTGGCCTTCTGCAGCACGGTACGCACCGCGTCGTCGACCAGCGTCGCGAACACGATGGGACGCAATCCGGAAGCGCGCCCCGCCTCGTCGATGCGCTGCACGACTTCCTCGGCCTGCGCGGCGCTCGCGATGAACGGCAGCGTCTGCGACTGGTACTGGGCGCCGTCGAACTGCGTCAACAGGCTGTGCCCCATGGTCTCGGCGGTCACGCCCGTCTGGTCGGAAACGAAGAACACCGTGCGTTTGTTCACACTACCCGCCCCGTTGATCGCGTGCGTTGCGCACTCGCCGCAGTGTCCCACGGCGTGAAATGGTGGACAATAAGCGCCTGCTCCGGGCGCGAGAGCCTGCTACGGGCGCGAGGGTGATCGTGAATGACTACGTAATATCCTTCGATGCGGTGGGCCTCGCCGACATCGATCGTGTCGGCGGCAAGAACGCTTCGATCGGTGAAATGCTGCGCTCGTTGTCGAAACTGGGCGTGCGCGTGCCGCGCGGGTTTGCGACCACGGCCGCCGCCTATCGCGATTTCCTCGCCCAGGGCGGCGTGGCCACGCGCATCAATGCGGAACTCGCCGCACTGGACGTCAATGACCTGAACGCGCTCGCGGCCAGCGGCGCGCGCATCCGCCAATGGATACTCGAGACGCCGTTTCCGCCCGCGCTGCAGCAGGCGGTGCTGTCGCAGTGGCGCGCGATGGACCAGGGCCGCGGCATCGCGGTCGCGGTGCGCTCCTCGGCGACCGCCGAAGACCTGCCGGAAGCCTCGTTTGCCGGCCAGCAGGAAACCTTCCTCAACGTGCGCGGCGAGACGGCACTGCTGGCGGCCATGCACCACGTGTATGCCTCGCTGTTCACCGACCGCGCGATCGCCTATCGCGTGCACCAGAATTTCGATCATGCGCTGGTGGCGCTGTCGGTCGGCGTGCAGTACATGGCGCGCAGCGACATCGGCGCGAGCGGCGTCATGTTCACGCTCGACACCGAATCGGGCTTTCGCGACGTCGTGTTCATCACCAGCGCCTACGGGCTCGGCGAGACGGTCGTGCAGGGCACGGTCAACCCCGATGAATTCTACGTCTACAAACCCTCGCTGCGCGCCAACAAGCGCTCGATCGTGCGGCGCAACCTCGGCGCCAAGGCAATCAAGATGATCTACGCCGAACCGGGCGGACCCTCGCCGGTGCGCACCGTCGATGTGCCGGCGGCCGATCGCGCGAGATTTTCGCTGAGCGACGCCGACGTGGAAGGCCTCGCCCGCCAGGCGCTCGTCATCGAGCAGCATTACCAGCGCCCGATGGACATCGAGTGGGCGCGCGACGGACAGGATGGGCAACTCTACATCCTGCAGGCGCGGCCCGAGACGGTGCAGAGCCGCGTCGGCCGGAGCATTGAACGCTACGCGCTGCGACAGCGTTCGGGCGTGCTGGCCGAGGGGCGCAGCATCGGCGGCCGCATCGGAACCGGCCACGCCCGCATCGTGCGCGATGCGAGCGGCATGGGCGCGGTGCAGGACGGCGACGTGCTCGTCGCCGACATGACCGACCCGGATTGGGAGCCGGTCATGAAACGCGCCTCCGCGATCGTCACCAATCGCGGCGGCCGCACCTGCCACGCGGCGATCATCGCGCGAGAATTGGGCGTGCCCGCGGTCGTCGGCTGCGGCGACGCCACGCGCGCGATCAAGGACGGACAGCCGGTCACGGTGTCCTGCGCCGAAGGCGAAACCGGATTCGTCTACGACGGCGTGCTGCCTTTCGACCACCAGCACATCGAGCTGGATTCGATGCCGGTCGCGCCGGTGCGCATCATGATGAACGTCGGCAACCCGGATCGCGCCTTCAGCTTTGCAGGCCTGCCGCATCGGGGCGTGGGGCTGGCGCGGCTGGAGTTCATCATCAACCGCATGATCGGCGTGCATCCGCGCGCATTGCTCGAGCTGTCGCAGCTCGAGCCGGACCTGCAGCGGCAGGTGCGCGCGCAGATGGGCGGCTACGAAGACGGCGTGCAGTTCTTCGTCGATCGCCTGAGCGAAGGCGTGGCGCAGATCGCCTGCGCGTTCGCGCCCGAGCCGGTGATCGTGCGCTTGTCCGATTTCAAGTCGAACGAATACGCGAACCTGCTTGGCGGCAAGCAGTACGAGCCGCACGAGGAAAACCCGATGCTGGGATTCCGCGGCGCCGCGCGCTACATCGACGCCGCGTTCCGGCCCTGCTTCGAACTCGAGTGCCGCGCGCTGCGCCGCGTGCGCGGCGAGATGGGCCTGCCGAACGTGCAGGTGATGGTGCCGTTCGTGCGCACGCTGGCCGAGGCGCGCGCGGTCACTGAACTGCTCGCCGCGAACGGACTGAAGCGCGGCGTCGACGGGCTGAAGCTCATCATGATGTGCGAGCTGCCGGGGAACGCGCTGCTCGCCGAGGAATTCCTGCAGTATTTCGACGGCATGTCGATCGGCTCGAATGACATGACGCAGCTGACGCTCGGCATCGATCGTGACTCGGCGCTGGTCGCGGGAGGGTTCGACGAGCGCGACGGCGCGGTGAAGGCGCTGCTCGCCATGGCAATCGCGGCCTGTCGCCGCCAGGGCAAGTACATCGGCATCTGCGGCCAGGGTCCGTCGGATCACCCGGACATGGCGCGCTGGCTCGTCGACCAGGGCATCGACAGCGTGTCGCTGAACCCGGATACCGTCGTCGCGACTTGGATGATGCTCGCCGGCAAGCCGGCCTGAAACCGCCCGGGGCCTGTCGACGACTAGGCGCGCGGCACCGCCAGCGCTTTCTCGATGGCACCGCCCAGTGATTCCGGGGCTTCGGCCGGCGCATGGCGATGCAGCACCGTGCCGTCGCGCGCCACCAGGAATTTCGTGAAATTCCATTTGATCGCTTCGGTGCCCAGCAGGCCCGGCTTCGCGGCCTTGAGGAACCGGTAGAGCGGGTGCGCGCCGGCGCCGTTGACCTCGAGCTTCGCGAACATCGGGAAGCTGACGCCATAGTTGGCGCTGCAGAACTCGCGGATCTGCGCTTCATCGCCCGGTTCCTGGTGGCCGAACTGGTCGCACGGAAACCCGAGCACTTCGAAGCCCTGCGCATGGTACTGGCGATGCAGCGCTTCGAGCCCGCGGTACTGCGGCGTGTAGCCGCACTGGCTGGCGACATTCACGACCAGCAGCACCTCGCCCCGGTAGCGATCCATGCGAACCGTCTTGCCGTCGATGTCGCGGACTTCGAAGCCGTAGATATCCATCGCAAAGCCCTCCTCGCCGACTGTTCAGGCCACCGGGCCGGTCATGTTCGTGGTGCCGCGGGTCGCGGCCGGACGAGCGCCCGGATGGGCATGGTATGGCACGCGCTTGAACCACAGCCGCAGCGCCTGCCAATGGATGCCGACGATGACCCGCGCGGTCATCCAGGGGTAACGCCACAGCGTCGAGGCCATCGCGAGGCCGGTCAGCTCGCGCCGCCGCAGCGACAGCGACGCGTCGAAGATCGTCGCGCCATCGCGGCGACAATGCATCTGCACGCGCAACCGCGCCCGCGGTGCGTCCAACGCCCACTCGTACTGCAGGTCCATCGGCATGAACGGCGACACATGCATGAGCTTGGGGGTCTGCCAACGTCTCAGCGGCGCAGCCGCCGCGCCGGCAGCGGCCCGCGCATCGAGCACGTAGCAATGCTGCTCGCCCCAAGGCGTGTTGTTGACCTCGGCCACGACGGCGACGACGTTCTCGCCCGCCGCGTCGTAGCAGTAATAGAAGCTGACTGGATTGAAGCAGTAGCCGAAATAGCGCAGGTGCGTCAGCAACCGGATCGGACCGGCCAGGCGCAGCCCGCATTCGCGCTGCACGAGTTCGCGTACGCACTCACCCAACGGCAGCCGCGCGTCGCCCATGTGGTCGGCGCGGCGAAACGATGCGACGGTGCGCCGCTCGACGCCCCACAGCCAACGGCCCTTGAATACGCGGTCGAGTTCGTCGAGATCGAGCAACGCCATGAACAGCGGGTAACGGAACGCGTGCACACGCGGACCGCGCCGCCGATGGTCAAGCCAGCCGATGTACAGCGCGCTGTTCACGCCGTTCCTCGCCTGCAAAGGCCGACAGCGCGGTTTCCGCGCTGAAGACGCCGTCCTCGTGGAATCCATAGCGGGCGTACGCGCCGCAGAAATAGGCGCCGTTGGCGCCGCTGATCTCCGGGAGCCTGGCCTGGGCAGCCACCGCCTCGCGGCTGAACACCGGGTGCTGGTAGTTCAGTCGACGCAATATGCAGCGTGGATCGATGGCCTCGGCGCGATTCAACGTCACGCAGATCGCCTCCTTGGCCGGCAACGCCTGCAGGATGTTCATGTTGTAGGTCACGCAGACGCGCGTGGTCGGCGCGGCCGTCACGTGGTAGTTCCAGGCGGCCCAGGCGCGGCGCTTGCGTGGCATCAGGCGCGCATCGGTGTGCAGCACGACTTCGTTGTCCTGGTAAGGCATCGCGCCGAGCACCTCGCGCTCGAGCGGCGTGGCATCCTCGAGCAGGGCCAGCGCCTGGTCGCTGTGGCAGGCGAAGAACACGCGATCGAAGCGCAGCACTTCGCCGCCCTTGATGCGCAGCGCCACGCCGCCGGGAACGCGACGCACGCCGAGTACCGGCGTGCGCAGGTGGATGCGGGAGCGAAACGGCGCCACCAGTTTCGCGACATACTGCGCCGAGCCGCCGCAGACCGTGCGCCACTGCGGACGATCATTGACCGTCAGCATGCCGTGGTTGCGGAAGAATCCGATCAGGAACCGCGCCGGCATGGCGCCGATGTCGGCCGGCGCCGCCGACCAGATCGCCGAGGCCATCGGCACCAGGTAGTCGCCGACGAAGCGATCGGAGTAGCGTTGTTCGCGCACGTAGTCGCCCAGCGTCCATTCGTGGTGCGCGTGCGCATCGTGGAAAGCCGCGGCGTGGCGGTTGAAGCGCAGGATCTCCGCCCACATGCGATGGAAGCGCGGACGCAACAGGTTCAGGCGCTGCGCAAACAACGTGTTGATCGAGGCGCTGGCGTACTCGAGGCCGCTCATCTCGTTGCGCACGCTGAAGCTCATCGCGGCTTCCTGCGTCGCGACGCCGAGCTCCGCCAGCAAGGCACTGAAACGCGGATACGTCGCATCGTTGTAGACGATGAAGCCGGTGTCGACATCGAGCGTGCGGCCGCCGACTTCGACCGGGTTCGTATGCGAGTGGCCGCCGACGTGGTTGCCAGCTTCGAATACGCTCAGGTCGTGGTGACGATGGAGGCCGCGCGCAACGACATTGCCGGTGATGCCGGCGCCGATGACCGCGATCTTCATCGCGCCGCCCTCCGCGGACCGGGAAAGAATGCGTTGGTGCGTTCGATGTATGCGCGGTAGGCCGGGCGCCGCGCGCCGATGTCGCGCTCGAGCAGCGCGACGCCAGAGACGCGCAGCAGCAGCACCGTCATCAGGATCGGCGCGACGATCGTCCACCACGCGCCGGCCGACAGCGCGAGCAGGTAGAAACCCCACCACAGGCAGCAGTCACCGAAATAGTTCGGATGCCGGCTGTAGCGCCACAAGCCCGTGTCGAGCACCGCATCACCGGTGCGCTTGAGCGCCCGGAACCGCGCCAGCTGCGCATCGCCTATCCATTCGAAGGCGAAGCCGACCACCCACAGCGCGATGCCCGGCGCGTCGCGCCAGCCCGGCGGGCGATTCCCGGCCATCGAACCCAGCAACGGGAGCGAGATGATCCAGGCCAACACCGCCTGCAATCCGAACACGATGTACAGGCTCTTCCATGCAAACCCCGGCTCGTTGTTGCGCCGGATCTGCTGGTAGCGGCGATCCTCGCCGTGCCCCCAGTTGCGCACCGTGATGTGCAGCGCGAGGCGCAGGGCCCACGCGAGCAGCAGCGCGCCGGTCAGCAGCACGCGCGGACTCGTTGCACCGAACGCGAGCGCGTAGACCAGGCCCGCCGCGACGAACAGCAATGACCAGGCGCGGTCGACGATGCTGGCGTCGCGCAACGGAATGCTCGCGATCCAGCACAGCAACGCGGGTATCGCGATGGCGCCGAGCGCGGTGAACCAGATGTGCGGCAGCTGCGGCTCAGGCATCGCAGCGCCTCGACAGGGCCACCAGCGCCGGCAGCAGCAGGCCAAAGCCGAGGGCTTGCGCGCACATCGCCTGCGTGGGGTGCAACAGTTGCAGCGCGCCCAACCGCGCCCCGCCCAGGTAGGCGAGCGGACCGCTCACCGCGCCGACCCACGCCGCCAGCCACCATTTGCCGCGCAACCAGCGCAACGAGACATCCAGCGTCGTCGCGAACAGCACCCACAGCGCGAGGATCCACAGCGGCGCGAACGGCGCGGGAACTGGACCGGGGGCGTAGCCGATGAACCCGAGGAGCGACACCCAGCTGTCCCAGCACCAGCCGACGACGCCGGCCAGCAGCATCACCGATGCAAGAGTGAGCGGCCGCGCCGCGGCGAGCAGCCAGGCTGCGGCAATCGCGAGCACGAGCAGCGGACCGAACCAGGAGTTGCCCCGCGCGGCGCCGAGCACGCAGGCGAACCAACCGGCCTGGAAGGTGACGATGTTGGCCAGGAGCCGCTGTGTGGAACGATTCATGCGCGTGGCCTTCAGCCGGCGGCTCGCGCGCGGCGCTTGAACCGGTAGTGGCTCACCCACCACTGCCGGCCTTCGTCATGGCCCCACAGTTCGGCGCAGGCCATGAAGAACAGCCGCCAGCGTGTCCACCAGCGCTGCGCCTCCCCTGCGCCATAGGTGCGCTCGAGGATCGGCCAGACCTGCGCGCGGTGCTGGTCCATGTTCGCGAGCCAGGCGTTGGCCGTGCGCTCGTAGTGCCGGCCGTCCCAGCGCCAGCGCACCTCGAGCTGCAGGTGATCGGGGAAGCGCAGCGGCAACTCGTCGCTCGGCATCATGCCGCCGCTGAAGAAATGGCGGCTCATCCAGTCGCCGGGGCCGTGGTCTTCGTACGCATACGGCACGGCCCGATGGCAGAACACGTGCACGAAGCAGCGTCCATCGGGCCGGAGCCATGTGGCCACGCGCTCGAACAGCACTCGCCAGTTGCGCATGTGCTCGAACATCTCCACCGACACGATGCGATCGTATTCCCGTCCCGCATCGAACTCGTTCATGTCGCAGGTCACGACGCGTAGATTCGCCAGACCGCGTTCGGCCGCGCAGCGCTCGATGTAGGCGCGCTGGGAATTCGAATTGGACACCGCGGTGATCTGGCTGCGCGGATAGTGCTCGGCCATCCACAGCGACAGGGAACCCCAGCCGCAGCCGAGCTCCAGCACCTGCTGCCCGTCGGCGAGCGCAGCGCGTTCGCAGGTGACGCGCAGCGCCTCGGCCTCGGCCGTCGCCAGCGTCGTGTCCGCGTGCTCGAACAGGCAGCAGCTGTACTTGCGGTGCGGCCCCAGGACCAGCGCGAAGAATTCCGCGGGCACTTCGTAGTGCTGCGTGTTGGCGAGCGCGGGGACGAGAGCCACCGGCGAATCATCCATCTGCGCCACGAAGCGTTCGATGAGTTCGCCGGCGGCAGCCGGATCATCGGGCTTCAAATCGCGCAGGCGCGAGCGCACCAGCGCGCGGATGCCTTGCCTGACGGCAAAATCCGGCGCCCAGCCGCGTTCGACCCAGTCTATGACCCCCTGCATTTCGTTCATGGAATGATATACGGCCCGCGCGGCCGCCCGGATGCAGGCATGCAATATATTTTCGGGAGTGGGCTCAGCGGGTGCGCACCAGCAGCACGCCGGCTGCCGTCGCCAACAGCAGGGTCGGCACCCACGCCAGCAGCAGCGGATTGAGGCTGAAAGCCACGGTGCCGCTCTCGACCGTGCGCTGCAGGAAGAAATACACCAATGCGATGGCCAGCCCGAGCGTGCTGCGCGCCCCGCTGCCGGCCGAGCGCATGCTGCCGAATCCGAACGGCAGCGCGAACAGCACGCCGAGCGGGATCGCGGCGCTGCGCGCCAGCCCGGACCAGAACGCGAGCGCGTACGGCCGGTAGTCCTGGCGGTTGGCGCGCAGGTAGCGCATCGCCCGCAGGCGCTCGCCCAGCGCCATTTCCGAGGGCTGCACCACGGCCATCTGCAGGAAGGTGTCGCTGACCGCGGTGTGCAGTTCGCGTTGCGCCTCGCGCTGCGAGCTGACCGTATCGCCTGCGAATCGCGACTCGGCATAGCCACCGAGCCGCCAGGTCTTCTCAGGGCCGCTGTCGGCGCGGTCGGCGCGCGCCACGGACAGCAGCCGGTTGTCGCCCGAGAGCTCGAACACCATGATGCCGCCGAATTCCACGGCACTCGAGCGCTCGGCAATGTTGATGACGAGGTTCCCGTCGCGCACCCACGCGCCGCCCGAACCGGCGAGGCTCACGTTGCCATCGCGGGCTATGGCCTTGCGCTCATCCGCGTATTGCTCGAGGCGCGGCGCAATGAATTCCCCGATGACGAGGCCGATGGCGAGCAGCAGCAGGCCGCAGCCGAGCATCGTGGCTGAGAGTCGCCAGCGCGACATGCCCGCGCTGCGCACCGCGGTCAGCTCGTGGCTGCGGGCGAGCGCGCCGACGCCCAGCATCGCGCCAATCAGCACGCCGGCCGGAAAGGCATTCAGCGCGAAGCGCGGCAGGTTCAGCAGGCTGTACGCCAGCGCTTCGGTCATGTCGTAGTGGCCGACGCCGACGCTGCGCTGTTCGTCGATGAAATTGAACAGGGCGCCGAGCACCAGCAACACCGACATGACCAGCAGGATCGCGCCCAGCACCGTGCGCGCCACGTAGCGGTCGACGAGCATCATGCGTGCCGCCGCGCGAGGTACCAGGCCAGCAGCAGGAACGGCACATGCACCCACCAGATGCCGAGCGCGGCCGGTGTCGCGCCATGTTCGAACCAGGTGCGCGCTGCGATCGCCAGGTTGCCGTAGATGGCGAAGAACAACACGGCCTGCCATACGCGGGCGTAGCGGCTCTGGCGTGGCCGCAGCCGCCCGAGCGGTGCGGCGCACAGCGCCACGACGATCACCATCAGCGGATAGCCGAGGCGCCACTGGAACTCCGCGCGATCGGCCATTTCCGTGCTGGACAGCAACGTGAGCGTCGGCAAGGCGTCCAGCCGCGTCGGCGTGGGCGTCGGCGCCGGCGGCGCGAGCGGCACGCGCAACTCATCGAACTTCAGCAAGTGGTACTGGCGGGTACCGGGGACGCCCTCGAATCGCTCGCCGTCGAGCAACACGATCGTCTGGCTCAGGCCGTCGGCGCCCGCCTCGCGGCGCGCGCGCTGCGCAACCGTCGTGATCGTCGCCTCGCCCGCCGACTGCTTGATGAAGACGCGCTGCATCTCGCCGGCAGCGCCGCTGCCGGCGCCGTAGACGACGGTGCGGCCGCCATCGAAACTGCGGAAGCGTCCCGGGCTGAACGGTTCGGCGAGCCCCGCGCGCACCGCCTGGGCCGTCAGCGCGACCCGCATGGTCGCGGCTTTCGGCGCGAACTGGAGGCTGAGCCATCCACTCAGCGCCGCGACCAGCAGCGCCAGCAGCGCCACCGGGAGCCAGGCGCGCAGGCCGCCGAACCCGCAGGCCTGCGCCGCGGTCATCTCGCTCTCGAAATACAGGCGTCCCAGCGCGAGCACGATGCCCAGCATCAGCCCGAGGGGCAGCAGCAGGGAGAAGTTTTCCGCGGCTCCCAACGCAAACAGCTGCAGGACGACGCCGCGCGGATACTGGTACTGCGCCGCCCGCTCGAGCACTGCACCGAACTGGTAGATGACGAGGATGGCCAGCAGCGCGCCGGTCACGCCCAGGAAATTCAATGCCAGTTCCCGAAAAAAATACCGCTGCAAAATCTGCAAGGCACCCTCACGAATCGCGCCGCATCGGCTAAACTGCCGCCTTTGAGCGCCCTACCTTATACAGAACCAGGAATCGCCCATGCAATGCACAGCCTACAGCGGCAAGACCATCGCGCAACCTGCTGATTGCCTCGTCGTGGGCGTATTCGAGTCCCGGGTGCTGGGCCCGGAGGCGCGCGCGGTCGATCGCGCCACGCGCGGACGACTGAAGGCCCTGCTGCAGCGTGGCGATTTCTCCGGTCGCGCCGGTGAATCGCTGCTGCTCACCGACCTGCCGGGGCTCCGCGCCTCGCGCCTGCTGCTCGTCGGACTCGGCGCTTCGCAGGGTTTCCTCCGCCGCAACTGGCGCAAGTCGCTCGTTACCGCCGTTGGCGCGCTCGCCCGCACGCGCATCGCCAGCGCGGTCGTGGCGATCGAGCGCCCGTCCGACAAGGATCTCGATGCCTACCTGCTCGCGCGTTCGGCGGCCGAAGCCCTGAGCTCGGCGCTCTACCGCATCAACGACCTGAAGACCGGCAAGCGCCCGCCCGCTCCGCGCCTCGCGCGCGTCAAGATCGGTCCGTTCGAGACCGGCGCGCTGGCGGACGCGCGCCGCGGCCTCGCCGATGGCATCGCGATCTCCGAGAGCGCCGGCCTGCTGCGCAACCTCGGCAACCTGCCCGGCAACGTGTGCACGCCGCGCTATCTTGCGGCGCAGGCCGCGCAGCTGGCCCGCACCCATCGCGCGGTGCGCAGTCGCGCGCTCAATGAAGCGCAGATCCGGCGCCTGAAGATGGGCTGCCTGCTTGCCGTGACACGCGGCAGCGCCGAGCCGCCGCGGTTCATCATCCTGGAATATCGCGGCGGCCGCCGTGGCGCGGCGCCCGTGGTGCTGGTCGGCAAGGGCGTTACCTTCGACACCGGCGGCATCTCGATCAAGGATGCCAACGCGATGGATGAAATGAAATTCGACATGTGCGGCGCGGCTTCCGTGCTGGCGGCGTTCGACCTCGCGGCGCGCCTGAAGCTGCGGCTGAACCTCGTCGGGCTCGTGCCGACCTGCGAGAACATGCCCGGCGGACGGGCCATCAAGCCTGGCGACATCGTGACCAGCGCCGACGGGCAGACCGTGGAAATCCTCAACACCGATGCGGAAGGACGCCTGATCCTCTGCGACGCGCTGCACTACGCGCGACGCTACAAGCCCGCCGCGCTCGTCGACATGGCGACGCTGACCGGCGCCTGTGTCGTCGCGCTCGGCGCGCACCACACCGGCGTCATGGGCAACGACGACGCGCTCGCACAGGAACTCGTCGCCTGCGGCCGCCGCGCGGACGACCGGGCCTGGCAACTGCCGCTCACCGAGGAATACGGCGAGCAACTGCGCACCAATTTCGCCGACGTCGCCAACGTCGCGGGCCGCGATGGCGGCGCCATCACGGCCGCGGCATTCCTCGGCCGATTCACGAAGGGCATGCCCTGGGCGCATCTCGACATCGCCGGCACTGCCTGGCACTCGGGCGCGGCCAAGGGCGCGACCGGCCGACCGCTCGCGCTGCTGGCCGATTTCCTGATCCGGCGCGCCCGCGCATAGCGGGCGCACGCAAGCCGCCGGACCCGAACGGATCACAAGTGGAGCGCGCCGATTTCTACGTGCTGGCGGGAACCAATGCCCGCGACCGCTGGAAGTTCGCCTGCCAACAGGTCGAGCAGGCCTTCCTCGCCGAAGAGCGCGTGCTCGTCTGCCTCGACGGCGACGATGACCTGAAGAGCTTCGATGACCTGCTGTGGACCTTCGCCGACCGCAGCTTCGTGCCGCACGAACCCGCCAGCGCCGAGTCCGACTGGGAGGAAACCCCGGTGCTGTTGAGCGCCGGCATGGCGCCGCCCTCGCCGCCGCAAGTGATCATCAATCTCTCCGGCAAGTTGCCGCCGGGCGCCGACGCGGCGACGCGCGTCGTCGAGATCATCGATGACGATGCGGCACGTCGCCAGGCGGGTCGCGAGCGCTTCCGCCAGTACCGCGCGCTCGGCGTGGAGCCGGTGACGCACAAGCCCGGCGCCGGCAATGGATAAGACCTACTCGCCAGCCGACATCGAGCAGCGCTGGTACGAAACCTGGGAATCGAAAGGCTACTTCGCGCCGCGAGCCGGCGGCGAATCGTTCAGCATCGTCATTCCGCCGCCCAACGTGACCGGCACGCTGCACATGGGCCACGCCTTCCAGGACACGATCATGGACGCGTTGACGCGCTATCACCGCATGCGCGGCGACAGCACGCTGTGGCAACCCGGCACGGACCACGCCGGCATCGCCACGCAGATGGTGGTCGAACGCCAGCTCAACGCCGAGGGCAGGCGGCGCACCGACCTCGGGCGCGATGAGTTCGTCGAGCGCGTCTGGCAATGGAAAGCGCAATCCGGCGGCATGATTTCGCGGCAGATGCGCCGTCTCGGCGCCTCCGTCGACTGGTCGCGAGATCGCTTCACGATGGATCCGGGCCTGACCCGCGCGGTCACCGAAACCTTCGTGCGCTTGCATGAAGAGCAGCTGATCTATCGCGGCAAGCGGCTGGTCAACTGGGATCCCGTGCTCGGCACGGCGATTTCCGACCTCGAGGTCGTCAGCGAGGAGGAAGCCGGTTCGCTCTGGCACCTGCGCTATCCGCTCAGCGACGGGAGCGGCGCGCTCGTGGTCGCGACCACGCGTCCGGAGACGATGCTCGGTGACACCGCGGTGGCCGTGAACCCGAAGGACGAGCGCTACCGCGCGCTGGTCGGCAAGACGCTGCGGCTGCCGATCGCGGATCGCGACATTCCGATCATCGCCGACGAGCATGCCGACCCGGAATTCGGCACCGGCTGCGTCAAGATAACGCCGGCGCATGACTTCAATGACTACGCTGTGGGCCAGCGCCATTCGTTGCCGCTCATCAACGTGCTGACGCCCGATGCGCGCATGAACGAAGCCGCGCCAGCCGAATTGCGCGGACTCGATCGCTTCGAGGCGCGCGCACGCATCGTGCAGATGCTCGAGGCGGCCGGGCTCATCGAGCGCATCGACGCGCACAAGCTGATGGTGCCGCGCGGCGACCGCAGCGGCGCCGTGATCGAGCCCTACCTCACGGACCAGTGGTACGTGCGCGTGGCGCCGCTCGCCGCGCCGGCGATCGCCGCCGTCGAGAGCGGCCGCATCCGCTTCGTGCCGGAGAACTGGGACAAGACCTATTTCCAGTGGATGCGCAACATCGAGGACTGGTGCATCAGCCGCCAGCTCTGGTGGGGCCACCGCATCCCGGCCTGGTACGACGAAGCCGGCAACATCTACGTCGCGCGCGATGCCGCGGCCGCGGCGGCGCAAGCGCGTGCGCGGCACGGGCGCGAGGTTCCGCTGCGCCAGGATGACGACGTGCTCGACACCTGGTTTTCCTCGGCGCTGTGGCCGTACTCCACGCTGGGTTGGCCCGACAAGACGGCGGAGCTGCATCGCTTCTACCCGACCAATGTGCTGGTGACGGGCTTCGACATCATCTTCTTCTGGGTCGCGCGCATGATCATGTTCGGCCTGAAATTCATGGACGACGTGCCGTTCCGCGACGTGTACGTGCACGGGCTCGTGCGCGACGGCGAAGGCCAGAAGATGTCGAAGTCGAAAGGCAACGTCATCGATCCGCTCGATATCGTCGACGGCATCACGCTGGAGGCGCTCGTCGCCAAGCGCACGACCGGACTGATGCAGCCGCGGCTGGCGCCGGCGATCGAAAAGGCCACGCGCAAGCAGTTCCCCGACGGCATCGCCGCGCACGGCACCGATGCGCTGCGCTTCACGTTCGCGTCGCTGGCCACGCACGGCCGCGACCTGCGCTTCGACCTGGCGCGGGTCGCGGGCTACCGCAATTTCTGCAACAAGCTCTGGAACGCCGCGCGTTTCGCGCTGCTGTGTGTCGAGCAGGCCAGCGCAGTGCCGGGCGAAGGCCCGCTCGAACTGTCGACGGCCGATCGCTGGATCCGCTCGCGGCTCGGCGCAACGATCACCAGCGTCGATGCGGCGGTCGCCGCCTATCGCTTCGACTTCGCGGCGACGGCGCTGTACGACTTCACGTGGCATGAATACTGCGACTGGTACCTCGAGCTCGCCAAGCCCGTGCTGCAGGGAACGGGCGGGAGCGAGGCGCAACAGCGCGGCACGCGCGCGACGCTGCTCGCGGTGCTCGAGGCGCTGTTGCGCGCGCTGCACCCGCTGATGCCGTTCATCACCGAGGAAATCTGGCAGCGCGTCGCGCCGCTGGCCGGCGCGGCGCAGGCGCCCAGCATCATGCTGGCGGCCTGGCCGCGCGCGGCCGACTTTCCGGCCGAGCCCCAAGCCGAAGCGGACATGCAATGGCTCATGAAGATCGTGCTGGGCGTGCGGCAGATTCGCGGCGAGATGGACATCAGCCCGGCGCGCAAGCTCCCGTTGCTGCTGCAGCACGCCGGCGCCGCCGATCGCGACCTGCTGGCGAGGCAGTCCACGCTGCTGATGCGCCTGGCGGGCATCGAGGCGCCGCAACTGCTCGCCGATGAGGCCAAACCGCCGCCGGCCGCCGCCGCGATGGCGGGACACCTCACGCTGCTGGTGCCGATGGCGGGATTGATCGACCCGCAAGCGGAACTGGCGCGGCTCGACAAGAGCATCCGCAAGACGCGCGCCGAGATCGCCAAGGCCGAGGCGAAACTCGGCAACGAGAACTTCATCCGCAGTGCACCGGCGGCGGTCGTCGAGCAGGAGCGCGCGCGGCTCGCCGATTTCGGCCAGACGCTGGCCGGGCTCGAGCGCCAGATCGCGCAAGTGCGCTCCTTGCTGCCATGAGGCGGCTGCGCGAGGCGGTGGCGGCGATCGAGGGCGTGATCCTCGGCAAGCCGACGCAGATCCGGTTGAGCATGGCCTGCCTGCTCGCGCGCGGCCACCTGCTGCTCGAGGACGTTCCGGGCGTCGGCAAGACGATGCTCGCGCACACGCTGGCGCGCGTGCTGGGGCTCGATTGGCGCCGGCTGCAGTTCACCAGCGACCTGTTGCCCGCCGATGTCGTCGGCGTCTCGGTATTCAATCGCGACACGCAGCAGTTCCAGTTTCGCAGCGGACCGGTGTTCACGCAGCTGCTGCTCGCCGATGAAATCAACCGCGCCAGCCCGAAGGCGCAGAGCGCGCTGCTCGAAGCGATGGAGGAACGGCAGGTCAGCGTCGACGGCGAGACACATCGGCTGCCCGAACCCTTCTTCGTCGTCGCGACGCAGAATCCACACGAGCAACTGGGCGCGTTCGGGCTGCCCGAATCGCAACTCGACCGCTTCCTGATGCGCGTGAGCCTGGGGTATCCCGATCGCGACGCCGAGCGCGCACTGCTGCTCGCGGGCGATCGGCAGGAGCTGCTCGAAGCCACGGCGGCCGTGCTCAATCCGCAGGACCTGCTCGCGGCGCAGCGCGCGCTGCGCGCCATCTATGTCAGCGCGCCGCTCCTCGACTACGTGCAGGCCATCGTTGCGAAGTCGCGCTCGATGTTCACGCTCGGGCTTTCCCCGCGCGCGGCGCAAGGGCTGGTGCGCGCCGCTCAGGGCTGGGCGCTGCTGGCCGAGGAACGCGCCGTCATGCCCGAGCACGTGCAGGCCGTGTTGTCCTCCGTGGCCGCGCATCGCATCGAGCAGCGCGACGGCGGCGTGCCGGCCGGCGATGGCGTGCGACTGGCCGCCGAGCTGCTCGCTGCGGTGCCGGTGCCCGTCTAGGAACTTCGCAGTGTTCGCCGCGTTGCGAGGCCGATTGGCAGTGCGCGTCGAGCGATGGGCGCGCAAGCGCCAGGGCACCGACACGCTGCCGCTGAAGCTCCTGGGGCGGCGCCTCTACATCCTCCCGACCCGCGCCGGCATCGCATTCGGCGCGCTCGCCTTCGTCATGCTCATCGCCGGGCTCAACTACAGCAACAGCCTCGCGCTGGTCCTCACGTTCATGGTGGGCGGCTTCATGCTCGTCGGCATGCACGAATGCCAGCGCACGCTGCAGGGGCTGGAGCTCGTGCAGGCGCAGGCCGGCGATTGCCACGCGGGCGATGTAGGGCTGGTGCAATTGCGCTTCGTCAACGAAGCGACTTTGCCGCGTCGCGCACTCGCCGCGAGAACGCCGGGGTTGGCCGATTCAGGATTCGACCTCGATCGGCACGGCGCCGCGAGCATACAGGTGAAATTCCACGGCGCGCGGCGCGGGCGACACAGGCTCGAGCGCATCGAGCTGTCGACCACCGCGCCGTTCGGGCTGTTCCGTTGCTGGACGTGGCTGTACCTGCCGGTGGAAGTGCTGGTCTATCCACGCATCGCCGGCAGCCGCGCACTGCCTGCACCGGGTGCGGGCCGGCTCGCGCAACAACCGAGCGTGGCGGCACCGGGCGAAGACGAATGGGCGGGACTGCGCGCCTACCAGCCCGGCGACAGCCCGCGCAGCATCGCCTGGAAATCCTGGGCCCGCGGCACGCCGCTGCAGGTCGCGCAGTATTCCGGGAGTGGCGGAAGCGACTACCTGTTCAGTTTCCGCGGACTCGAATCACTCGACCTGGAAGCGCGCCTCAGCCAGCTTAGCGCCTGGATCAGCGAATGCGGTCGGCTGGACGCGGCCTGCGGCCTGGCGCTGCCCGGCGCCGACGTGCCGCTCGGACGCGGGGCCGCGCACCGCGCGGTCCTGCTGCGAGCGCTCGCCGTGTACGGAGAGGCCCCGACATGAAATGGCTGCGAGGCGCACGCGGCGCATCGTTGTTGCCGATCGCCGCGTTGTCGTTCACCGCGCTGCTCAACCTGCACCACCTCGCCTGGTGGTGCCTGCCGCTGCTGGCCCTCGCCGTCGCCTGGCACCTGCGCGCCGTGCTGCGCGGATTCCCGCAACCGGGCCGCGCCGCGCGCATCGGCTTCGCGCTGCTTGTCACGGCCGGCGTCGCGCTGAGCTTCCATACGCTGAACGGATTGTCCGCCGGCGCGACGCTGCTGGGAGCGATGACCGCAGCCAAGTTGTTCGAAGCTCGAGGCCGCCGCGACTGGTACGTGATCAGCGGCGCGACCTTGTTCCTGCTGCTGGCGGCCTGCCTCGATCGACAGCAGCTCTGGCGCTTCCCGCTGTATGCGATCTCGCTCTGGCTGATCGCGGCCTCGTTGCGCGGCCTCGGTGGTGGCGCGCCGATCCCGGTGCCAACGCTGTTGCGCGAATCGGCGCGCCAGCTGCTGTACGCGGTACCGCTGGCGATCGTGTGCTTCCTGTTTTTCCCGCGCCTGCCGGGCGCGTTCTGGGCCGTCGCCAGCGACGATGAAGCCATCACTGGGCTCAGCGACGAGATGAGCCCGGGCCGCATCGCGCGGCTGGCCGAGTCCGACGAACCGGCGCTGCGCGCGCGCTTCGAGGGACCGTTGCCGCCGGCCCCGCAACGTTACTGGCGCGGGCCGGTGCTGCACGATTTCGACGGCTACACCTGGCGGCGCCACCGCGGCTTCGGCGGCGGCAACGCCGGCGCGGGGCCCGCGACCCCGGCGCTGGAGTATGCGGGCCCGGCCTACCGCTACAGCGAAACACTCGAGCCCAATACGCACGGCACCGTGGTCGCGCTCGAGCTGTCGATGCCACCGGGCGATGCCTCCATCACGCAGAGCGCCGACTACCAGCTGGTCTCGCGCCGTCCGATCCTGCAGCCACGCAGCTACGACCTGGTGGCCTATCCGCAGGCGGTCGATCGCGACGCGCTGTCGGATGATGCGCGCCGGGTCGACCTGGCGCTGCCAGCCGATCGCAATCCGCGCTCGCGGGCACTCGCGCAGGATTTGCGCGCGCAATCGCCCGACGACGCGGCATTTGTCGAGCGCGTGCTGGGCTACCTGCGCGACGGCGGATTCGAGTACACGTTGACGCCGCAGCAACTCGGGCGCAATGCGACCGACGAACTGCTGTTCCAGACCCGGCAGGGTTTCTGCGGCCACTATGCCTCCGCATTCGTCGACCTGATGCGCGCGGGCGGCGTGCCCGCGCGCGTCGTGACCGGCTACCAGGGCGGCGAGTGGAATCCCTTCGGGCGCTACCTGGTCGTGCGCCAGAAGGACGCCCACGCCTGGGCGGAGGTGTGGCTGCCCGGGCGCGGCTGGGTTCGCACCGACCCGACGGCGGTCATCGCGCCGGACCGGCTGAGCCGCGAATCGCTGCAGTTTGGCGATGCCTTCGGCAGCCGTTCATCGAGCCTGCTGCGCTCGCGTCCCTGGCTCGCCGCCACGCTCCAGGCCTGGGAGGCGTTGAATGCCTGGTGGCAGGATGACGTCGTCAATTTCAATTTCGCGCGGCAGCTCAATCTCGCCGGGCGACTCGGGTTCGGCGACCGCGACTGGCAGACGCTGGCGACCGCGATGGGCGCCGGATTGTGCGGCTGGCTCGCGTGGATTGCCTGGAGCCTGCATCGCTCGGCGCGAGCCGCCCGCCCGGACGCCCTCGCCGCGGCGTGGCGGCGCATCGAGAAACGCGCAGCGGGCATGGGGCTGCCGCGAGCGCCGCAGGAGGGCGTGCTGGCCTGGTGCGAGCGCATTGCCCAGCTCCAGCCGGCACGGGCGCGGTTGCTGCAGCCGCTGGCGCGACGTTACGCCGAGCTGCGCTACGGGCCGCCTGCCACGCCATCCGACCTGCAGGCGTTCATTCGCGCGGCGCGCGCGTTTCGCCCTGCGCCCGCTTGAGGCGATGGGCGCGCTGGTCGCGACTCAGTCCGGCAGTCGGCCGCGCGTGGCGGGGTAAAGCGGCAATCCGTCGTTTGGCCGATCCCAGGCGGGCGCGTCCTGCATCCAGATGTGATCGACGGGTGCGGCCTCGTTCGGCGCATGGAGGCTGCCGATCGTGATGTCGATTTCCCCGGGCCGCTTCGCGTTGCGATACGTGAGCGGCGTGCCACAACGCGGGCAGAACGCGCGCCACACGCCGGGCGAGGACTCATGCGCACGCGGCGTGCCGCTGTCGTAGACCAGCTGCGCCGCATCCACGGTGACCCAGCCGACCGCGTGCGCGCCGGCCGCGCGCCGGCACGACTCGCAATGGCACAGCGTCGGCGGATACAGCAAGGGCCCGCAGTGGTAGCGGATGTCGCCGCACAGGCATCGCCCGGTGCGCGCCGTCATCCGGGCACCGGCGTGCGCGCCGTCACGCGCACCTTCCACAGCAGCAGCGCGCCAGCGCCGAACAACAGCACGAGCGACGACACGCCGACGCGCGGGCTGCCCGAGAGCTTGCCGGTCACGCCCACCAGCATGGGGCCGAGGAACGCGGCGAACTTGCCGAGCATGTTGTAGAAACCGAAGTATTCGCCGGCACGCTCGCGCGGAATCAGCGTCGAGAACAGCGAACGCGACAACGACTGCACGCCGCCCTGCACGCAACCGACGAGGACCGCCAATACGTAGAACTGCCAGGCGCTGCGCATCACCAGCGCCAGGCCAGTCACGAACACGAACACCGTGAGGCCGACCAGGATCGCCGGGCGCGCGCCGATCCGGTCGCCGATGCGCCCGAACAGGATCGCCGCAGGGAACGAAATGAACTGCACCAGCAGCAGCGCGCCGATCAGCGCGGACTGCGGCAAGCCGACGTTGCCGCCAAAATCGGCCGCCATCTGCTGCAGCGTGCCGATGCCGTCGATGTACAGCCAGTACGCGAGCAGGAACCGGAACACGAGCGGATCATCGACGATCTTGCGCATCGTCGCGCGCAGTTCCGCCCAGCCCGCGGGTTCCACGGTCGGCGGCGCCTCGCGCACACGCCGGAACAGCGGCCACGTGAACAGCGCCCACCACACTGCGACGTCGATGAACACGACCCGCGTTGCCGCGGCCGCGTCCGGCAGGCCAAACCACTGCGGATGCTGCACGAGCAGCACGTTGGCGAGGAACAGCAGGCCGCCGCCGAGATAGCCGGCCGCATAGCCATAGGCCGATACGCGATTCGCTTCGGCGGGCGTCGCGACCTGCACCAGCAACGCATCCTGGAACGAGGAACCGCCGTAGAAACCAATCGAGGCCACGACGAACACCGGCAGCGCCAGGGCCCATTCGCCGCGTCCAGCGGTCGCGAGCAGCGCCGTCGCGCTGGCGCCCAGCAACGTGAACAGGCCGAGCCACAACTTCCTTTGCCCGCGGCGATCGGCGAGCGCGCCGAGCCACGGCGCGACGAGCATGACGACGAAGCTGGCCGAGGAATTCGCGATGCCGAGGTAGAGCGTCTTGTCGGCGTCGGCCAGCTCCCCGGCCCAATAGCTCTTCAGCAGGATCGGGAAGAACGAGACCAGCACCGTGGTCGAGAAGGCGTGGTTGGCCCAGGCCGTCAATGCCCAGGCACGTTGCGCGCGGCGCCGCTCGGGCGTGGACACGGCGGCGTTCATTCGTCGTGTGCGGCCAGGTGTTCGCGCGTCTCGCTGAATCGGATATCCGGCCAGCGTTCGAGCGTCAGCTGCAGGTTCACGCGCGATGGCGCGAGGTAGACGAGTGCGCCGCTGTGGTCGCGCGCCAGGTTGTCGTGCGCCTTCACCTGGAACTCCTCGAGCTTGCGCTCGTCGGCGGCGCTGACCCAACGCACCGTGTGCACGTTGATCGGCTCGAACACGCACTGCACAGCGTACTCGTCGGCCAGGCGGAAGGCCACCACCTCGAACTGCAGCTGCCCGACCGCGCCGAGGATCAGGTCGGCATTGCGCAGCGGCTTGAACAGCTGCGTGGCGCCCTCCTCGCACAGTTGCGCCAGTCCCTTCGCGAGCGCCTTCATGCGCAGCGGATCCTTCAGCACGGCGCGGCGGAACAGCTCGGGCGCGAAATCGGGAATGCCGGTGAAGGCCAGCGGCTCGCCCTCGCTGAACGAGTCGCCGATGTTGATCGTGCCGTGGTTGTGCAGGCCGATGATGTCGCCGGCGTAGGCTTCCTCCGCCTGCGCGCGGTCGGCGGCCATGAATGTGAGCGCATCGGCGACGCGCACTTCCTTGCGCAGCCGCGTGTGGTAGATGCGCATGCCGCGCTGGTAGCGGCCCGAGCACAGCCGCAGGAAGGCAATGCGGTCGCGATGGCCCGGATCCATGTTCGCCTGGATCTTGAACACGAAGCCGCTGAGCGTGCCTTCCAGCGGATCAACGCTGCGCTGGCGGGTCGCGCGCGGGAGCGGCGACGGCGCGTGCTCGACGAAGGCGCGCAGCAATTCCTCGACGCCGAAATTGCTGATCGCGGAGCCGAAGAACACCGGCGTCTGTTTGCCGGCGCGGTATTCGGCCGGGTCGAATGTCGCCGTCGCGCCGCGCACCAGCTCGACCTCGGCCACGTAGTTCTCGTAGCCGGCGCCGAGCAATTCACGCGCGCCGTCCGAATCGAGGCGGTCGATGATGCGGTTGCCGCCGACGCGCCCGCGTTCCCCGGCTTCGTAGGCGTAGATGCGATCTTCGACCAGGTGATAGATGCCGATGAGCTCGCGGCCCATGCCGATCGGCCAGGTCACCGGCGTCGGATGGATCTTCAGCACCGCCTCGATTTCATCGAGCAGTTCGATCGGCGCCCGTCCGTCGCGGTCGAGCTTGTTGACGAAGGTCATGATCGGCGTGTCGCGCAGCCGGCACACTTCCATCAGGCGGATCGTGCGCTGTTCCACGCCCTTCGCGCAGTCGATGACCATCAGCGCGGAATCGACCGCGGTCAGCGTGCGATAGGTGTCTTCGGAGAAATCCTCGTGGCCGGGCGTGTCGAGCAGGTTGACGATGCAATCGCGATACGGGAACTGCATCACCGAGCTGGTGATCGAGATGCCGCGTTGCTGCTCGAGCCGCATCCAGTCGGAGGTGGCGTGGCGCGCGGCCTTTCGCCCTTTCACGGTTCCCGCCATCTGGATCGCGCCGCCGAACAACAACAGCTTCTCGGTCAGCGTCGTCTTGCCCGCATCGGGATGCGAAATGATGGCGAAGGTCCTGCGCTTGTTTATTTCCCGGGAAATCGGATCGGCATTCATCGGTGCGGCGCGCCGTGGAAAACTCAGCCGCGAATCATAGCCACCCTGGGACGGGATTGGCGATATCCTAGGATGTCGCCGCCACTTGCGTTGAAACCATGGCCAATCCTGTTCGATCCCTGCCGGCGGCCGTGCTGGCCGCAGTGCTCTGGAGCGCGTCCGCACTGGCCGCGGCGCCGCTCAGCGCCAGCCAGGAACACACGCGGAAGCTTGGAAATTCCCTGCAGTTCGTCGCACCGGCTGCGGCCGTGGCGGTAGCGTACTTGCTGGGTGATGCCGATCCGCAGGGACGCCACCGCCATGGAGCAAAGGCTGGCGGCCTCTTGCGGCTCGACGGCTCGCCCCGCCACGACCTCGCGCTGGCCTTTGGCCGCTCGATCCTCGCCACGGAGGCGCTGAAACTCACCGTCGACGAGCAGCGTCCCAATGGCGGCGACCACTCGTTTCCGTCAGGCCACACCTCGATTGCCTTCACCGGCGCGGAATTCATCCGCAAGGAATGTGCCTGGTGGTGGGGCGTGCCCGCCTACGGAATCGCCAGCTTTGTCGGCTATTCGCGGGTTCGATCGCGCGAGCACTACACGCACGACGTACTGGCGGGAGCGCTCATCGGCATCCTCTCGAACCACGATTTCCGGGAATTGCACACTCGCCACGGCACGCTCAATGTCGGGCCCGCGGCTTTTCCTGAGGATGATGGTCGACCGGCAGTGGGCCTGCAGTTCTCCCTCGATTACTGATCGGCCCGGCGCCCGTCAGGCCGCGTCGACCGCGCGACGCATCACCAGCGCGTCCTCGCGCCCGGAAACCGCCTGGTAGTAGCCGCGCCGCACGCCGATCTGCCGGAAGCCCAACGCTTCGTATAAACGCACTGCGGCGGTATTCGCCGGGCGCACCTCGAGGAACACCACCGCCGCGCCCGCGGCCGCGGCCAGGCCCAGCAGATGCATCATCAGCGTGCGGCCCAGGCCACGGTTGCGGAATTCCTCGCGCACGCACACGTTCAGCAGGTGCGCCTCGCCGGCGCCGCAGGCGATGATGCCGTAACCGACCGTCACGTCATCGAACTCGAGCACGGCGCATCGGTAACCCACGCGGATGCAGTCGCTGAAAATGCCCGCGGTCCAGGGAAACGGATACACGCGCTGCTCGATCTCGACGACTGCCGCGACGTCGGACTCCAGCATCGGGCGCAGGCGCAGCTGCGGAAGATCGACGGCGCCGATTTCGGCTGACATCGCGAATCAGCCCGCCGTGGCGCGCGGCGATTCGCGCAGTTTCGCCAGTTCGCGCTGCACGAAGCGCAGGTCCGCCCACGACTTGCGCTTTTCGCTCGGGCTGCGTAGCAGGTAAGCCGGGTGATAGGTAACCACCAACGGCGTGCCACGCGTGCCGAAGCGGTGCACGGCTCCGCGCAGCTTGCCGATCGGCGTATCGGTGTCCAGCAGGCTCTGCGCGGCGATGCGCCCGACCGCCAGCATCAATCGAGGCGAGATCAGGTCGATCTGCCGCTGCAGGTACGGCAGGCAACTGCGCACTTCATCGGGCGCCGGATCCCGGTTGCCGGGCGGCCGGCACTTGAGCACGTTCGCGATGTAGACGGTCTCGCGCGGCGAGCGCATGGCGCGCAGCATCGAATTGAGCAATTGGCCCGCGCGGCCGACGAAGGGCTCGCCCTGCCGGTCTTCCTCGGCGCCGGGCGCTTCGCCGACGACCAGCAGTTCGGCTTGGGTATTGCCCACGCCGAACACAGTCTGCGTGCGCCCCACCGACAACCCGCACAGCGTGCAACCGCTGACCTCGGTCGCGAGCGGCCCCCAGCGCGCATCACGCTCCGGCGTGGCGATGGCCGCGGCGCCCGGGCGTTGCGGCTCGGCCTGCGGTTGCGGCTCGGCCTGGGGTTGCGGAGCGGCCTGGCGCCGCACATAGCGGTCGATGCCCAGCGCGTCCAGGTATTGCGCGCGCTGGTTCGGATCCGCGCTCATCGCGCGCTCCGCCTAAGGATTGGGGCGCTCGCCACGGAGCGATCGGCGCAGGCGCCGCCAGATCCAGAGCAACGGTGGAATCAGCCCGTAGCTGCCGAAGCACAGCAGCAGCGCCCGCGATGGATCGCCGGCAATGACGAGGAAGGGAATCACGACCAGCGCGACCAGCGACACGAAGCGCACCGGCTTGGTCAGGTCGATGTTCTTGAAACTCGGATAGCTGAATGGACTGACCATCAATGCGCCGGCCAGCGCCGTGACCGTGAAGGCGACGACGAGTCCGGCCAGCCCGGGCTCGCGCCATTCGTTGAACGACCAGATGAATCCCGACACCAGCGCCGCCGCCGACGGGCTCGGCAGGCCCTCGAAGTAGCGCTTGTCCGTGCTGCCGACGCGTGTGTTGAAGCGCGCCAGCCGGAGCGCCGCCGCCACGCAATAGAAAAACGCCGCGAGCCAGCCCAGGCGTCCCCAGGCGCGGCCATATTCGGTGATGCGCGCGACGCCCCATTGGTACGACACGATCGCGGGCGCGACGCCGAAGGCGACCATGTCGGCGAGGCTGTCGTACTCCTTGCCGAAGGCGCTTTCCGCGTGCACGAGCCGCGCCACGCGCCCGTCGAGCCCATCGAACAGCATCGCGATGAACACGCCCATGCCGGCGCGTTCGAAGTTGCCGTCGATCGCCGCCACGATCGCGTAGAACCCGGAAAACAGGCAACCCGTGGTCAGCAGGTTGGGCGCGAGGTAGTAGGCGCGGCGGCGCGGCGGCGCCGGCGTCTGCGATTGATCGGGACTTTCGGATGCCATCAGCGGCGCATCATAGGTGCCTGCACCTGCCGCGTCCAACCCTTGCGATGCGGCCCATCTGCTACGATTCATGCATGCGCCTGTCCCAATACCCGATCAATTCGACGAAAGAAATGCCCGCCGAGGCCGAGCTCATCAGCCACCAGCTGATGCTGCGCGCGGGCCTCATCCGCCGTGTCGCCGCCGGCATCTACAGCTGGCTGCCGATGGGACTGCGCGTGCTGCGCAAGGTCGAGGCCATCATCCGCGAGGAAATGAACCGCGCCGGCGCGCTGGAGATCCTGATGCCGGCCGTGCAGCCGGCCGAGTTGTGGCAGGAATCGGGCCGCTGGAACGAATACGGCCCCGAATTGCTGCGCCTCAAGGACCGCCACGACCGCGACTTCGTCGTCGGGCCGACGCACGAAGAGGTCGTGACCGACATCGCGCGGCGCGAACTGCGCAGCTATCGCCAGCTACCGGTGAATTTCTACCAGATCCAGACCAAGTTCCGCGACGAGGTCCGGCCGCGCTTCGGCGTCATGCGCGGACGCGAGTTCATCATGAAAGATGCCTACTCGTTCCACGCCGACGATGCGTCGATGGCGGCCGGCTACGAGGCGATGCGCGAGGCGTACACGCGGATGTTCACGCGCATGAAACTGAACTTCCGGTCGGTGCAGGCCGACACCGGATCGATCGGCGGCAGCGCTTCGGAGGAATTCCAGGTGCTCGCCGACTCGGGCGAGGATGCGATCGCCGTCAGCGATGGCGACGGCTACGCCTCGAACGTCGAGCTGGCCGCGGCGATTGCGCCGGCGGCGCCGCGGCCCGCAGCCACCGAGTCGCTCGCGAAGGTGTCGACGCCAGGGATGAAGACGATCGCGGACGTCGCCGCGTTCCTGAAGCTCCCACGCGAGCAATGCCAGAAGCTGCTGCTCGTCGACGGCGCCGACGGCGGCGTGGTCGCGCTGGTGCTGCGCGGCGACCATGAGCTCAATGCCGTGAAGGCACAGAAACTGGAAGGCGTCGCGAGCCCGCTGCGCATGGCGAGCGCCGCGGCAATCAGGGCGGCGACCGGGAGCGAGCCGGGCTTCCTCGGGCCCGTGGGCCTGAAGTGCCCGATCTATGCGGACCATGCTGCGCTGGCGATGGCCGATTTCGTCTGCGGCGCAAACGAGGCGGACATGCACCTGCGCGGCGTGAACTGGCAGCGCGACCTGCCGGATGCGCGCGCCGCCGACCTGCGCAACGTCGTCGAGGGCGACCCGAGCCCCTCCGGCAAGGGACGGCTGCGCATCGTGCGCGGCATCGAAGTCGGTCACATCTTCCAGCTCGGCCGCAAGTACAGCCAGGCGATGAATGCGACGGTGCTCGATGAATCCGGACAGGCGGTCACGATGCTGATGGGCTGCTATGGCATAGGTGTGACGCGCATCGTGGCGGCATCGATCGAACAGAACCACGATGAGCGCGGCATCATCTGGCCCTTGCCGCTGGCGCCCTTCCATGTGGTACTCATCCCGCTCAACCTGCAGAAATCCCCGAAGGTGCGTGAGACGGCGGACTCGCTCTACGCCGAGTTGTCCGCTGCCGGCTTCGAGGTGCTGTACGACGATCGCGACGCCCGGCCCGGCGTCAAGTTTGCCGACGCCGAGCTGCTGGGCATACCGCATCGGCTCGTGCTCGGCGAACGCGGCCTCGAGGCGGGCACCTGCGAATACCGCGATCGCCGCGCCACCGACAACGAGGACATCCCGCTTGCTTCGGTCCGCCAGTTCATCGCCGCGCGGTTGGCGGTCTAGCACACTGGGCGCACTGCGCGCGCTGCTGTGCGCGCTGGCGCTGTGCGCGTTCAGCGCGGGCGCGAACGCCGTCGAACGCGGCGTCATCATGCCCGCGCCGCAGACCGATCCGGAGCTGCGCGATGTCGTGCAGCGCGCGATGCAGTCGCGCGAGTGCTTCGGCGACCAGTACGATTCGGCCGTCTGGTACACGTTGATGGAACCCAAGCTCCGTCGCTACCTGCACGACCGCAATGAACGCATGGCGCTGCTCAGCACCGTTTACTGCGAGACGCACCGCAGCGGCGTGACGCGGCTGCCGCCCGGGCTGGTGCTGGCGGTGCTCGACGTCGAGAGCCACTTCGATCGCTGGGCCGTGTCGAGCGCGGGCGCCGTGGGCATGATGCAGGTCATGCCGTTCTGGCCGGAACAGCTGGGCATGCAGCGGCGTGAACTCGTCACGATGGAAGCGAACATCCGCATGGGCTGCGCGATCCTGCGGCATTACCTCGAGACCGAGCACAATGACGTGCGCCGTGCGCTCGGCCGCTACAACGGCAGCGTGCGCACGCGCGAATACCCGGACCGCGTCGTGTCGCGCTGGACGAACTACTGGAACGGCGCCGACGACCTGGGCCGCGGCTAGGGGCCTGCAGGCTCCCGGGTATTGTCCGCGCCGCCTTCTCGGCGCTTCAAGACATCGCGGATGAACGGCACAGTGAGCTTGCGCTGCTCGGCCAGCGCCGCGGTGTCGAGTTCATCGAGCACCGCGAACAGGCTCGACATTTCGCGCGGCAGCCGGCGCTGCAGGTAGCGCGCCGTTTCATCGGGCAGCTCGAATCCGCGCTGCTGCGCCCGCAACTGCAGCGCGGCCAGCTGGCTGGGCTCGTCGAGCGCCTTCAGCGTCAAACGCATGGCAGCCGCGCAACGCGATGCCAGGTCGGGCAGCGCGAACGGCAACTGCGGCGGCGCCGCGCGCGCCCCCATCAGCAAACTCGCGCCCCGGTCCTCGGCGTCGCGGTAGACGCCAAACAGCGCGCGTTCCCATTCCTTGTCGCCGATGACGGACTCCACGTCGTCGAGGCAAAGCCAGCGTTCGCCCTGCCATTCAGCCAACGCCGCGGGCCCGAACCCGATCAGCTGCGAAAGCGGCAGGTAGCGCGCGCCGGCGCCGGCCTGCGCGCACAGTGCCTGCAGCAAATGCGTCTTGCCCGATCCCTCGGGACCGCACAGCCACACGAGCCCGGCCCGCGGCTCCGCCGCCAATGCCATGAGCTGCGCCAATGCCGGTCCATTGGGCCCGGCCAGGAAACTGGCGAACTGCGCCCGGTCGCGCAACATGACGCGGAGCGGCAACTGGCGCATGGCGTCGGGCCCTAGCCCGCTTGCGCGGCGATCTGCAGTGCGCGACGCGTGAACTGCGCCAGGTAGGCGCCGCCACTGTAGAGCACCGTCAGCAGGTTCAGCGCCGCGAGCGCCTCGAGTACCGACGGCGACGGCAGGCCCCAGGCCGCGTGGATGACGACCAGCAGGATGTAGCCGATCTGCAGCACCGTGTTGATCTTGCTGGAGACGATCGGTCGCCCATGGAGCGGCCCCCAGCCGAATTTATAGATCACGGCGCCGAGCCCGATCATGACGTCGCGCGCGACCGCCGCCACGGCAAGCCAGCGCGGCACGAGCCCAAGCCACGTGAGCACGAGGAAAACCGATACCAGCAAGAGCTTGTCGGCGAGTGGATCGAGGATCTTCCCCAGCCGGCTCGTCCAGCCGTAACGCTTCGCGAGCCAGCCATCGAGCCCGTCGCTGAGCGCGGCGACGCCGAACAGCAGCAGCGTGCGATCGTACTGGTGGGCCTGGAGTCCCGCGATGATCGGCCAGATCAGGGCGATGCGGCCAAGGCAGATGATGTTGGGCAGATGGCGCATGGGTTCGGCTACTATATCTCCCCAATTATAGGGTCCGCATGAACGACAAGCGCAGCTATAGCTACCGCGATGCCGGCGTCGACATCGACGCGGGCGATGAGCTGGTCGAGCGCATCAAGCCGCTCGTCAAGCGCACGCAACGCCGCGAGGTGCTGGCCGGAATCGGCGGATTCGGCGCACTGGTGGAACTGCCCGCGGGGCTCCGCCATCCGGTGCTCGTCTCGGGCACGGACGGCGTCGGCACGAAGCTGCGCCTGGCGATCGATACGGGGCGGCATTCGACCATCGGCATCGACCTGGTCGCGATGTGCGCCAATGACGTCGTCGTGCAGGGCGCGGAGCCGCTGTTCTTCCTCGACTACTACGCGACCGGAAAACTGCAGGTCGACGTCGCGGCCAGCGTCATCAGCGGCATCGCCGAAGGCTGCGCGCAGGCTGGCGCCGCGCTGGTCGGCGGCGAGACCGCCGAAATGCCCGGCATGTACCACGGCGCCGACTACGACCTGGCGGGCTTCTGCGTCGGGGTCGTCGAGAAAGAGGCGATCATCGACGGCTCGAAAGTCAAGGCAGGCGATGCGGTCATCGGACTCGCCTCGAGCGGACCGCACTCCAACGGTTATTCGCTGATCCGCAAGCTGATCGACGTGGCGGGCGCGAACGCGGAGACGCAGCTCGATGGCCGGCCGCTGTTCGAGCGATTGCTGGTGCCGACGCGCATCTATGTCAAGTCGTTGCTGGGACTGCTGCGCGAGCCATCGCTCGCAGGCTCCGTGCACGGCCTCGCGCACATCACCGGCGGCGGGCTCACCGACAATATCCCGCGCGTGCTGCCCGAGGGCCTCGAAGTGCGGCTGAGGCGCGCGAGCTGGCCGCGCGATGCGGTGTTCGAGTGGCTGGCGCGCACCGGCAACATCAGCGATGCCGAAATGCACCGCACGTTCAACTGCGGCATCGGCATGGTGGTCATCGTCGAGGCCGCGCAGGCCGAAGCGGCCTTGCGCGTGCTGCGCAACGCCGGCGAAACGGCGCAACTCGTGGGCGAAGTGCGGCGCGGCAACGGCGGCGCCATGATCGACACCACTATCGATCCATGAGCGTCGCGGCCCAGCCAGCGCTGCCGGTGGCCGTGCTGGTGTCGGGGCGCGGGAGCAACATGGTTGCCATCGCCCGCGCCTGCGCCCGCGGTGCAATCAACGCGCGCATCGTGCGCGTCATCGCGGATCGCGCCGACGCCGCCGGCATCGACAAGGCGAGGGAACTCGGCCTCGAGGCCCGCGTGATCGCGGCCAAGCAGTTTCCCGACCGCGCCGGCTTCGAGGCCGCGCTGCAATCCGAAATCGAGGCGAGCGGTGCGCGGCTGGTCGTGCTGGCCGGATTCATGCGGATCCTGTCGGGCGAATTCGTGGCCCGCCATGCCGGTGCGATGCTGAACATCCATCCCTCGCTGCTGCCGAAATTCACCGGGCTCCATACGCACGAACGCGCGATTGCCGCGGGCGAAGCGCGCCACGGCGCCAGCGTGCACTTCGTCACGGGCGAACTCGATGGCGGGCCCCTGCTGCGCCAGGCGCGCGTGCCCGTGCTGCCCGGCGACACGCCGCCAAGCCTTTCAGCGCGCGTTCAGGTGGCCGAACACATCATCTATCCTGAAGTCATCGGCTGGATCGCCGCCGGGCGCCTCGTCGCAAGAGAGGGACTGCCATGGCTCGATGGCCGCCCGCTGCGGCAACCCGTCGTGACCGATGAGGAAACGCACCCGTGAAAGCCCGTTGCCACGCCATTGCATTGACCGCCGCATGCGCTGCGACGGCGATGGCGCAGGCGCAAGCGCAAGCGCAGGCGGGCGACACGGCCGTGGCGCAAGCGGCGGCTCCGGCCGAGCTGAGACCGTACGAAGCCAGCTATGAACTCGTCACGCATGGCCTGCACGCCGGCGTCTCGAGTTTTACGTTGACCCGTGACGGCACCGACACCTGGACGCTCGTTTCGCGCAATCGGCCGCAGGGCCTGTTCCGGCTGTTTTCCGACGCCTCGCTGACGCTGACCAGCCACATGCGCGTGGGTCCGGATGGCATCCAGCCGCTCCAGTTCACGGCCGCGCCGCCCGATGGCGGAACGCCGAACGTCGACCTGCATTTTGACTGGGATGCCAGCCGCGTCACCGGCGTGCAGGACGGCACGCCGGTCGATGCGCCGCTGAAACCGGGCGAGCAGGATGACCTGTCGGTGCAGGTCGCGCTGATGCGCGCGCTGGTGGCCGGGCATGCCCCGAGCGGCATCTCGATGTTCGACAAGAACGGCACGCGCGACTACGCCTACACGCGTGTCGGCGAGGAAACGCTGCAGACGCCCGTGGGCGCGGTGCCGACCGTCGTCTACGAGAGCCACAAGGCCAATTCACCGCGCCGCACGCGCTTCTGGTGCGCGCCCGGGTACAACTTCGTGCCGATGCGCGCCGAGCAGAAACGCGAATCCCAGGTCGAGTGGACGATGAACCTGCTGTCTGTCGAGCTGCGCTAGCACCGGCGCAGCCGGCACGCGAACAGCCCGTTCAGGCCTTCGGCAGCGTGACGCCCTGCTGCCGCATGTACTTGCCGCCTCGATCACGGTACGAGGTTTCGCAGACCTCATCCGATTCGAAGAACAGCATCTGCGCGACGCCTTCGTTCGCATAGATCTTGGCCGGCAGCGGCGTCGTATTGGAGAACTCGAGCGTCACGTGCCCTTCCCACTCGGGCTCGAGCGGCGTCACGTTGACGATGATGCCGCAGCGCGCGTACGTGGACTTGCCCAGGCACACGGTCAGCACCGAGCGCGGGATGCGGAAATACTCGACGGTGCGCGCCAGCGCGAAGGAATTCGGCGGGATGATGCACACATCGGCCGAGACATCGACGAAACTCTTGGCATCGAACTGCTTGGGGTCCACGATCGTTGAATTGATGTTCGTGAAGATCTTGAATTCCTTCGCGCAGCGCACGTCGTAGCCGTAGCTCGAGGTGCCGTAGGAAATGATCTTGCGCTCCCCGTCGGCGCGCACCTGCGAAGCCGCGAACGGCTCGATCATGCCCTGCTCGGCCATGCGCCGGATCCACTTGTCTGACTTGATGCTCATGCAAGACCCTTTGGGAAAAATGCCGGACCCTAGTTCTGTTCGACGACGATGCGCGGAAACGCCCCGCGCGAGTCGCGCCCGCGACGTGCCAGCGCACCCGCCGTGCGCCGCGCCATCTCGACGTAGGCATCCGCGCGCGGCGTCCCTGCGGCGCTGACGACGGTCGGCGCGCCGCCGTCGGCTTCGGCGCGGATGCGCGCATCCAGCGGCAGGCTTCCGAGCAACTGCACGCCGCTCTCGGCCGCAAGCCGCTCGCCGCCACCGGCGCCGAAGATGTGCTCCACGTGGCCGCACTGGCTGCACACGTGCAGGCTCATGTTCTCGACGATGCCAAGCACTGGCACGGCGACCTTCTCGAACATCGCCAGGCCCTTGCGCGCATCGGCGAGCGCGATGTCCTGCGGCGTCGTCACGATGACCGCCCCCGAGACCGGCACGCGTTGCGCCAGCGTCAGCTGGATATCGCCGGTTCCCGGCGGCATGTCGACGACGAGATAGTCGAGTTCGCCCCACGAGGTGTCGCCGAGCAGTTGCGTGAGGGCCTGCGTGACCATCGGGCCGCGCCACACGACGGCCTGCGCGGCATCGACGAGGAAACCGATCGACATGGCCTTCAGGCCGTGCGACTCCAGCGGCACGAGATGCTTGCCATCCGGTGCGGTCGGGCGTTGCCCGACGAGGCCCAGCATCAACGGCTGGCTGGGGCCATAGATATCGGCGTCGAGTATTCCGACGCGGGCGCCGGCGGCTGCCCAGGCCAGGCCCAAGTTGGCCGCGACCGTCGACTTGCCCACGCCGCCCTTGCCGCTCGCGACGGCCACGATGTTGCTGACGCCCGGAAGCGGCTTCAGCGGGCGCTGCACGCTGTGCGCAACGATGTCGGCG
>Ga0209023_10001398_pt1 | contig 32494 bp, 29 predicted proteins | sample LakOneMetagenome_FD_187468 | JGI IMG/M metagenome (GOLD analysis project Ga0209023, IMG submission 187468) | Freshwater and sediment microbial communities from Lake Erie, Canada (SPAdes) (version 2) | ecosystem: Environmental > Aquatic > Freshwater > Lentic | place: Lake Erie, Canada...
TGCTGCCGCTGCAGGTTCAGGCGTTGTTTCTCCGTTTTCGCCCACATTTCATTCCCGAGTAAACGAGTGGTCCGGCTGGGGTTCATCATCGGCTTTATTGCGCTGATCGGGGTGATGCTCTCCGGTCTCGCGGCCTATCGCGTCCACGATCAGGAGCTGCAGCTCGAGGGGATCGCGCTGGCGCGGGCGATCGACGTCCATGCCAGCCTGGTGCAGGACCGTCTGACCGAACGCGAGTTGCTCGCGCGCGTTGCATCCGGGCTTTTCCGCGCGCCCTCGGTCGTGAAGGCCAACATGCTGCAGCCGCTGCGGGCCTCGATCTATGCCTTCAAGACCGACTTCGTAATCGCCTCCTGGATCGCGCGGATCAAGCCGAGCGAACTGGGGCAAGCCGAGGGCGAGCTGAAAGGCGCCGGCTTTTCCAACCCCACCATTCGCGATTTCGACGATCAGCCGCTCGACATCAAGGCGATCGACAAGCCGATCAACGTGCTGATGGATCTCGAACCGCGCAATCCGGAGACATCGGGTCTTCCCGGCCGCGCGCTCGACCGGCATTCGATCGTGGGTCCGATGCTGGCGCAGGCTACGGTCGCCGGAAAACCGGTTGCGTCGGATCCTATCCCGCTGTTGCGGTTGAACGGGCCGATTGGTCTCGTGCTGGCCGCGCCGGTGTTGCAGGAAGGTTCGACCGAACCTGCGGGCTTCGTCGCCTTTTCCTACGAGCTGGCGCCGTTGATGCTGGCCAACGACGATCGTTCGCTGTTTTCCGTGGTGCTGAAGGATCCCCGCGACTCCAACGACGAGTTCGTCGCCAACGATTCCGGCGTCGTCACGTCGCGACAGGTCGCGGCGGACGGCCCGGCGCCGTCGATGGTGCGCACGGTGACGTTCGGTGGCCGCGACTGGTCGCTCGGCTATTATGCCAAGCATAATCTGTTGCAGCGTGCGCAGCAGACGGCCGCCATCGTCGGCGCCATCGGCCTGGCCCTGACCGGCATCATCTGCGGCCTGTTCGGATACGTCGCCTATAACAACCTGCGGCTCAGCCGCGAAATCCAGGTGCGGATCGGCTTCGAGCGGCGGCTAACGGCCGTCATCGACGAGCTCAACCACCGGGTCAAGAACATCCTGGCCGTGATCCAGTCGATCGTGACGCGCACCTTGCGCCACGGCGCCGACATCGACGTCGCGCGTGAGCTGCTGATCGGGCGGATTCATGCGATGTCCAATGTCGTCACGCTGCTCAGCGAGAGCCAGTGGCAGGGCGTCAAGCTGAAGGGCCTGTTCGAGGCGCGCGCGATCCCGCACGCCGATCGCATCGCAGTCAAAGGGCCGGATATCGCGGTCAGCGCCCGCGCCGCGCAATCGCTCTCACTGTTGTTCTTCGAACTGGCGTCGCATTCCGACGAGGGCCTGTCGCTGGTCGGCAAGCATCCGCATATCGTCGTGACCTGGGAAGTAATCGGCGAAGAGCCGAACACGATTTTCAATTTCCGCTGGGAAGAGTTCAACACCAGCGCGGCGACGCGGCGGGAAGACTCGGATTTCGGCCTGATCCTGCTCGATCGCGTTGCGCCGGAAGCGCTCGGCGGCACCGCCAAGCGCTATTTCACGGATGTCAGCTACGTCTACGAACTCACCGCGCCGATGGTGACCGTCGTCGACATGAGCGAACGCGACCGCACCGACCAGATTTCCGCGCCCGTCCGGCCGGTGAGGTAGGCACTGGTCCATCGGCGAGTCGTCCCTGCGTTCGCAGGGACGACGAGATCTCCGGAGACTAAGTGCACCCCAACAAAAAAGACGGCCCTTTCGGACCGCCTTTTCCGTGTCACTTCGATGACGTCATCAGCCGCCGTTGCCGCCGATCACGGCGCGCACGGTGTCGTCGGGGCCAAAGTCCTCGGCGCCGTCGACATAGAGCAGGGCGGACAGCTTCGAGCGCGCGCGGTTGACGCGGCTCTTGATGGTGCCGACCGCGCAGCCGCAGATCGCCGCCGCGTCTTCGTAGGAGAAGCCGGAGGCGCCGACCAGGATCAGCGCCTCGCGCTGGTCCTGCGGCAGTTTTTCGAGCGCGACCCGAAACTCCTCGAACTCCAGATGGGCATTCTGCGCCGGCTGGGTCTTCAGCGTTTTGGCGTAGTTGCCCTCGGCGTCCTCCACCTCGCGCCGCCGCTTGCGATAGTCGGAGCGGAACAGGTTGCGCAGGATGGTGAACAGCCATGCCGGCAGGTTGGAGCCGGGCTGAAACGAGTCGATATTGGCGATCGCGCGCAGCAACGTTTCCTGCACCAGATCGTCGGCGCGGTCGCCATTGCCGGAGAGCGAGATCGCGAACGCGCGCAGGCTGGGTACCGATGCCAGAAGATCGTCGCGAAGTGAGTCTGTGAGAGGCATTACTCACCTCCTTCTTTTTTTGCGATTTCTGCGGCGGCCTCGGGCCCATCCAGCTTCCGAATGAGTTCGGCAAATCGGTCCGGCACGCCTTGCCGCACCACATCGTCGTACATGGCCCTGAGCTGGTGCCCGATTCTGGACTGAATTTCGGCATTCAATCCGCCCTGCTTCTTTGGTTCTTTCATGATCCGATCCACGCTCCCCCGGAGATTAAGTCTATGATTTTCAAGACTCTTCCTCGAATTGGGCCTTTTGACTGGTAACTCGCTGCCGCACTGTAGGTCGAATGCTAATGCCAAGGGTCCAATAAGGTTCCGGCGCGGGGGAACTTTTTCCGGGAACTTTTTTGCGGCTCGGGCGTAGTAGGGGTGACAGGGGAACCGGGTGACCCCGTTTTAGCTACACCGGGCCTGAATATCCGTTTCGGGTCCTGACTTGCCCAAGGTGCGACCAGAGAAGAATTGGAGTGGGGATGTCCCGATCACAGCTCGTTGCTGAACATTTACCGCTGTTGCGGCGCTATGCCCGCGCGCTGACCGGCAACCAGGCGTCCGGCGACGCCTATGTCGGGGCCATGCTGGAGGCGCTGTTGCAGGATCCTTCGCTGCTCGACGAGCGGCATGGCGCCCGTGCCGGCCTGTTCCGGCTGTTCACCCAGATCTGGAATTCGGTCTCGATCAACGAAAAGTCAGAACTTCCTCCCGCGGCGTCGCCGTCGGAACGTCGGCTGTCGAACATCACCCCGCTACCGCGGCAGGCCTTCCTGTTGCTGTCGCTGGAAGGATTTTCGGAGGAGGAAGTCGCCTTCATCCTCGACAAGGAGATTGCCGAGGCGCGCAAGCTCGCCGATACCGCCGGCCGCGAAATGGCCGCCGAAATCGCCACCGATGTTCTCATCATCGAGGACGAGACGTTCATCGCGATGGACCTCGAAAGCCTGGTGAAGAATCTCGGCCACAACGTCATCGGCGTCGCCCGCACCCATACCGATGCGGTGGCGCTTGCCAAGAACCGCAAGCCGGGCCTGATCCTGGCCGACATCCAGCTCGCCGACGGCTCGTCCGGTCTCGACGCGGTCAACGAACTGCTCAAGACCTTCGAAGTGCCCGTGGTGTTCATCACCGCCTATCCCGAGCGCTTCCTCACCGGCGAGCGTCCGGAGCCGGCGTTCCTGATCTCGAAACCGTTCCAGCCCGCGATGGTGTCGGCGGTGGCGAGCCAGGCGCTGTTCTTCCAGCGCAACTCGAAGAACCGTGCGCCAAAGGTGGCGTAGCGGCCAAGGTCTTTAGATTATAGAGCCATTCAAATTGAAAGCTGTTGCTTGCGAATTGAAAACGGCGCGCCTGATGGTGCGCCGTTTTTGCGTCGCACGGGCTGATCGCCAATAAACTTGCCATAATTTGGGTCGGGATTGTCTTGCACAGAGGCGTCACGCAGCCGATAGCATTGATGCCGGCGCTGCTCAGCCGATACCGGCAAGGGGGAAATGACATGCTCAAAGATCGCGAGAAGATCCTGACGGCGCTGCGCGAAAAGCCGCTCAAGATCTATGAAGTCATGAAGCGCGCCAATCTGCCCAATCAGGAAGCCTGCCAGTCGCTGCTGTTGAAAATGCGTGACGAAGGCGCGGTGAAATTCGATATCCACAAGGGCCAATGGCACATCGGCCGACCCGCCTAGGGGCGGGCCGCCGGACAGCGGCCGATTAACGCCGCCTTTACCATGTTGCGATAGTTTCTGGGCTCTGGTGTTTAGTAAAAGGCCGCACGCACATGGCGTACCGAAGCAGTCAGCAGCTCCGCGAGGACATCTGGGATTATCGGGACCGATCTTCGAGCCGCGAAAGGGAGAACGTTCTCAGGTTCCCTCGGTCGGACGAAGAGGATTACGGCGAAACCGCGCTTGATCTGGTCAACCAGGCCGCCGAGCTGTTCGACAGCATGGAAAATCACGCGCGCGAGCGCGAGGCTGACGCCCAGTCGCTGTGCAAGAACCTGGCCGAAAAGCTGCTGCTGGCGGAGCGCCAGAAGGAAGCGGCCGAACGCGCCCAGCTCGAAACCATTACCGAATTGAATCGCCGGCTCCACGACGCCACCCGTGCGTTGAAGCACGCCGAAAAGCGCATCCTGTCCGCCGAAGACTATGCGACCGCGGCGGAGTTTCGCGCGCAGGCTGCCGAGAACCAGCTCCTCAAGGCCAATCGCGAACTGGCCGCCGTCGAGGAAGCCATCCGCACCCGGCTGCTCTGAGCGTCAATACGGACACCTGGGGCTAGTGTGGGTATGCCTTGCAACCAGGCGTACTTGGGCCGACGCATCTGCACGTTAGCGGGAATAGTCGGCGCGGCTCCTCCTTAACTCACCGGTCCGAATCGCGCACCATGGGTTCTAGATGCCCGTTTGCGGCAGGCTGGGGTGCGCCCGATGGCAAATTTCCTTGAACGTATCCTGGACTCATCGATGTTCTCGCCGCACGGCATTTGCCTGCTGTGGGAACCCGAGCTGATCTGGCTGCATGTCGTGTCGGACGCGCTGATCGCGCTGGCCTACTTCTCGATTCCGTTTGCGCTGGCGATTTTTGTCACCAAGCGAAAAGACCTCAAATTCGGATGGGTCTACTGGTCGTTCGGCATTTTCATCATGGCCTGCGGCCTCACCCATGTGCTGTCGATCTATACGCTCTGGGTGCCGGTCTACGGCATCGAAGGACTGGTGAAGGCCGCCACCGCCCTCGCATCGATCTTCACCGCCGGAATGCTGTGGCCGCTGTTGCCGCAACTTTTGACCATTCCCTCGCCGTTCGAATTCCGCCAGGTGAAGGAGGCGCTCAAGGGCGAAGAGACCAAGGCGCGCGATTCCGAGAATTTGCTGGCGCAGTTCCGTGCGGCCCAGCGCGCCCAGCGCGAGAGCATGGCGCGGCTGACGGCGGTGGTCGAAACCGCGCTCGACGGCTTCATCCTGATCGACGCGCGCGGCCGCATCCTGTTGTTCAACCCGGCCTGCGAGCGGCTGTTCGGCTACCGGGCTGACGAGGTCTTCCACGAAAACGTCAAGATGCTGATGCCGCCGCTCTACAGCGAGCATCACGATCGCTACGTATCGAGTTTCCTGCGCACCGGCGAGCGCAAGATCATCGGCACCGGCCGCGAGGTCACCGGCCTCCGCAAGGACGGTTCGACGTTTCCGATGGAGCTTTCGGTCGGTGAGGCCAAGCAGGACGGTGAATCGATCTTCGTCGGCATCGTTCACGACCTGACCGCGCGCAAGCATACCGAAGAGCAGCTACGCCAGTCACAAAAAATGGAGATCGTGGGACAGCTCTCCGGCGGCATCGCCCACGACTTCAACAACCTGCTCACGGTGATGATCGGCAATGCCGAACACCTCGGCGAGCAGCTGAAGTCGCGCGAGGACCTGCGGCGGATTGCGGACGACATCTGCCGGTCGGGCGAACGCGGCGCCGAGCTGACGCAGCGGCTTCTGGCGTTCAGCCGCCGGCAATTCCTCCAGCCGCTTGCCGTCGATTGCCATGAACTGCTGGATTCCATGCACAAACTGTTGCGGCGGACGCTGCGTGAGAACATCGAAATCGCTACCGCGTTCAATCCCGGTGCGGTCTCCGCCTTTGCCGACCGCACCCAGCTTGAATCGGCGGTGTTGAACCTGGCGCTCAATGCCCAGGACGCCATGCCCTCGGGCGGCAAGCTGACGCTGAGCACTGATCTCGTCGCGGTCGACGATCACGATCCCAATGCGCATCCGGAAGTCGCGCCCGGCGAGTACGCCCTGATCGCCGTGACCGACAATGGCGAAGGCATGACGCGCGAGGTGATCGGCCGTGTGTTCGAGCCGTTCTTCACCACCAAGGAGGTCGGCAAGGGCTCAGGCCTCGGGCTGAGCATGGTCTACGGCTTCGCCAAGCAGTCGAACGGTCACGTCACGATCTACAGCGAGCCGGGGCTGGGCACGACGGTGCGACTGTATCTGCCGCGCGTCGGCGCCGATGCGCCGCGGTCGCCCGAGCCGGCAGCCGAGAGTGAGGAAGCAGCCCCCAGAGGCCGTGAAACGATCCTGGTGGCCGAGGACGATCCGTTCGTACGCGCGTCGGTGGTGCGGCAGTTGGAAAGCCTCGGCTACACCGTGATATCCGCCGTCGCCGGCGACGAAGCCCTGGCCAAGCTTCGGGCAAACCCCGAGATCGACATGCTGTTCACCGACATCATCATGCCGGGCGGCATAAGCGGCTGGGAACTGGCGGATCTGGCCCGGCAGGTCCGCGCCGGGTTGCCGGTGGTCTTCAGCTCCGGCTACGCGCTGGAGACTTTGGTGGAAAAGGGCCTGGCGTCGGCGCGATCGATCGTTCTGACCAAACCCTATCGCAAGGCGGAACTTGCGCGCCGGATCAGGGAAGCGCTGGCGGCTGGAGCCACGGCGTCGTGATCGGCGCTGGCGTTACGCCCACGGTTTTAGACGCCACGGATTAAATCGATCAAAGCGACACTCGGACGGCCTTGCAACGCTCACCGCGGACGATCCGAACGGCTCCGCCGGGTGGGCTGATATTTCTGCGCGCAAATCAATACCGACAACCTTTGGCTCGGCAACGGAACGAATCGGCCGCTTATTGTTTGGGTCGACTGATAGGGGCAAAGGAAATGAACAGTACTGCTGCACGGCCCGTCGTGCTGATCGTTGAAGACGAATTGCTGATCCGTATGGACGCAATCGAGATGATCAGAGCTGCCGGGTTTGCCACGCTGGAAGCGGCCAATGCCGACGAAGCGATTGCGATACTATCGGCACGGCCGGACATTCACGTCGTCTTCACCGATATTCAGATGCCCGGGTCAATGGACGGCGTGAAGCTTGCTCATTTCATCCGGGGGCGTTGGCCGCCGGTCAAGATCATCGCCACGTCGGCTCATATCCGGGTCGAAGGGTACGAGCTTCCGAACGGCGGCCGCTTCTTGCCAAAGCCCTATTCCGCCAGTGAAGTGGCTGCGCATTTGCAAGACCTTACCGGCTTCGAGCCGGCCGCTGCGGCCGGCTGACGCCGGAACAATACAAGCTGCGGCAGCCTGGTCGGGTCTCAGTGCTTCGAAACCTCGAAGACGGTACCTTCGGCGGAGGATTTGAATGTCAATTCTGCACTCAGCCGGCGCACCAGCGTCGTGATCACGCGCATTCCGACGCCCTTGCCCTGGCCGGGATCAAATCCTGTGGGCAGCCCGACGCCGTTGTCGGTGATCGTCAAGCGCCAGCGGAGCTCGTCACCGGAGAATTCGACGCTAACACGGCCGTGCGCGTCGTTTGGATAGGCATGCTTGAAGCAGTTGGCAAGCAATTCGGCGGTAATCAGTCCGAGCGTGCTGGCCTCGTCGGATCGAATCTCGGCGGGGTCGAGGCGGGAGTCGATCCCGTCGATACAGGCGGGCGCCGCCTGCTTCAGGCTTTCGCACAGGGACTTCAGGAAGCCCTCGATCTTGATGAATTCCAGGCTGCCCGCCAGATGCAGTTGCTGATGCACCGTCGCGATCGCCTGCACCCGGCGTTGCGCGTCGGCGATCTGAACCCTCACCTCGCTGTTGGAAGACGCGCGGCTCTGTAGCGCCAGCACGGCCGAGACCAGGTTGAGAGAATTCATCACCCGGTGGTCGCCCTCGCGGGCCAGAATCGCGTTTTCCGTGGCCAATGTCTCGGCCTGCTTTCGCGCGGTGTGCTCTTCGGCATTCTGCCGCCGCAACTCGAACAGTTTCATGATCTGGCTGGCCATCAGGCGCAGCAGATCCTTCTGGTTGTCGCTGAGATGGCGCGGCTTGTAGTCGAGAATGCAAATCGTGCCGAGCGGCAGGCCATCGCTGGTCTGAAGCAGCGCACCGGCATAGAAGCGCAAATGCGGGACGCCGGTGACCAGCGGGTTGTCGGCAAATCGGCGGTCAACGAGTGTGTCCGGAACCACGAGCAGGCCGGGCTGCAGGATCGCATGGGCACAGATCGACGCCGACAAGGGCGTTTCGCGCACCCCGAGGCCAATCTCCGCCTTGAACCACTGGCGTCCTTGGTCGATCAGGTTGATGACGGAAATCGGGGTTTCGCAGATGGCGCTCACGACGCGGACAATGTCGTCGAATTCCTCCTCGCGAGGCGTGTCGAGGATCTGATAGGAGCGCAGCGCCGCGATACGTTGCGTTTCAGCGCTGTGCAGGGCCGCTTCCACCTGGATGTCCCCTAAAACAACAGAAAAAGCGGTGTGTCGCAACCCTAGAGCCTGGCCGGAGCAACGTCCAGCATTCGCCGATTCCAATCTCGACGGATGGGACTTGAAAAAAGAAGGGCGCGAGCGGCATCACCACGCTCGCGCCCTCTGTCGCCGGTCAATGGGGCAGGGGGAATAACCGGCTGCCTGAATGACTCCGAGGCCCCCGGAGTCGTTCCCGGCGGCCTCACATTTTTCATACACGGTTAAGTGATTGCCGGTTCCCGAACCGGTGCGGTTCGAAGCGCGTTGATGGTCCGATCGCCAATGGGGCGAGGGACAGACCGTCATGTCACAGATTTCCAAAGCCATTATCGGTGCGCTCGCGATCTCGGTTGCGTGCGGTGCAGTCCAACTGGCGTTCGGCCATGACCTGACCGGCTTTGGTGCGGGCCTGGGCCGGGCTTCCTCCGCAGCGCCGGAAAGCGGCGTCAACCGCGCGGCCAAGGCCGATCGCGGTTCCTTCAAGCCTGCGTCCGCGCAGACCCAAACTGTCGTGCTGAGGCTCAATGGGTTGCCCGACACCTCGGTGCTGGTTCGTATGCCCGCCGCCAAGGCAGCCCTCAGTGAGGAGGCGGGCGACCGCCCGGCTCCGTCGTTGCTGGAATCGAGGGGGCGGAAAGCGACCGTGGCCTGCGAGCCGGTGGTCAGCGTTCTGACTGAAGTGGCAAAGTTGCTGCAGCCCGGCCGCTGCGTCACCTGATATCATTTATTTAAGTCAATCACTATCCACGGTCGATCCCTGGGAGCGGCCAGGCGCGATCGCTCGGCCGTATGACGGTTACCGGTCACGTTTTCTGCGACAGCCTTCCAAGGGCAACTTCGACGACTTCCCGCGTGTAGGGCTTCTGGATGATAGGAGCCGATGCAAGCCGATCGGGGATCGGTGCGGTTTGTCCGTAGCCAGTGGCGAACACGAACGGCACCTTCAACTCGGTCAATTTTTCTGCAACAGGAATGCTGTTTTCGGTACCGAGATTGAGGTCGAGCAGCGCGAAATCCGGCTTGCTGCGCTCGATCGCAGCGAGCGCATGCCTGACGGAGGCGGCCGTCTCGACATGGCGGGCGCCGAGTTCGAGCAGGATCACTTCTCCTGCCATGGCAATGATCAGGTTGTCCTCCACGATCAACGCAGTGCCGGAAAGGCGCGGAGGCGAAGAATTCTCGGCTTCCACCCGTGTCGCGATGCCTGACGCCGATGTCATCATCTCCACATAGTTGGGCGGGATCACGAAGCGGGCCTGCACACCGAGCAGGTCGAAGTGCAATTCGGCGTCGCCCTTCAGGTCAAACGGAATCGAACGCTCGATAATGGTGGTGCCGAAACCGCGCCGCGAGGGCGGTTGCACCGGAGGGCCGCCGCTTTCCTTCCAGTCGATGACAAGGCTCGAGTTCTTGTCGATCGTCCAGACGATTTCGACCTTTCCGGTGGAGTCGGCCAGTGCGCCGTATTTGGCGGAGTTCGTCATCATTTCGTGGACGACCAGCGCCAGCGTCGCGAAGGCCTTTGGATCGAGCGCGATCTCCGGACCGTTCATTTCGATGCGGTTGGCGCGCGCGCCGAGGTATGCGCCGGCCTCCGATTCCACCAGCGCCTTCAGCGCGACCGGCGCCCAGTTCAGGTTTGTGATCTGGTCGTGGGCGCGCGCCAGGGCCTGGATGCGCCCGCCGAGCACGCTGGCGAATTCCTCGGTCGTTTTGGCGGTGTCCTTGCTCTGCGTTACCAGTCCGCGGACCAGGCTTAGGATGTTGCGAACCCGGTGGTTGAGTTCGGCGATCATCAATTCCTGACGTTCCTGCGCGCCCTTGCGTTCGCGCGCAGCGAGGTCGGAGAGCTGCAGGATGACCTCGAGAAGCGTGATGCGTAGCCCTTCGGCGATCTGCAGGTCGGCCGAGGTCCACGGCGCCGACTGACCGTGCACGGTCTCCTGCCAGAGCTCGAAGCTCTTGCGTGGTGTCAGGCGCGGGCCGAGCGGGCCGTTGGCATAGACCTTTTCCGGCGCCCCGGCCCAATTGACCTTGCGGAGGATCTCGCGGCGGAAAAAGATCAGGCAATCCCGCGGCATTCGCGAGATCGGAATCGCGAGAAAGCCGGCGGCGCGGTCGCGGAAGGATTCCCCGGCGGCGTATATCCTGCCGATCTCGCCGCTGGCGCAGATCTTTCCCGGCGAGGTCCGGTTGATGAAGCCGACGAGGTCCTTGACCTCGCTCTCGGTCGGAGTCTCGCCCGACAACGTGATCTCGTCGCCGGACCAGATCGCAATACCGTCGCACTCGATCATCTTGCGATAGTCACCGATGAAATCGACGATGGCGCGCTGGCTGTGTTCGTGGCCTGCGGCGGCTTCGATCAACCGCGCCTGGATCTGGTGTGCGCGGGTCTCGTAGGACATCGTGACTTCGCGTTCACGGGTCTCCAGAATCCAGGAAAACATCTGGCCGAACAGTTCGGCCGCGGTGCGTCGCTCGAACGAAATATGCCGCGGCGAATAGTGGTGGCACGCGAACAGTCCCCACAGCTTGCCGTCGCGCAGGATTGAGACCGACATCGATGCCGCGACACCCATGTTCTGCAGGTATTCGATATGGATCGGCGATACCGATCGTAGCGTGCTCATGGACAGGTCGATCAGCGAGACGTTGAGCGTCGGCAGTGAGGCCAGCGGCACCGGCGTGACGCCGATATCGGAAATGATGCGCAACCAGTTGCGCTTGTACAGGGTTCGCGCCTGGGCCGGAATGTCCGAGGCCGGATAGTGCAGCCCGAGAAAAGGCTCAAGGCCGGCGGCCGCGACCTCGGCGATCACCTCGCCGGACCCGTCGGCATGAAAGCGATAGACCATGACGCGGTCGAAACCGTTCAAAATCCGGAGCTGACGCGCGGCTTCCTGCGCCAGTTCGGTGACGCCCTTGGTCTTACGCACACGGCTGAGCATCAGGCGGACCATTTCGCCGGAATTGACGTCGGTCTCGATTTCGGAAGGCTCGGCTTCCACAATCAGAAAGACGCCTGAAAAATGCACGGCGAGATCGTAAGGCTTGCCGCCTTCCTGCACCGGGATACCGAAAATGCGCTCCACTGCGTCCGGGCCGGAAAGATAGTCGACGCGCGCGCGGATCGCCTCGATGGCGGCGTTCGACAGTACTTCGGCGACCGGGCGCCTGAACATTTCCGCGGCCGGCCGCCCGAGATGCTGGCCGACATTTTCGGAGGCAATACAAACCGTGAAATCGGATTGCAGGCCGATCAGGAATCCGAACGGCTGGATGTTGCCGAGCAGATGGATCGGTTCGCGGTCGCAGTTGGTGAGATCGACGGGCTGGTTCATGACAGCCCCCTGACGGTTTCTGCAAACAGATCGAAAGTACGCCGTGCGGACCGCGCCACGTCGTCCGCGTCGATCGTCTCGTGGTTTTCGAGAACGTCGAGGAACGAAGCCCAGAAATGCCGGCCGGCACCATGGCGGAGATAACGGGTGTTGCCGGACACCAGTGGATCGTTCGAACGGGCGAGACTCTTGAGCAGATAGGCGGCGCCAAGCCGCGATCCTTCCAGTACGTACAGCGTACCAAGCATGGCGGCGCGATTGGGCAGGGCATCAACGCTGAGATGGCGCGACGCGCCTCCGAGCGCCGCCAGGTCGCCCATAATGGCATCGGTCCGGATGCGCAGGTCCCAGTCCGGCAACAGGCGCCGGACGCCAGCGTCGGCAAGCGCGGATTCCAGCGGCAGCAGCGCCGTTGCATTGATCTCCAGGAAACGGCGGTAGCCGTCGGCCGTGTCGAGTGGAAGCGCGCCAAGTCCGGCGTCGAGCCGCCGATGATCGGCGGTGGTGGCGTCCTTCAGGATGTTTCGGAGGGTGGGTTTCGGGTGGAAAAATTGACTGCGATCGATATGATGCGACGTCGGAATTTCGATGTCCGGCATCCCGGATCCTTGTTGTTGAAGGGACTGCCCAATCCCGCAAAAGAAAGCGCCATGTCAACGCGCGACGGGAACCTTTGGTTCCGCCGGAGGCGCGCCTCGCCGCGAAGCGCGCTCACTCCGCCGGCGCCTCACTGGTATTCGCCGCGCCGCGGCTCGCCAGCAATCCGAGCGCCAGCCCGCCGACGGCAAGGATCGGGAGCAACTTCTTGATGCCGATCGCGCGCACCACCTGGATGCCGGCGGCGACCAGCATCGGGTCGGCAAGCAGGCTGTGCGCGGCGGACTTGGCGGCCTGTTCGGCGCGAACGCGGACCTGCCGCTTGCGCACGGCATAGGCGATGGCCGCAGCCAGCGTGACCGCGAAGAAGATTGCAGCACCCGTGAAACAGGCCTGCACCGGACCATATTTTTCCAGCACCAGGATAAATGCGGCCGCACACAGGAATGCGGTGGTGATGAACAGGGCGATTGCGACGGCTGCCGCCAGCGACGTCAACCGCAGCGCGGTGCCAGTCGAATCCTTGAAGTCATCGATGAATCGCTGAAACATGGCCCCGCCTCGATTTGAATAAAGCATCGAAGAAAGAAACGACGGCGCGCCAGCGGCGCCATCGCGTGATGAAGGCCGGTTTGCCGGTGCGCGTCATCGTCGTGACCGCGTTGCCGGCTATCGGCGCCAGGTTGCGCCGATCAGAAAGCCGAGGCCGATCGCAAGGCCTACGGTCGCCAGCGGGCGCTGCGTGATAACGTCCTCGAGCGATTCCTCGATCGACGAGGCGGCATCCTGCGCCGCGCCCATCATGGCGCTGCCGCGTTCCGACATGTCGTCCATCGCGGATTCCGCCTGCGCGCGGGCCTGCTTGTAGCCGCGCCGCGCCTGCTTCGTCGCCGTGCCGGCGAAGCCGTTGAGTACGTCGGTGATCTGGTCGGTGAGGGCTGCGATATCATTTTTCACGGCGGTTACATCCTTTTCCAGGCGTTCGTAGGTCGCTTTGTCCGTCACGTTCTTCAGTCCAATCTCGCCATCGGTACTCGACATCAAAAGCTCCCGGGTTTGCTGCTGGGAAAACGTAGCGCGGCGTCGGAAGTTCCGGAGCGGAACCGAAAAATGCTGCTGTCAGCCCTGCGGCAACTGCGGCGAATTGACCGGCATCACATGCTCCTTGACGATCAGCGCCACGATCAGCAGCGGCGACGACAGGAACGCGCCCATCGGGCCCCACAGCCAGGTCCAGAACGCCAGCGCGATGAAGACCGCGAGCGCGTTCAGCGACAGCCTGCGGCCGATGATCGTCGGTGTGACGAAATGACCTTCGAGGAACGTCATCGCGGCAAAAGCCGCTGCTGCCAGTAAGCCGCCACCAAGGGTCGGAAAGGTGACGAGGCCGACCATGACCAGGATCGCGAACGTCGCGATCGGGCCGATGATCGGAATGTAGTTCAAGGTCGCCGCCGCCGCGCCGAGGCCGGCTGGGTTGGGCATTCCCGTTGCCACGCAGATGATGCCGGTGAGGATTCCGACGCCGACATTGATCATCGTCACCATCAGCAGGTAGTTGCCGAGATGCTCCTCGATCTCGTTGAGGATCCGCATGGTCCGCAGCCGCACCGGTCGATCGCCGCCGAAATTCATGATCATGGCGCGGCGCAGCTCGCGCCAGCTTGCGATGAACAGGATCAGGGTTGGGACGAAAAGCAGGAATTCGGTGAAGGTCGGTGACAGGAATTCCAGCGTCGGCTGCACCCAGTCGAATTTCGGCATTTGGAACGTCGCCAGCGTATCCGAGCCGCCGAGCATGGTCTGCAATTCCTGCCACAGCACCAGCGGCCGGTCGAACAGATGCGCTTTCTCCTTCAGCCGCGCGCCGAGCTCGGGAAGGTGATTGCTCCATTCCATGACTGGCGAGGCGATCAGCCCGAACATGAAGGCGACGGCGGCACCGACCGCGACCACGATCAACACCGCGGCGATGGCGCGCGGGATCCGGTAGCGCTCCATCAGGGTCGCCGCCGGCGACAGCATGGTGCCGATGATGAAGGCCATCGTGATCGGCAGGAAGAACGCACGCGCCACATAGAGGACGCCAACGATGCAGATAATCAGGAGCGCCACCAGCGCAAACGCGACAAGCTCGGCACGGCGGATCACCGGTGGCTGCTCGGCCTGGCTGTCGGGTACGGGCGTGCCCTCGGAGACGGTCGGCTGACGATCGCCGGGTTGCGGCTTCAGACGCTCGCCAGGCAACGGCTTGGTGGCGGCAGGCTTGGTGGGCACAGGCTTGGCGGGAGCAATACTCAAAATAGTTCTCCCCCGCGCGAGGCGGCAATGACACGACGAAAACGGCGTCGCCCGCGACCTTGATCTAGAAGCGCATAACGTCGGGCTGTCACACAAGTTCCATCGCGGAAGTGTGAGCGTGGTGCAGCTTGACAGCACGGACTTGCGAGCGATCCGGACGGAACTGCCGGGCCTCGATGGTGTTGTTTGCCCAGAGCATCACCCGATGCGCATCCAACGGGGCAGTTCCATGACACAGCTTTCCAACCGCCGGCTTTCGTCGCGCGCAGCGAGCGCACTTGTCTTCGTCTCCGCGCTGATATGGGCGCTTCCGGGCACAGCCGGCGCCCAGACACTCGGCTATGCCTCGCCCCAGCCGGAGAGTTTTCCGACCGATGAAGTGATGGCGCCGGCCGACGAAGGCGTAGTGCCGGAGCGGCTGCGCCGCGCCGTGGTCGCGTTCAATACGACCGAAGCGCCCGGTACCATCGTGATCGACACCGGCAATACCGCGCTATACCTCGTGCAAGGCGGCGGCAAGGCGATCCGCTATGGCGTCGGCGTCGGCCGCGAAGGCTTTACCTGGTCGGGCGTGCAGACCATCAGCCGCAAGGCGGAGTGGCCGGACTGGCATCCGCCGGCGGAGATGATCGCGCGCCAGCCCTACCTGCCGCGCTTCATGGCCGGCGGCCCCGGCAATCCGCTCGGCGCACGGGCGATGTATCTCGGCTCCAGCGAATACCGCATTCACGGCACCAACGATCCCTCGACGATCGGCAAGTTCGTCTCCAGTGGTTGCATCCGCCTGACCAATGAAGACGTCAGCGACCTGTTCAGCCGCGTCGATGTCGGGACCAGGGTTGTGGTGTTGCCCAAGCGCGCTCCGGTCAACGCGCCGATCATGGCGCGTGGCGGCGATTCCAGAACCACGATCACGGTTCGTCCGGCCGCATCGCATCCGCGTCCGGCCGCGATCGCGCTGCCCTCGGGACGTCAGGCGATGAACCTGACCACCCGGGTTGATTGAGAGCCGTAACGGGAGATGGCGATGAACGTCAGATCGCAAAACTGGGCGCTAGCGGCCGTGGTGCTCCTGCTGTGCGCCGGCGCGCTGGCGCCTGCGGCCCAGGCCCAGGATTTCTTCTCGGCCCTGTTTGGCGGCATGGGTCGGCCGCGCGCGCCGCAACCCTATGTCTCGATGCCGTTCGCCAACGAGGATGGTTCGATCCCGGCACCGCGCAGCGAAATGCGGCCGCGCTATGCCGGCGGTGGCGGCCAGGCCTACTGCGTGCGAACCTGTGACGGCCGTTATTTCCCGATTACCGCCTCCGACAATGCCAGCCGTGCGGCGTCCTGCAACAGCTTCTGTCCGGCCAGCGACACCAAGGTGGTCTATGGCAGCAACATCGACAGCGCGGCGACCGACAACGGCAAGCCCTATTCGGAACTGCCGAATGCATTCCGCTATCGCACCGAGATGGTGGCGGGTTGCACCTGCAACGGCAAGGACCCGACGGGCCTCGCTGCGGTCAAGATCGAGGACGATCCGACGCTGCGCAAGGGTGATATCGTCGCCGGCGAAAACGGGCTGGTGGTCGCCGGCCGCAGCGCCGACAAGCGCGGCGCATCGCTGAATTTCTCGCCGGCCTCGGAGCGGGTGCGTGCGAAGTATCAGCGGTTGCCGGTGGTGGCGGCGGAGTGAGCCGGTTGTCATGGCCGGGCTTGACCCGGCCATCCATCTTCTTCGAAGGAGTTTTGCGAATGGGGATGGATGCCCGGGTCAAGCCCGGGCATGACGAGTGAGCGTACTTACGCCGCCCGGATCTTGCCGAGGAAATCCGTGACCTGATGGCCTAGCTGCTGGCTCTGCGTCTCTAGCGTTTCGGACGCGCTCTTGACGTCGTCGGCGGCAGCCGCCGCGGCGTCGGCATCGGCCTTGACGCCGACGATGTTGTCGGAGACGTTCTTGGTGCCCTGCGCTGCGTATTGCGTGCTGCGGGTGATCTCCTGGGTGGCGGCGCCCTGTTGGTGGACGGCCGCCGCAATCGCGGTCGCGACTTCGTTGACTTCGCCGATGATGCTGCCGATGCCCTGGATGGCGTCGATGGCTTCGCCGGCGACCTTCTGAATGTCGGAGATCTGCTCGGAAATTTCCTCGGTCGCTTTCGCGGTCTGGCTCGCCAGCGATTTGACTTCGGAGGCGACCACCGCGAAGCCACGTCCGGCTTCACCGGCGCGGGCGGCTTCGATGGTGGCGTTGAGCGCCAGGAGGTTGGTCTGGGCGGCGATGGTGTTGATCAGGCCGACCACTTCGCCGATCCGGCCCGCCGACTTGGCGAGGCCCTGAACGGTGCTGTCGGTATCGCGGGCCTGGCTGACCGCGCGGCTGGCAATGCCGGCCGCGTGCGCGGCCTGCTGCGAGATGTCGTTGATCGAGGCAGAGAGTTCTTCGGCGGCGGCCGCGACGCTCTCGACACTGTGCGAGGCTTCGCCGGAGGCCTTTTCGGCGACTTCGACGCGAGCGTTGGTCTGGCGCGACACCGTCGACAGGCCGGTCGAGGTGGTGCGCATCTGGCCCGAGGCGTCGCCGAGCTGGTTCAGCGTCTGCCGCACCACGCTCTCGAATTCGCCGACGTAATTCTCGATCGCCTTCTGACGGCCCATCGCGGCGGCGTTGTGCTCGCGCTCCTGCGTCTCGATCCGGACCTTGTCCATCGCCTGCTGCTTGAACGTCTCCAGCGCGCCGGCCAGCGCACCGATTTCGTCCTGGCGTGCGGTGTAGCCGGTGTCGACGGCGAGATCGCCGTTGGCAACCTTCAGCATCGCGTCGCGCATGTTGTGCAGCGGCTTGATGACGCGACGGGTGACCATCGTCATGGCGCCGAACGTCAAGGCCAGCGCACCAGCCAGCAGCGCGAGCTGCAGCACCAGCGAGCGCAGGGCGTCGGAATACTGCATCACGGTATGGTCGTGGGCGGCATCGAGCGCACCTTCGGCGACGCCCACTGCGGCGCTGAGGCGACCGACCGTGATCGGGCTCCATTGATTGGCGGTCAGTTCGGGCTTCTCGCCTGCGATCATCGCCTTCAGCAGGCGCTCGCGCAGGTCGATATAGGATTGCTCGAAATAGGCCTTCTTGACGCCCTCGATCGCGGTGGCCAGCGCCGGCGGCAGTTGCATGCCGGAGGCGGTCAGTTGCAGCGCGTTCCATACGGCTTCGGTGCCGCCGGTGAACTTGAGGAAAGTCAGGCGGGTTTCCGCCGGGACCTTGTCCGCGGCAAGACCATTCGAAATCAGCAGCGAGGCTTCGCCTGCGGTATTACGCAACAGCCAGGCGATCTGCTTGATGGCGAACAACTGGTCGATGGTGGCGTCCAGGTGGTTGACGCTGCCGGCGAGCACGCCCGACAGCTTGTCGAGCACGTTCAGCAGTCCTTGCGTCGTCTCCATGTATTCCTTGGCAAGTGCAGCACGGCGCGGCGACATCGGCTGTGCCATCAATTCCCAGAATTCCTTCTGCCCGGCGGTCAGCGCCTTGAACAGGCGATCGAACTCGGGAACCAGCGTCTGCCGCTGAGGAAATTCGATCTTGCCGAGCAGCGTCAGCGCGTTGCTCATGCCGGGCATTTCGGCGTCGCGCAGCGAGCGCAGATATTTCTCGATATCGGCGTCCATCGGCGCGCCGCCATTCAGCAGGCGGTTGGTGGTGGAGCGGTCGGTGCGCAGGTTGTGCATCGCCTTGAACATGTTGGCGGAGGCGTCGGTGATCACGGAGATGCGTCCGGCCTGCTGCAGCCGCCCCCAGGAGTCCCAGGCGTTGAGCGAAAATCCAATCACCACGCAGAAGGAGGTGGCGAGAATGACGGTTTTCAGCAGCGCGGATACGGTCAGACGGTTCAACATGGCTCCCCCCCAAAAGGCTGCCGGTAAATCTGGGGGAAAAGGGTAAATACTTAGGCAGCGTTACTGCCGTATTACTACTGATATCTTTGAAATGATTGGAGTTTTTTGTCGAAATGGCCGGTTCCCGTACGTGGAACCCGACGACCTCGGCGACGTTAACGAGAGCCTAACAAGCCTGTTGCAACGAATGGTCGAAGGGGGCGTCGCATGCTCGTAAGTGTACTCATCACTTTCCTCGTTGTTATCCTGATCCTCTACCTCATCAACCTGCTGCCGATCGATGGTCGCGCCAAGCAGATCTGCCGCGTCGTCGTCATCGTGCTCGGCGTGATCTCGCTGCTGAAATATATCGCGGTGTTTTAGTTGAGCCCGTCATTCCGGGGCGATGCGCAGCATAGCCCCGGAATGACAATAAGAAAAAAGCCCCGGCAAATGCCGGGGCTTTTCCTTCTTACGCGCCGAGATTACCCGGCCGCCTTGGCCTCGCGGCGGCGGGCGGTGAGGATGTACTCGGTGTAGCCGTTCGGCTGCTCGCGGCCCTTGAACACGAGGTCGCAGGCGGCCTGGAAGGCGACGCCGTCGAAGTCAGGCGCCATCGGCTTGTACAGCGCATCGCCGGCATTCTGCTTGTCGACCACCACGGCCATTCGCTTGAGGGATTCCATCACCTGGTCCTTGCTGACGACGCCATGCGCCAGCCAGTTGGCCAGATGCTGGCTCGAGATGCGCAAGGTGGCGCGGTCTTCCATCAGGCCGACGTCGTGGATGTCGGGCACCTTGGAGCAGCCGACGCCCTGGTCGATCCAGCGCACGACATAGCCGAGGATGCCCTGGCAGTTGTTGTCGATCTCCTGCTTGACGTCGTCGGGCGCCCAGTTCGACTGCGACATCGGAATCGTCAGGATGTCGGAGAGCTTGGCGCGCTGGCCGCCCTTGGCGAGTTCCTGCTGACGGGCCTGCACGTTGACCTGGTGATAGTGCAGCGCATGCAGCGTCGCTGCGGTCGGCGACGGCACCCACGCGGTGGTCGCGCCGGCCTGCGGATGGCCAAGCTTTTGCGTCAACATATCAGCCATCTTGTCGGGCGCTGCCCACATGCCCTTGCCGATCTGGGCGTGGCCGGGCAGGCCGTCGATCAGGCCCATGTCGACGTTCCAGTCTTCATAGGCCTTGATCCAGGGCTGCGCCTTCATGTCGTTCTTGCGGATCATCGGGCCCGCTTCCATCGACGTATGAATCTCGTCGCCGGTGCGGTCGAGGAAACCGGTGTTGATGAAGCAGATCCGCTTCGAGGCGTTCTGGATGCAGGCCTTGAGGTTAACCGTGGTGCGGCGCTCCTCGTCCATGATGCCGACCTTCATGGTGTTCTCGGGCAGGCCGAGCAGCTTTTCGACTTCGCCGAACAGTTCGCAGGTCAGCGCCACTTCGTCGGGGCCGTGCATCTTCGGCTTGACGATATAGACCGAACCGGTGCGGCTGTTCCTGGTCTTGTGCGTACCCTTGAGGTCGTGGATCGCCAACAGACCGGCGACGGCGGCATCGAGCAGGCCTTCCGGAATTTCCTCACCCTTGTCGTCGAGCACGGCATCCGTGAACATGTGATGGCCGACATTGCGCATCAACAGCAGGCTGCGGCCGTGCAGCGTGAGCTGCTTGCCGTCGGGCGTCTTGTAGACGCGGTCGGGGTTCAATGAACGCTTCAGCGTCTTGCCGCCCTTGTCGAAATCGGCCGACAGCGTGCCGTCCATCAGGCCGAGCGTATTGCGATAGACCAGCACCTTGTCTTCGGCATCGACCGCGGCGACCGAGTCTTCCATGTCGAGAATGGTCGAAACCGCCGACTCGAGAATCATGTCGGCAACGCCGGCCGGATCGTCCTTGCCGATGATGTTGCTGCGATCGATCTTGACCTCGACATGCATGCCGTTGTTGACCAGCAGGATCGCGGTGGGCGCGGCGTCGTCGCCGAGATAGCCGGCGAACTGCGCGGCGTTCTTCAGCGCGGTGGCGTTGCCGCTCTTCAGCTTGACCGAGAGTTGTCCGGCGATGACGCTATACGACGTCACGTCGGTGTGGCTGCCGGTGGCGAGCGGCACGGCTGCATCGAGGAAGGCCTTGGCCTTGGCGATCACCTTGTCGCCGCGCGCCTTGTTGTAACCCTTGCCACCTTCGCTCGGATCGTGCGGGATCGCGTCGGTGCCGTAGAAAGCATCATACAGGCTGCCCCAGCGCGCATTTGCCGCGTTCAGCGCATAGCGGGCGTTGGTCAGGGGCACCACGAGCTGCGGGCCGCAGATCTTGCCTATTTCTTCATCGACATTCGCCGTCTCGACCTTATGGGTCGCGGGCTCCGGCAGCAGGTAGCCGATTTCCTTCAGGAACGCCGTGTAGGCGTTCATATCGAACGCCTTGCCCTTGTTGGCGCGGTGCCAGGCGTCGATCTTGGTCTGCAAGGCGTCGCGGAAGGCGAGCAGTTCGCGGTTCTTCGGCCCCAGCTTCTTGATGATGGCGGCGACGCCGGCCCAGAACGCGTCGGGCGCAATCCCGGTTTTGGGGGTCGCCTCCTTGGCGATGAAATCGAACAGTTCCGGGGCGATCTTCAGTCCGTGGGCATCGACACGCTTCATGATGGGCTTTCTCGGGTGGAATTGGCGTTTGTGGGCTGGTTTTCAGGGAAAACAGCAAAAAACGCGCCAAAGGGGCCGCGTTGGCAGCCCTTTTAGCCCTAAAGCCGGGTCGATGAGAAGGCCCCAAAAGGCCTAGTCGCAGGCCTAAATATTCGCGGCCAGATCGGTCAGTTCGTCGAACAAAATACCGGTTTTGGCCAGCATCTGCTCGATCTCGTCGGTTGCCTCCGCCACCGAGCGGGTCGAGGTGTCGAGCCGCAACTCGCATTCCGTCGGCGGCTGGTAATCGTTGGTGATACCGGTGAACGACGGCAAGGTTCCGGCGCGCGCCTTGGCGTAGTGGCCTTTGGGATCGCGGCTTTCGCAAACCTCGGCCGGGGCGGCGACATGGATTTCACGGAACGCGCTGTCGGCGATCCGACGCGCCGTGGCGCGATCGGCCAGCGCCGGCGAGACCGCGGCGACGATGGCGATATGGCCGTTGCGGGCCAGATGGGTCGCAACTTCGGCGAGGCGCCGGATGTTCTCAGCGCGGTCCTGCGGCGAGAAACCGAGATCGGAATTGAGACCGGCGCGCAGCGTGTCGCCGTCGAGCAGGATCGGCGAACCGCCATTGCTGAACAGCCGACGCTCCAGCGCCTTGGCCAGCGTCGACTTGCCCGAACCCGGCAGGCCGGTCAGCCAGACCACCGCGCCGTTGTGATGATAGCGCGCCGAACGTTCCTCGGAGCGCAGCGTGCTTTCCACCGGCACGATGTCAACGGGAATGGCGCGCTGTCCGGCGTCGACCGACAGCACCAGGCCGCCGCCGGCGATGCGGCCGTTGACCTCGATCACCAGCCGTCCGGTGCGTGGATTGTCGGAATAGGGATCGGCCGCGATCGGCTGCGCCAGCGAGATGTCGATTTCGCCGACGTGATTGCGCGCGATCGCCTTGGTCTCGGCGTTGGAGAGTTCGCCGGGATCGACCGCCTTTTCGATCGCGACCACGCTGGCGCGGCTTTCGCGGGTGCCGAGGCGAATGAGAATCTGATCGCCCTTCGACAGCGGCTTGTCATGCAGCCAGAAAATCCGGGCGCGGATCCGCCGCGTATCGCGCGGCGTGGCGCCGGCATGCGCGATGACGTCGCCGCGCTCGATGAACAGTTCGCGATCGAGCGTGATACCGACCGAGCGGCCGGCGCCGTGGCTGCCGTTGAGCGGCGTCACCGGCCAGCTTTCCACCGACTTGATCTTGGCGATCTTGCCGGCCGGCATGATGACGATCTCATCGCCGGTGCTGAGGTGGCCGGATTCGATACGGCCGGCCACGATGCGGCGATCGTCGAACTTGTAGATCGCCTGCACCGGCAGCCGCAGCGCCAGTTGCTCCAGCGGCCGCGCCGGCTCGAGCGCGTCGAGCGCCTCGACCACGGTCGGGCCCTTGTACCAGTTGATCCGGGAGGTCAGTTCGGCAACGCCGTCGCCGTCGCGGGCGGAAATCGGAATTACCGCCGAGGGCTTGACGCCAAGCGCAATCAGGTGCGCCGAAATCTCGTCGCTGATTTCCTTGAAACGGTCGGCGCTGAAATCGACGCGGTCCATCTTGTTGACGACGATCGCGACCTGCTTGATGCCGAGCAGATGCAGGAGATAGCCGTGGCGTCGGGTCTGGTCGCGCACGCCTTCCAGCGCGTCGATGATCAGGACCGCGCCGTCGGCCTGCGAGGCGCCGGTGATCATGTTGCGCAGGAATTCAGCGTGGCCGGGCGCGTCGATCAACACCACGTCGCGCGAGCGGGTGCGGAAGCGGATCTGTGTGGTGTCGATGGTGATGCCCTGGTCGCGCTCGGTCTGCAGCGCATCCAGCAGGAACGACCATTCGAACGGCATGCCGCGCCGGGCGCTGACGGCTTTCAGCATCTCCAGTTTGCCTTCGGGCAGGCTGCCGGTTTCGTGCAGCAGCCGACCGACCAGCGTCGACTTGCCGTGGTCGACATGGCCGACGATGACGATGCGGACTTGCGGCCGCGTCGTGCCGTTTGGCATCGACGTGGTGCCGTTCGGGGTTGCCGAGACGCTTGCGGGGAGGATCATGTTCATCGATGCCGCCTGTCTTGCAAATAGATCAGAGATAGCCGGCGACGCGGAGTCGCTCGAACGCATCTTCGGTTTCGTGATCGAGCGCACGACCGGCGCGCTCCGGAATCTTGGTCGCGTCGAGTTCGGTCAGGATCTCGTCGATGTTCGACGCGGTCGACGCCACCGGGTTAGTGATGTCCTGATCGCCCAGCGAGCGATAACGCTTGCCGTCCTTCGACAGATAAAGCGGGATGATCGGAATGTTCTCGCGCTTGGTGTAGGCCCAGATGTCGGCCTCGGTCCAATGCAGGATCGGGTGAATGCGCAAATGCGCGCCAGGCGGCGGCGAGGCGTTGAACTGGTCCCAGAATTCCGGGGGCTGATCGCGCACGTCCCAGCCGCCTTCGAGGCCGCGCGGCGAGAACACGCGCTCCTTGGCGCGGGTGGCTTCCTCGTCGCGGCGAATGCCGGCGATCAATCCGTCGAAGCCATATTTGGTCAGCGCCCACTTCAATCCTTCGGTCTTGCGTGCGGCGGAGCGTGCGGCCGGCGGCAAGGTCGGATCGACGGCGTCGATCGGCGGGCAGGGCTCGACCTTGAGATCGAGATCCCATTCTTTTCCGTACTGATCGCGGAACGCGTACATCTCCGGAAATTTCTTGCCGGTGTCGACATGCAGCGCCGGGAACGGCACGCGGCCGAAGAAGGCCTTGCGCGCCAGCCAGATCATGACGTTGGAGTCCTTGCCGAGCGACCACAGCAGCGCCAGCTTCTTCAGCCGCGCGAACGCCTCGCGCAGAATGTAGATGCTCTGCGCCTCGAGCTCGTCGAGGTGGTCCATCGAGGGCGGCGGCAGCCGTCCCGGGGACAATATTTGCGGCACGGAAGATGCCTGTTGGAGGGCCGGGCCGCGCAACCGGTCTGAAGCGGATTCGTTCTTGAGAAGATGCATCTCTGAGCCTTGGCCGTAGGAGGCGAAAATTCTATAGTTGCGCTGCGATAGAGAAGAAATAATTTTCTCTTTGCAGCCATTGAACGAGACATATATAGAAAATAATTCCAGTCAACCCCCGAAGTGGGGGAAGCGAGTTTCGAATGCGATTCCTGCCCGTGTTCCTCGATCTGCAAAGCGGCGTGGTGCTGCTCGTCGGCGGCGGCGATCTGGTGCGCGCGAAATTGCGCCTGCTGGCGCAGGCCGGCGCCCGGGTTCGCTGGTTTGCGACCGACGGCGATCACGACATTGCCGGTCTTGATGACGCCGAGGCGGCGCGGATCGAACATGCATCGGGCGATCCGCTTGCGGCGGATCTTGCCAATGTGATCGCGGTGCTCTGCGCCGGCGCCGGCGACATCGGCGTTGCGATGTCGGCGCGCGCCAAGGCGGTCGGCCTGCCCGTCAATGTGATGGACGACCTCGCCCATTCAACGTTTATCTTTCCGGCGATCGTCGATCGCGGCGATGTCGTCGTTGCGGTCGGCACCGGCGGTACTTCGCCGGTAGTCGCGCGCCGCGTGCGCGAGAGCATCGAGGCGATGCTGCCGGCGCGCATCGGCGACCTCGCCACCTTCATCGGCGGCTTCCGCAAGGCGATCAACGAACGAATTTCTGAATTTCCGTTGCGCCGCCGCTTCTGGGAACGCGTCATCGATGGACCGATCGGTGGGCTGGTTCTGGCCGGGCGCAAGGGTGACGCCGAAATCGCGCTCAACGAAATTACCGATCCTTCCGCTTTCGCCGGCGCCAACGCGCAAGGCAAGGCCGAGGGTCGGGTGACATTGGTCGGCGCCGGACCGGGCGATCCGGATCTGCTCACCGTCAAGGCGCTACGCGTGCTGCAGGACGCCGACGTGGTGTTCTACGACGAACTGGTTTCGCAGGAAGTACTCGATCGCATCCGCCGCGATGCCTCGCGCATTCCGGTCGGCCGTCGCGTCGGCAAGCCCGGCATCGGCCAGGAAGCGGTCAACCGGTTGCTGATCGATGCGGCGAAGGCCGGACAGCGCGCCGTGCGGTTGAAGGGCGGCGATCCCTTCATCTTCGGCCGCGGCGGCGAAGAGATCGAAGCGCTGCGTGAGGCCGGCGTGACCTATTCGGTGGTGCCGGGCATTACCGCAGGTCTCGGTGCTGCCGCGCAGTTCGAGGCGCCGCTCACCTATCGCAAGGAATCGCTGCGCATCACCTTCCTCACCGCCCACAAGGCCGAGGACGCCGGCAAGGTCGACTGGTCGGTGCTCACAGACAACAAGATGACGATCGTGGTCTACATGGGCATGACGGCCGCGCCGTCGGTCCGCGAAGGCCTGCTGGCGGCCGGCCGCTCGCCGCAGACGCCGGTCGGCGTGTTCGCGCGGGTGACGCGTCCGGACGCGCAGGCTGCGGTCGGCCGGCTCGGCGATCTTCCGGCCGTGGTCGAACAGATCGGCAGCGGTCCCGCCATTCTCATCGTCGGCGACGTGGTCGCGCACTCCGCGCCGTGGCGCCATTCCAATCTCGACCAACAGTTCTATCTCAACGACGTAATCTCCAACCTGCTGGAAGCTGCCGAATGACCTCTCCGCTCGAACAGAAGAAGATCAAACTATCGGGCCCGTCGATGGTGACCGCCAATCGCACCTGGGATGGCGCGGTGATCTACCGTACCGCCCAGCAGGGCTGGTCGACGGAATTGCCGAATGCTGCCGTGGTCCGCACCTCCGATGAAGCCCGCGCGCTGCTCGCCGAGTCCGTCGCCGATGACGTCGGCGCCATCGGCGCCTATATCGCGCCGGTGGAAGTCGCCGATGGCGGCAAGATCGGGCCCGGCAATCTCCGCGAACAGATCCGCTCGGCGGGCCTGACCATCGATGTTCCGGCTCCGGCGCAAGCCTGATCCATCAAGGACTGATCCATCATGTACGCATATGACGAACTCGACCGCACGCTGATCAACGAGCGTGTCTCCGAATTCCGCGACCAGGTGAAGCGCCGCCTCTCCGGCGAACTCACCGAGGACGAATTCAAGATGCTGCGCCTGCAGAACGGGGTCTACCTGCAACTGCACGCGTACATGTTCCGCGTCGCCATTCCCTACGGCACGCTGTCGACCAAGCAGTTGCACGCGCTGGCGCATGTCGCGCGCAAATGGGACCGCGGCTACGGCCATTTCACCACCCGGCAGAACATCCAGTACAACTGGATCAAGCTGGCCGAACTGCCGGACGCGCTGGAATACCTCGCCGGCGTCGGCATCCACGCCATGCAGACCTCGGGCAACAACACCCGCAACGTCACCTCGGACCAGTGGGCCGGCGTCGCCCCGGGCGAGGTCGAAGACCCCCGCATCTGGTCGGAAATCCTGCGGCAGTACACCACGCTGCATCCGGAATTCTCGTTCCTGCCGCGCAAGTTCAAGTTCGCGATCACTGCGTCCGACCATGACCGCGCCGCGATCAAGGTCCACGACATCGGGCTGCGGCTGCACAAGAACGCCGACGGCGAAACCGGCTTCGAGGTGCTGGTCGGCGGCGGTCTCGGCCGCACGCCGTTCATCGCCAAGACCATCAAGCCGTTCGTGCACGGCCGCGATCTCTTGAGCTATGTCGAGGCGATCCTGCGCGTCTACAACCAGTACGGCCGCCGCGACAACATCTACAAGGCGCGGATCAAGATCCTGGTGCACGAACTCGGCATCGAGAAGTTTGCCAAGGAAGTCGAGGAAGAATGGAAGGCGATGGGTGACAGCGCGCTGACGCTGGATCATGCCGTCGTCGAGGAAATCCGTTCGCGCTTCTCCTATCCGGCCTACGAAAAGCTGCCGCACATGCCTGATGAGCTGAAGCAGGCGGCGCACGATCCGAAGTTCGAGGCGTGGCGGAAGAACTCGGTGTTTCCGCACAAGGTGCAGGGCTACTCGATCGTGACCCTGTCGCTGAAGCCGGTGGGCGGCCCCCCGGGCGACGCCACCGCCGACCAGATGGATGCGGTTGCCGATCTCGCCCAGAAATATTCGTTCGGCGAAATCCGCGTCGGCCACGAGCAGAACCTGGTGCTGCCGCATGTCGCCAAGCGCGACCTGCCGGTGCTGTGGAAGGCGCTCGACAAGATCGGTGTCGCAACGCCGAACGTGAATCTTGTGACCGATATCATCGCCTGCCCGGGGCTGGATTACTGCTCGCTGGCCAATGCGCGTTCGATCCCGATCGCGCAGGAACTGACGCGGCGCTTTGCCAACCACGACACCGCCAACCTGATCGGCCGGCTGCACATCAACATCTCCGGCTGCATCAACGCCTGCGGCCATCACCATGTCGGCCACATCGGCATTCTCGGCGTCGAGAAGAACGGCGAGGAATTCTACCAGATCACGATCGGCGGCCGCGCCGACGAGAACGCCCAGATGGGCACCCTGATCGGCCCGTCGGTGCCCTATGCCGAAGTCGCCGACGTGATCGAAGACATTGTCGAAGCTTATCTGGCGCTGCGCGACCGTCCCGAAGAACTGTTCGTGGATACGGTGAAGCGGCTCGGCGTCGAACCATTCAAGGAGCGGGTCTATGCCACTCGTTAAGAAGAACGCAGGGATCGTCAACGATCTGTTTGTCCATGTCGCCGACGGCGCCGAGCTGCCGGGCGACGGGGCGGTCCTGATTTCGGCGACGCGGTTTCTGGAAGATCCCGAAACGCTGTCGAAACGTGCCGGCAAGACCGGCGTGATCTGGCCGAACAACCGCGATCTCGACGACCTCCTGCCGTATCTCGACCGGCTGGCGGCGGTGGCGCTGGTGTTTCCGTCGTTCCGCGACGGCCGCGCCTATAGCCAAGCCCGCCTGCTGCGCGAGCGTCACGGCTACGAAGGCGAGCTGCGCGCCACCGGGCAGGTGCTGCGCGACCAGTTCGTGTTCATGCTGCGCGCCGGCTTCGACGCTTTCGAGGTGAAGAAGCAGAGCGACGCCGAGGCGTTTGCCTCGACCGCCAAGCGCTATTCGGTGTTCTACCAGCCGACCGGCGATGGCCGCGTCACCGCGCTCAATCGGCGGATGCAGTTGCGCCATTCGGAGAGTGCCGGCCAGTGAACGCGATCCCACAGCAGACCCTGACCGGAACCGCACCGGAGCCGTCGCAGGCTGCGGTGCTCGACCTCGCGCTACGCGAGGCGTCGCCCGCGAAAGTCATCGAGACCGCGCTGAAGACCGTCGGCCGCGGACACCTCGCGCTGGTGTCGTCGTTCGGGACGGAGTCGGCGGCGCTGCTCAAGGTGATGGCGGACGTCGATCCGGCGATCCCGGTGGTGTTCCTCGATACCGGCTGGCTGTTCGAGGAGACGCTGGCCTATCGCGACACGCTGATTGCAACGCTTGGCCTGAGCGACGTGCGCTCGATCAAGCCGCTGGAGGAAACCCTGACGCGCGAGGATCCGGACCGCGAATTGTGGTTCTCCGATCCCGACGCCTGCTGCCGCATTCGCAAGGTGGAACCACTGGCGCGGGCGCTGAAACCGTTCTCTGCCTGGATCAACGGCCGCAAGCGGTTCCAGGGCGGCGCGCGCGCGGAAATTCCCGTCGTCGAGGACGATGGCGCGAAATTGAAGTTCAATCCGTTCGCCAACGTGTCGCGCGAAGAGATCGAGGCGATCTACAAGCTCGCCAATCTACCGCCGCATCCATTGGTCGCATCGGGCTATCTGTCGGTCGGGTGCATGCCTTGCTCGAGCAGGGCCACGCTCGATGAAGACGCGCGCGCCGGGCGCTGGCGCGGCCGCGCCAAGACGGAATGCGGCATCCACACCACGAAGACGTCGTAGAAGGCGGACGTGCCGGGGCAATGACCGGCCCGCCGCTACCGCATTTTGTGGTCCGTCATTCCGGGATGGTCCCAAGGACGAGACCTCAAGGGTGCAGTTGCACCCCGGAAATCTTGAGATTTGGGGTTCGATGCTACGCACCATCCCGGAATGACGCCCCCAAATCGGCCCCAAAATTCACCATTCAGCCACGGTTGGTATGCAACAACGGCAGACCAATCCGGGGAATCGGGGCTGATGCGGGCGATAGCGGCTTTTTTCGTGCTTTTGGCGCTGGGCGGCTGCATGGCCGACAACCCGCCGCCGGAACAGCCGACCATGTATCTCAGCATGGCCAATGGCGGCGCTACGCTCGATCCGCAGGCGGCAGCTTCGCTGATCTCGCTGTACCGGCAGAATAACGGCCTCGGCGCCGTCGTGGTCGATCCTGACCTGATGAAGGTCGCGGAAACGCAGTCGCAGGCGATGGCCGCCCGCAACAAGCTCGACCATGATGTGAAAGGCCCGCTGGAGAAGCGGCTCGGCGCCTCCGGCTATCCCGCCAAGGTCGCGGTGGAGAACGTCTCGGCCGGCTATCATACGCTGGCGGAAGCGTTTTCCGGTTGGCGTGACTCGCCCCCGCACAAGGCCAATATGCTCAAGAACGGTGTCACAAAATTGGGCATAGCGGCGACCTATGCTCCCAACACCAAGTACAAGGTGTTCTGGACGCTTATTCTTGCATCAACCTGAACCGAAGCCGGGCGTCGCACGTCATAATACCACAGCGTTTTCAAGCGAAGTGGATACCGGTTCGCGTCAAGAAAACGCGTCAAAACAAGACTCTGGTGGCATCCCTCCAAAAAATTCATGTTCAATCAAAGCGGTAAACTCGGCGTGATCCTTGCTTCGATCTCGCAGATTGACGCCGCGGTGAACTGCCGCCACGGTGGCGCACTCATTGTCCTCTAAAGCATGATCCGGAAAAGTGTGAAGCGGTTTTCCGAAAAGATCATGCTCAAACAAGGAGCTAAAGCGCGATGACGATTCAATCCAATCTCATCGCGCTTTGACGGTCCCGATGGATATTTCCGATTCCGCGCCCGCAACGACGCCTGCCAATGCGATGCGTGTGCTGGTTCTGCAAGGTGGCGGCGCGCTCGGTTCCTACCAGGCCGGCGCCTTTCAGGCGCTGTGCCGTTCCGGCTTCGAGCCGGAATGGGTTGCCGGTATCTCGATCGGCGCCATCAACTCTGCGATCATCGCCGGTAACGAAAACCACCAGCGCGTCGAGCGGCTGAAGGAATTCTGGGACATGGTGTCGTCCCCGGTGTCGTGGAATCCGGTCACGCCGGGCGAACGGGCGCGTTCGCTGTTCAACGAGACCAGCGCCGCCCTGATCGCGACCTTTGGCGTGCCAGGTTTCTTCACGCCGCGGATTCCGCCGGCGCCGCTGTGGCCGCCGGGCAGCCCGGAGTCGCAGAGCTATTACGACACCGCGCCGCTGAGAAAGACGCTGGAGCGGCTGGTCGACTTCGACCGCATCAACGACCTGAAGACGCGGCTCAGCGTCGGTGCAGTCGGCGTTACCTCGGGTAATTTCAGGTATTTCGACAACTACGAATTCAAGAAGCTCGGCAAGAAGATCGGCCCCGAGCACATCATGGCGTCGGGGGCGCTGCCGCCGGGCTTTCCCTCTGTCGTCATCGAAGGCGAACATTACTGGGACGGCGGCATCGCTTCCAACACGCCGCTGGATTTCGTGCTGGACGAGGAAATCGACCGCGATCTCCTGATTTTCCAGGTCGACCTGTTCTCGGCGCGCGGCGAGTTGCCGGTGTCGCTGCTGGAAGCTGCCGAGCGCGAAAAGGATATCCGCTTTTCCAGCCGCACCCGCATGAACACCGACAAGAACAAGCAGATCCACAACACCCGCATGGCGGTGCGCGATCTGATCGGAAAATTGCCGGACTATCTCAAGAACGATCCTTCGGTCGAATTGCTGCGCAAGGCGTCGAAGGAAAACACCGTCACCGTGGTGCACCTGATCTACCGGAGCAAGAACTACGAATCCTCATCCAAGGATTACGACTTCTCGCATGTCGGCGTGGTCGAGCACTGGAATGCGGGCGCCCGTGACGTGCATCTGTCGATGCGCCACAAGGAGTGGCTGGAACGGCCGCAGTCCGGCGAAACCATGATGACTTACGATCTGACGGGGGACGTTCCCGCGCCTCCCAAAGCCAAACAGGAGTGAAGAGAAAATGGGTACTTTGACAGGCAAGACCGCGGTTGTGACCGGATCGACCAGCGGCATCGGATTGGCCTATGCGCGCGCCTTCGCCGGCGCCGGCGCCAACATCGTCCTCAACGGCATGGGTGTGCCGGCCGATATCGAGAAGGAGCGCTCCGGCATCGAGACCGATTTCAAGGTCAAGGCGGTGCATTCGCCCGCCGACATGACCAAGCCGGCCGAAATCGCCGACATGATCGCGCTCGGCGAGAAGACCTTCGGCTCGGTCGATATTCTCGTCAACAATGCCGGCATCCAGTTCGTGTCGCCGATCGAGGAATTTCCGCCGGAGAAGTGGGAAGCGATCATCGCGATCAACCTGTCGTCGGCATTCTACGGCATCCGCGCCGCGGTGCCCGGCATGAAGAAGCGCGGCTGGGGCCGCATCATCAACACCGCCTCGGCGCATTCGCTGGTCGCTTCGCCATTCAAGTCGGCCTATGTCTCGGCCAAGCACGGCATCGCCGGCCTCACCAAGACGGTGGCGCTGGAGCTTGCGACCTTCAAGATCACCTGCAACTGCATCAGCCCGGGTTACGTCTGGACCCCGCTGGTCGAGCACCAGATCCCGGAAACGATGAAGGCCCGCAACCTGACCAAGGAGCAGGTCATTCACGACGTGCTGCTGGCGGCGCAGCCGACCAAGGAGTTCGTGACCTCGGAGCAGGTCGCGGCGCTGGCGCTGTTCCTGTGCGGCGATGATGCCGCGCAGATCACCGGCGCCAACCTGTCGATCGACGGCGGCTGGACCGCGGAGTAAGCCTCCCTGTCATGCCCCGCCTTGTGCGCGATTGCGCACTGGAGCGGGGCATCCAGTACGCCGCGGCGCTGCGGTTCAAGCTGAATTCTCTGGATACTGGATCACCCGCATTCTGTTTAGCCCGGACAGATCACTGACAGGTGTTCGGAGACATAGCTGACACATCGATAATGGCTGGAAACCCCGTTTGAGGAGGCTTCCATGCCGTGGCGAGAGGTGTCGGTGATGAA
>Ga0209023_10001399_pt1 | contig 32471 bp, 33 predicted proteins | sample LakOneMetagenome_FD_187468 | JGI IMG/M metagenome (GOLD analysis project Ga0209023, IMG submission 187468) | Freshwater and sediment microbial communities from Lake Erie, Canada (SPAdes) (version 2) | ecosystem: Environmental > Aquatic > Freshwater > Lentic | place: Lake Erie, Canada...
ATTGCCGGGGCACGCTTACGCCAACGTCCGCCAGCCGCCGGTCTCGACGCTGAACCTCGCCCACATGATCCCGCTCTCGGCGGTCTGGGCAGGCCCGGCGCACGACGAGCATTTCCAGGCGCCGCCACTCTTCCTGGGCAAGACCGAAGGTTCGACGCCGTTCCGCTTCTCGCTGCATGTCGGCGACGTCGGCCACACACTGATCGTCGGGCCGACCGGCGCCGGCAAATCGGTGCTGCTCTCGCTGATGGCGATGCAGTTCCGGCGCTATCGCGGCAGCCAGATCTTCGCCTTCGACTTCGGCGGCTCGATCAGGACCGCGGCGCTCGCGATGGGCGGCGACTGGCATGATCTCGGCGGTAGCCTGTCAGCCGGATTGGAGGACAGCGTTTCGCTCCAGCCGCTGGCGCGCATCAATGAGGCGGCCGAGCGTGCCTGGGCGGCTGAATGGGTGGCGGCGATCCTCGCCAAGGAAGGCGTGGCTATCGACCCGACCGCCAAGGAACACATCTGGTCGGCGCTGACATCGCTGGCGTCCTCGCCGGTCGGCGAACGCACCATCACAGGCCTCGCCGTCCTGCTGCAATCGACGGCGCTGAAGCAAGCGCTGCAACCCTATTGCGTCGGCGGTCCCTTCGGCCGGCTGCTCGACGCCGAGGCCGAGCATCTCGGCTCCGCCTCGGCGCAGGCCTTCGAGACCGAGGGGCTGATCGGCGCTGGCGCCGCGCCGGCCGTGCTGACCTATCTGTTCCACCGCATCGAGGGCCGGCTCGACGGCCGCCCGACCTTGCTGATCATCGACGAGGGCTGGCTCGTCCTCGACGATCTGGCCTTCGCGCAGCAGCTTCGCGAGTGGCTGAAGACGCTACGCAAGAAGAACGCGTCCGTGGTCTTCGCCACGCAATCGCTGTCCGACATCGACGGCAGCAGCATTGCGCCCGCGATCGTCGAGAGCTGCCCGACGCGGGTGTTTCTACCGAACGAGCGCGCGATCGAACCGCAGATCACCGCCATCTATCGCCGCTTCGGCTTGAACGACCGGCAGATCGAGGTCCTCGCGCGGGCCACGCCCAAGCGCGATTACTACTGCCAATCCCGGCGGGGAAATCGCCTGTTCGAACTGGGGCTCGGCCCCGTCGCGCTCGCCTTCTGCGCCGCTTCCTCCAAGGCTGATCACGCCGCCATCGAGCGTGTGCTCGCCGAACACGGCCGCGACGCCTTCACGCCCGCCTGGCTCGCCGACCACGAGTTGCTCTGGGCGGCCGACCTCATTCCCGACCTCACCAATCTGGAGACACTCTCATGATCAAGCTCCGCCATCTCGCGGCGGCGAGCACCGTCGCACTGTCGCTTGCTATCGCCGTTCCGCCGGCGTCCGCGCAGTGGATCGTCTACGACCCGACCAATTTCAGCCAGAACGTGCTGACCGCCGCGCGCGAGCTGCAACAGATCAACAACCAGATTCAGATGCTGACGAACCAGGCGCAAAGCCTGGTCAATCAGGCGCGGAACCTTGCCAACCTGCCGATGTCGACCTTGACCCAGCTTCAATCGTCGATCGCGCAGACGCAATCATTGCTCAGTCAGGCGCAGAGCGTCGCCTTCAACGTCCAGCAAATTCAGACAGCTTATTCGAGCACCTATGGCGCCGCGCCGACGTCCGGATCGAATGCGTCGCTGTTCGCCGCGGCGCAGACGCGCTGGCAGAACTCGGTCGGCGCGTTCGAAGACAGCCTAAAGGTGCAGGCCGGTGTCGTAGGCAATATCGGCACCAACAATTCCGCCATGTCGTCGCTGGTGACCGCCAGCCAGTCGGCGACCGGTGCATTGCAGGCCGCTCAGGCCGGCAACCAGCTCCTGGCGCTGCAATCGCAGCAGCTATCCGACCTCGTCGCGGTGCTCGCCGCCAAGGGACGGGCCGATGCGCTGGAACAGGCGCGCGAAGCGGCCACGGAATCGCAGGGACAGCAGCAATACAAGATCTTCTCGACGCGCTCCGGCTATCAGCCCGGCAACGTCACCATGTTCAGCGGCAATTGAGGGGCGGTGATGGGGTGGTCTGACATCTTCCGTGCGTTGGCGATCGTGGCCCTGATCGGCGTGTTTATTGCGACACTGGCCGCGATCAATCGACGTCCAGCCGCGCCGATCGACCGAGACCTTCCCACAGTGTCTCCGCCTGACGATCTTTCGGCCGAGCTGCGTCACTGCAGCGCACTCGGCCAACAGGATGCCGAAGATCCGCACTGCCAGGCGGTCTGGGAGGAAAACCGCCGCCGCTTCTTCGGCAGGCCGGCGCGGCCGTTGCCGCCAGCAGCCGCGCCGGCCAACCCCACATCGGGAGACGCACGATGAACAATGTTGGCGTCATCGACACCTTCCTCAACACCTTCACGACCTACATTGATTCCGGCTTCGGTCTGGTCAAGGGCGATGTCACCTATCTGTCATCGACCCTGATCGTCATCGACATCACGCTGGCTGGCCTGTTCTGGGCCTGGGGCGCCGATGAGGATGTCATCCAGCGCCTGGTGAAGAAGACGCTCTACATCGGCTTCTTCGCCTTCATCATCACCAACTTCAACAACCTCTCCGCCGTCGTCTTCAACAGCTTCGCCGGGCTTGGCTTAGAAGCCGGCGGCTCGTCGATCTCGACCGCCGATTTCCTGCGGCCCGGCCGGCTCGCTCAGGTCGGGCTCGATGCCGGCCAGCCGCTGCTCGATGCGGCGAACCAGATGGTCGGGCCAGTCGCGATCTTCACAAACGCCATTCAGATCGCGGTGCTGATGGTGTCGTGGATTCTGGTGCTGATCGCCTTCTTCATCCTCGCGGTCCAACTCTTCGTCACCTTAATCGAGTTCAAGTTGACGACACTCGCCGGCTTTATCCTCATTCCCTTCGCGCTCTTCAATAAGACGGCGTTCCTGGCCGAAAAAGTGCTCGGCAATATCGTGGCGTCCGGCATCAAGGTGATGGTGCTCGCCGTCATCGTCGGCATCGGCACCGGGCTCTTTGCCCAATTTACCACCACCTATGCCGGCGGGCAGCCGACGATTGAGCAGGCGCTCTCTGTGGTGCTGGCTGCTCTCGCTATGTTTGGCCTTGGCATCTTCGGTCCTGGCATCGCAACGGGTCTCGTCTCCGGTGCTCCACAACTCGGTGCGGGCGCCGCTGCCGGCACCGGCCTCGCGGTCGCCGGGGCCGCCATGGCCGGTGCGGCCGGAGTTGGAATGGCCGCCAGGGGCGGAGCCGCAGTTCTGTCCGGCGGGGCCGCGGCGGCCCGTGGAGCATCCTATGGCGCCGGGGCCGCGTCCTCCGCCTATAGCCTCAGTTCCGCCGGACAGTCGGGCGCGGCTGGTGTCGCCTCCGGGCTTGGTAGCGTCTGGCGTGCCGCTGGCGGCGCTGCGATGGCGCCGGTTAAACGCGCCGCCTCGCGCGCAGCCGGCAGCCTGAAGGAAAGCTATCAGTCCGGCGCGCAAGCCGTTGCCGGTTCGGCGGGCGGCTCCGCCACCTCGGATGCGCGTGGCGCCGGCGCTTCAAACCCCTCGTCACCGCCAGCCTGGGCGCAGCGCATGAAGCGCGGCGCCTCGACCGCCGCCGACGCGATCAAGTCCGGCGACAGCCGTGGCGGCGGCCATTCCGTCGATCTGTCCGAAAGGGAATAGCCCCATGTTCCGCCGACCCACCGTGCGCTACGGGCGCACCCCCGAACCCGAAACACCCTATCAAAAGGCCGCCCAAGCCTGGGATGAGCGCATCGGCTCGGCCCGCGTGCAGGCGAAGAATTGGCGGCTGATGGCCTTCGGGTCGCTGGCGCTGTCGATGGGACTCGCCGGTGGTCTCGTCTGGCAATCGACGCACGGCACGGTGGTCCCCTGGGTGGTGCAGGTCGACAAGCTTGGCGAGGCGCAGGCGGTCGCACCCGCAACGGCCGACTACATGCCCTCCGATCCCCAGATTGCCTGGTATCTCGCCCACTTCATCGAGATGGTCCGCTCGCTACCGGTCGATCCCATCATCGTCCGGCAGAACTGGCTGCAAGCCTATGACTTCACGACCACGGCGGGGGCCGCGGCGCTGAACGACTATGCCCGCGCCAACGATCCGTTCGGCAAGCTCGGGAAACAGCAGATCGCCCTCGATGTCTCCAGCGTCATCCGCGCCTCGCCAGATTCGTTCCGCGTCGCCTGGATCGAGCGTCGCTATCAGGATGGCGCCCTCGCTGACACCACCCGTTGGACCGCCATCCTCACCGTCGCGATCCAGCCGCCCACCGATGCCGACCGGCTGCGCAAGAACCCACTCGGCATCTACGTCAACGCCATCAATTGGTCGAAGGAGTTGGGACAATGACCCCGCCGATTTCTTTGGAAGCCGGCGGTCCGGCTTCGCGCACTCTCGTAAACCAGCAGCTCCGCAAAGGCGGACATGCGCTTTTCCGTAACGGTGCATTAGCGGTTCTGCTGATGTCCGTCACCGCACTCGGCGGCTGCGCGCATAATTTCATTCCACCCGATATCAATTATGACAATGCCGAGCCGGCGAAGCTCGCCGTCGATCCGCCCACGCCGATCAAGATCGTCGAGTTACCAAAGCCGCTGCCGTTGCCCGGCCAATTAAAGCCGCTGCCGACTGGCAAACCGTCGCCCGAGGTCGCCGATCCGCATGTCCGCATCGACCAGGCCAATGCCGCCGCGCGCATCCAGCCGGTGCGGGCCGGCTTCATCAACGCCGTGCAGGTTTATCCCTTCTCGGGCGGCGCGCTCTATCAGGTCTATACCGCGCAAGGCGAGATCACGGACGTTGCCCTGCAGGAAGGCGAACAACTCGTTGGTTCCGGTCCGGTTGCCGCAGGCGACACGGTGCGCTGGATCATCGGCGATACCGAGAGCGGCGCGGGGACGACGAAGAAGGTCCACATCCTGGTCAAGCCAACCCGGGCGGATCTGGTGACGAACCTGATCATCAACACCGATCGCCGCACCTATCTTCTCGAACTACGCTCCACGGAGAAGACCTACATGGCTTCGGTCTCCTGGCAGTATCCGGAGGACCAGCTCATCGCGTTGCGCCGCCAGAACGTGGAGGCACAGGCCGCGGCGCCGATCGCCGCCGGGGTCGATCTCGCCGCGATCAATTTCCGCTATGCGATCCAGGGCGACAACCCGGCCTGGCGGCCGCTGCGCGCCTTCGACGATGGCGAGAAGGTCTATATCGAATTCCCGACCGGCATCCGCCAGGGTGAGATGCCGCCACTCTTCGTCATCGGTCCCGCTGGAGGCTCGGAGCTGGTGAACTACCGGGTCAGCCGCAACTACTACATCGTCGACCGCCTGTTTGGCGCCGCGGAGCTGCGCCTTGGTGACAAGGACAGTGAGCGCCGTGTCCGCATCATGCGCACCGATGGAAGGCCTCGGTCATGACGGACGCGCCGAACGAAGAAGGAAGCGCCACTCCTGAGCCTTCCGTGCCGCCGGATCTGCGATTGCGGGCCGAGCGACCGCGCGTCACCCGCCTTTCGCGCAAGGTGCTGATTGGCATGGGCTGCGTCTCGACGCTCGCTGTCGCTGGCGCGCTCGGCTATGCGCTCCAAACCCATAACAAGGCCGGGACCGGCCAAGAGTTGTTGAGCACGCAAAACCGACCCTCCGCCGGCGGTCTCGCCGGCCTGCCGAAGGACTATGCGGGTCTGCCACGCCAAGCCCCACCACTTGGGCCACCGCTACCTGGCGATCTTGGCCGCCCAATCCTCAATGCCGGCGCCGCTCCCAACACGGCTGCTCCAGCGACAGCTCCTGATCCCGAGGTCCAGCGCATGGCGCAGGAGACGGAGGCTGCACGCGTCAGCCGGCTCTTTGCCCAGACCAACCAGCAGCCGCAGCCCATCGCCGCCACGGCGCCGACAGTCCTGGCCGGAACCGACGCAAGCGCCAATCCGACGCCACCGGTCGACGCCGGCGCCGCTCAGAACATGCAAGACCGCAAGACCGCGTTCCTGACCACCTCTACCGACAAGCGCACCGTCAGCCCCGATCGTCTCCAGGCCAAGGCCTCGCCCTATGTCGTACAGGCTGGCACCGTCGTTCCGGCCGCCCTCATCACCGGCATCCGCTCCGATCTGCCCGCCCAGATCACCGCCCAGGTGACGGAGGCCGTCTATGACAGCCCGACCGGTAAATACCTGCTCATCCCACAGGGCGCGCGCCTGATCGGGCAATATGACAGCTCGGTCGCGTTCGGACAGAGCCGCATCTTGCTCGCATGGACCCGCCTCATCATGCCGGACGGCACGTCGATCGTGTTGGAGCGTGAGCCCGGCGCCGACACGGACGGTTATGCTGGCCTCGAGGATGAGGTCGACAATCATTGGGGCATGCTGTTCAAGGCGGCCGTGCTTTCGACGCTCCTCACCGTTGGCGCCGAGGCTGGGACAAGCCAGAATGAGAACAACCTCGTCCAGGCGATCCGCAGCGGCGCTTCTAACAGCATCAGCCAGACCGGCCAGCAGATCGTTCAGCACCAGCTCAATATCCAACCGACCCTCACCATCCGGTCCGGCTTCCCGGTGCGCGTCATCGTCACCCGCGATCTCGTGCTGGCGCCTTACGGGCAGGGAGGGACCCCATGACCAAGCTCAAGCTCGGGCCGATCGCCGATGACAAGCCTGTGAAGATTACCGTCGAATTGCCGGCTACCGTTCACCGAGATCTCGTCGCCTATGCCGAGGTGCTGGCCCGAGAAACCGGGCAGTCGATTGCCGAACCCGCGAAACTGATTGGCCCGATGTTGGCGCGGTTCATGGCAACGGATCGTGTATTCGCGAAGACGCGGCGCACGGTTCAAACGCCATTGGCCGGCAAGGCATAACGCTCGCCCAGAAGCTTCAGAAAGCTCGCCAATGCCGGATTGCCATTGTCCTCCCGCCAATGGGCCGAATAACCGACCCTGGACGGCCCGGTGCTGTCACGCACCTCCCGATAGATCAAGCCGGGTAGGTTGGCGCCGATACAGGCCTCGGTCATCAGGCTGACCCCGAAACCGGCGCCAACGAGGCTCTTGAGAGTCCCGCGGCTCACGTCGTAGCGCAGGACCTTGGGCCGGTCCCCCGGCGACGCGAGCTTCCCAACTAGGAGATCCTGGAGCTCAGCCCCAGGATCACGCTGGCTCAGCAGAAGCGCCTCACCCCTCAGATCGGTCCAATAGATGATCTCGCTGGTAGCCAGCCGATGGTCTTCCGGCAGCGCGACGACAATGCGCTCGCTCCAAAGCGGCATTGCCCTGCTATCGAGGAGTGGCGTCTCTCCCGTGACGATCGCGATATCCAACGCGCCGTTCCGTAGCGCGGTAACGAGGCGCATCCGCGAACTCTCGATCATGCCGATTTCCACCTCTGGGAAACGCTGCCGAAAGTCGAGCAGGGTCGCACGGAGATTGCCCGCCGCAAGCGACGTATAGAAGCCGACCACCAGCCGACCAGCCTCGCCACGGCCGGTGCTATTCGCCGACGTCACCAGGGCATCCATCTGCTCCAGGATCGAACGCGCCGCGCGCAGGAAATCGCGACCAGCTTGCGTTGCTCGTACGCCGCCGCTCGATCGCTCGAACACGATCATGCCGATCGATCCTTCAAGCTGACGAATGCAGCGGCTCAATGTGGATTGCCGCAGACGCAAAGCCTCGGCTGCCCGCCGAAAACTCCCATAATCCGCAGCCGTCACGGCGTATCGGAGATGCTGAAGGGCGACAGCCGACGTTCGGCCTTGAAGAGGTGTCTCTCTCGATTTGGTGTCGTCGACCATGGCCCCACCACTCGGGTTCAGTAGGATTGCGACGCGTGCCGAATTCCGACCGCCTGCCGCTCGATCGTCGAGAACGCCAAAGTGAACCCTTCGCGCAAACGGAATTCGGTTGCCTCCTCCATGACGCGGCGGCCGAACAGGCAGACCTTGCACAGTTCACCGACCTCTCTCCAGAGAAACGACGCACTGCCCCGGCTCACGGGTCGTATCGTTGGGTCATGGCGGAGGTAACCGTTCGAGAAGTAGCGCAGCGACCATTCCTCAGGCCAAGCGTTGAGCAGAACATGCGACAACTGCTCTCGCCCCGATGAGTGTGGCGGCCGTATCACACCAGCGAGCAGGTTGGTCGCGCCAAAGCGTGCACCATAGGGGAGCAGCCAGTGGTTTGCGTTACTGCTTATTTTGGGGTCAGCATTCCTTTCAGGATACGGTGGAAACGGTTGGCCCAATCTGCTTCACCCTCGCTGTCCGCGATAAGATCATTGCGGATCTCGATCATCGCGCCGGCGAAGCCAAATGGAGCGGTGTGTCGCTCGATCGTGTGATAGACCCCATCGGTCGGCGCATATGGTTCGTTATCGCCGACTACTAGGCCGGGATCCTGCCTCAGCGCATTGAGCAGTTGATGGGAAAGCCTCGTGTCCTGGTTATGGAGGATGCCTACGTGCCAAGGCCGGCTAACTCCTTTGTACTCTGGCGTGTAGCTGTGGATCGAAATCACCCAAGGGGAACGCTGCTTTTGCTTGGCAATGATCAGATCAAGCGTGGTGTGGAACGGTTCGTAGACAGCTTTGCAACGAGTTGATCGCTCGACATCTGACAAGCCCGCGTTTCCGGGGATTTCGGTCGTCTCGCTCAGCTTAACGATCGATCCCGGGTGACCGGGCTTTCGATTTATGTCGAGCACCAATCTCGAAACATTCGCGTAGACGAGGGGCGCGTCCAGAAGGTCCGAGAGCTTCTCCGCAACGCCGAGCGCGCCGGGGTCCCAGGCGATATGTTCAGTGAGCTTTTCTGGCGGAAGTCCGAGACCGCCGAGATGGGCAGGGACGTGGTTGGACGCATGCTCGCAGACCAAAACGATCTGCGAGCTGCCATTCTGATTCCGGATACTGACGGGTGTCCGATTGGCGAGGAAGGTTTCGGCACGCATAGTTACGCTACCTGGCCCTTAACTGCGCCGTAAACGACGTCGAGCACTTCCTTCAGCACACCGAGGAGTTCCTCGATCTGGCTGTGCGTCGAGATGAACGGCGGCGCTAGCACGACCGACGAACCGAGCGGCCGGATGATGAAGCCGCGGTCGCGAGCTGCCTTGGCGATCCGCTCGCCGATGCGCAGATGTCCAGGAAAGGAGGATTTTCTGACTTTGTCGGAGACGGTTTCCAGCGCACCCATCAGGCCCAATCCACGCGCTTCCCCGATCATCGGGTGGTCCGCCAGCGCGCGGAGGCCGGATTGGAGCGTCTCGCCCACGGATTTCACGTTCTCGAAAATGCCCGCCTCAGTGATAATGCGAATTGCTTCCAGGGAGATGGCACATCCGACCGGATGCCCGCCGGTAGTGAAGCCGTGCGGGAACTCCTCCCATACCTCGCTTGCCGCAGTGGCGCGCCGGTCGATATCCTGCGACAGCATGACGGCGCCCATCGGAAAATAGCCCGCCGACATGCTCTTGGACGCCACGATGATATCGGGCTGCTGGCCGACCGATTGCGCTCCCCAGAGAGTGCCGGTCCTGCCGAACCCGCAGATGACTTCGTCACCGACCAGTGGGATCCCGTATTTCCGCAAGATCGGCTGGATCATGGCGAAATAGTTTTCCGGCGGAACGATAACGCCGCCCGCACCCATGACCGGCTCGGCAAACATCCCGGCAATCGTCTCGGGGCCTTCCTGAAGTATGCGGCTTTCAAGGTTGGCGGCCAATCGAGCGGCGAACTCTTCGTCGCTCTCACCAGGGAGTGCGAAGCGCCAGGCATGTGGGCAGTCGAGCATCACGATCTCGGGGCCTGGCAAACCGAACGCCTTGACATAGTCCTTGCCGGTCAGCGCCGAGGCCATGACTGTGGCGCCGTGATAGGCGTTCTTGCGCGTCAGGAACTTGCGACGCTGCGGCTGTCCCTCCGCCGCCCACATCATCCAGAGCAACTTGACGACGGATTCATTGGCCTCGGAACCGGAATTCGTGAAGAAGGCTCGGCTCATCGGCACCGGAGCCAGTTCCAGCATCCGCTCGGCAAGCTCGACGGTCGGCTTGGAGTTGCGGCCGAAGAACGTGTGGTAACCCGGAAATTCCCGATACTGCTTGAGCGCTACGTCGCACAGGCGCTGCTCGGAGAAGCCAAGCGTCATATTCCAAAGACCGGAATTGCTTTCGAAGTACCGCCGGCCGCTTGTGTCGACGATATAAGGACCTTCGCCGTGGTCGATGACTACGGGGCCGTCTGCCTTCAACGCGGGAAGATCGGTGAACGTGTGGAAGAAGCTTGTCGCTTCGCGGTGCTCCCAGGACTTGGCTGCAATGTTCATGAGGTCTCCTCCGAAGGAAATTGCGTTTTGGATGGACAAAACACTAAATTGAACAAAACACCATCTTGCGGATTATGTCAATTCGTGTTCAAAGTGCCTTACGCGAGATGGGCGCGAATTTCCGAAATTCGGAGAGGCGCTTAGTCGATGGACCTCGCAAAGCGGCGCTTAGGCGGGATGCTTATCGCATCTTTAGCCTAACTGCCGACTGTTTCTGCATCTAGACGATGAGGGGATCACATCGAAAGGGTCCTGGATGCATGGGAAACAGATAGTGTTCTTAGCGCTAGCAAGATGCAATTCGCTAGGATTTTTTGTTCGCTTGACCCGACCTTTTCCCGGTCGGGCGTGCTTCGGAGGAGAAGAGATTGAACCACGAGTTTCTTTCATGCCGCGATGCGGTGCATTCGACTGAAATCCATGGCCCGATGGCTTTCGGGGGTGGTTCACCTACGGGCCGCTTGACGCTTGACGAGCTAAAAGATGCCGTTTCAAAGGGTGAAATCGACACGGTGATCGTCGCCATGACGGACATGCAGGGGCGTTTGATCGGGAAGCGCCTCACGGCCCGTTTCTTCCTTGAGACGAATGTTTCGCCACAGCTCTTTTGCGACTATTTCCTTGCTACGGACATGGAGATGACACTTGTGCCGGGCTATGAGTCGGCTTCTTGGGCGAAGGGCTATGGTGACTTTGCTCTTGTCCCGGACATCTCAACTTTGCGGGCGATACCGTGGCTGCCGAAGACCGCCGTGGTCCTGTCAGACGTTATATCATCTGCGGGTGTGCCCTTGGACCATTCCCCTCGCCAGGTCCTGCGCAAGCAGCTTAGTCGGTTGGCAGACCTTGGCTTTGCGGCAGACATGGCGGCAGAGCTAGAGTTCTATCTTTTCAATCAAACCTTTGAAGATGCGCGAGCGTCGAAATATGAGAATCTTAAGTTCTCCAGCTGGTATCCCGAAGACGGTCATATCTTCCAGACGTCGAAAGATGAACCCTACATCCGCGCGATCCGCAATTTGATGGAGCTGGCGGATATTCCGGTCGAGGGATCCAAAGCTGAATGCAGCCCGGGCCAACAAGAAATCAACCTGCAGTATGCTCAGGCGCTTGAGACCTGCGACCGCCTTGTCCTGTACAAGAATGGCTGCAAAGAGATCGCCCACCAGATGGGTAAATCGGTGAGCTTTATAGCAAAGCTCGGAGAGAATCTCTCAGGTAACTCCTGCCATATTCATTTGTCGCTTCGCAATTTGGAGACCGGGGCGTCCGGTTTTTTCGATCCATCGCGCGAAGGTGGAATGTCCGACCTCTTCAAACAGTTTTTGGCCGGTGCCATCAGGCACGCGCCGGCAGCCACATACTTTTACGCTCCTAACATCAACTCCTACAAGCGCTTCACTGCCGGAACCTTCGCGCCCACGCGGCTGGCGTGGTCGGTTGACAATCGGACGACAGCCTATCGCGTCCTCGGCCAAGGCAAGTCCTTGCGTTTTGAATGCCGAGTTCCCGGCGCCGACGCTAATCCGTATCTCGCGTTTGCAGCACTGATCGCCAGCGGTCTCCAGGGGATCGAAGAGGGCCTGGAGCTTGAGGATGCCTTCGCCGGCGACGCTTATGGAGCAGACAACGTGCCGCGGATACCGGGTGCACTCTATCGATCCCTCGATCAGCTCGAAGCGTCTTCCGCATTTGCCAAGGCGCTCGGAGGAGACGTCGTCAGACACTACCTCCATTGTGGCCGCTGGGAGCTCGGTGCTTTCGAAGGCGCCGTAACAGACTGGGAGAAGCTTCGGCTTTTCGAGCGCTGCTGATCTGGGAATGAGAGGACTAAAATGGCATCGTTTGAAACGATAACCCCCGTTGACGACTCTGTCTTTCTGGTGCGCGAGCGCCACACCGACAGGGATGTCGACGTAACCCTCACCAGAGCGGCTAACAGCTTTGAAACGTGGCGGGAATGGTCTCTTCAACGCAGAGTCGAGCTTCTCGAGCGCGCTGTTGCAGCGTTCTTCGGTGAGAAAGAAGCCATTGCTGCAGAGATCACAAGCCAGATCGGTCGCCCAATAGGCTATAGCGGCGGTGAGGTGAACGGGTTTGAAACGCGCGCACGGACCATGCTGCAACTGGCTCCGGACGCTCTGGCCTCACATGTGCCTGCCGTGCTTGACGGATTTGAGCGTGCAATTAAGCGGGTGCCACTCGGCGTTGTCGTAGTTTTGGCTCCGTGGAACTATCCGTTCCTTACCGCCGTCAATGCCGTTATACCGGCGCTAGCTGCTGGCAATGTCGTTGTCTTGAAGCACTCCGAGCAGACGCCCCTGGCTGCAGAGCGAATGGACGAGGCGTTCCGCGCTGTGGGCTTGCCTGATGGTGTGTTCCAATACCTCCACATCGATCACGATCAAGTGGCAAGGATGGTCGCTGATCCCCGCGTCGCTTACGTGTGTTTCACCGGATCGGTGGCCGGCGGTCATGCCGTTCAGCGTGCTCTCGCCGGGACGTTTACTTCGTCGGGTCTCGAATTGGGCGGCAAAGATCCAGCCTACATCCGCGAAGACGCCAACATCGATCATGCGATTGCCAATGTGGCTGACGGGATTTTCTTTAACTCAGGGCAAAGCTGCTGCGGCATTGAGCGGGTCTATGTGCACGAGCGGCACTTCAACACAGTGGTCGACGGTCTCGTTGCGTATGCCGAGCAGTTGAAGTTGGGCGATCCGAGAGAGCAAAGCACTACCCTCGGTCCGATGGTGAAGACCTCAGCGGCGAACTCCGTACGCGATCAGATCAAGAAAGCGTTGGGCCAAGGTGCGCTTCCGCTCGTCGATCCGCGGAAATTCGATGCCGACACTGGTCGCACGGCCTATCTCGCTCCGCAGATCATCGTTAATTGCGATCATTCGATGTCGATCATGAGCGAGGAAACGTTCGGTCCGGTGGCAGGTGTCATGGCGGTCAAATCCGATGCTGAAGCGGTTCGGCTCATGAACGACAGTCGATACGGGCTCACCGCATCGATCTGGACTCTGGATCGTGAAGCGGCTCGTGTTATCGGTGATCAGCTCGACACCGGTACAGTATTCATGAACCGGTGCGACTATCTCGATCCCGAGCTTGCATGGACCGGTGTAAAGGATTCGGGTCGGGGGGCAACATTGTCGCGACTGGGCTTCGAGTACCTGACACGCCCGAAGTCCTATCATTTCAAACTCAAGGTTTGAGGTGTCGCTATGTCCAGATACTCGCTTCAGCAGGAAGACAAACGATACATTCAAGAGTTCATGAATAATCCCATTGGCTATCATAGCCCCGGACTGCAGCGCGCGCTCAACGTTATGCGCGGCGGCGAACTTGATGGGAAGTACGTCCTGGTGATTTTAGAGCCTTATCGGAGATGGGCGCTCGGTCGACTCCCTGCTCGCCGTGGCGAGCCCATCTCCTTGGTAGAGGGTGTGGAATATACTTGCCAACTGCAAGCCGAGCGCGACGTGTTTTGCCGCAGATGGAAGGATTTGACCGGGGAAGACATCAGCGATGCCTGGAATGGGGAGGGTTCCAAAAATGCTTAAGATCACGGCGTACTCAAGCCAAGTCAGCTATCGCCCAGGCGACGAAGTCGATGTGAAGGTTAGTGCGGTTGGAATGGAATCCTTCAATGCCGTGCTGAAACGCATCGTTCAAGGCGACATCAACCCGGACGGTCCCGGCTACCAGGAAGAAACGGTGCCCTGCGAGATCGGGGGCCCCTTCGCCGCTCGGGAACAAAAAATTGTTACCGGATCATACGGTAGAGCCCAGACGGCTTACGGGTTCGCGGTTGCAGGCAGTGTGACGATAGCCGCGTTGATATGGCCCACCCTGCCGGGAGCCGCCAGGCAAGCGATCGTGTCTGTGGGCTCGGCGACGGGTCTACGTCTAGCTCTTGATCACCAGGGCCGGGCAACCTTCGAGGCAGTCAATGGTGGTCAATGCGTGGGTAAGGCAACCACCGCCACAGCTTGCCGTGCAAAGGCGTGGTATGCGGTTGTAGGAACATTCAATCCAGACGCTCGTCAGCTCCACATCGAGCAGGTGGCATTGCACCGTTTTCCCGGTATTCAGGACAGCGGCAGCGCAAAAACAACGATATCTGAGCCAGTCGACGTTGACTGGAGCGAAGTCCTCTTCGCCGCGGAGCGGTCGTCTGGTGGGTCTGCGACTACTTTCTTCAACGGCAAGATCGAAGCTCCATTTATTGCCGGTGGACAACCCGGACCTGACAGCATCATCGACCACCTCAAGGGGAAAAAGAAGCTCGACGCCCTTATTGCCGATTGGGACTTCAGCCACGACATCGCAAACGACACCTTTGCCGATCATGGCCCCCACAGCATGGGTTGCAGGCTGTTTAACCTTCCCCATCGTGCGGTGTCAGGTTTGGCTTGGGACGGGTCGACCTATAGGTGGGATGAGCGGCCCGAACATTACGGCGCGGTACATTTTCACGACGACGACCTCTATGACGCGAGGTGGGAGAATGACTTTACCTTCCGCTTGCCTGAGAATTTGAAAAGCGGGGTCTATGCGGTGCACCTGACCTCGGATGACGGAGCAAGCGAGTATTACGTCGTCTTTGGCGTGAAGGCAGCGAAGAACGCCAGCAAGAGCCCCATCGTTTTCGTCATGCCCACGGCGAGCTACATGGCTTACGCTAATCATCGCCTTGGCATCGACGTGTCAGAGACTGAAATCGGTGCCGGACAACTGCTGCAGATCGACAAGCACCACGCATTCCTGCAGGAGAACCCTCAATACGGTTTATCGCTATATGAAGTGCACTCAGACGGTTCTGGAGTATTCTATTCATCCCGCTTACGTCCGATCGTTGACATCCAGCCCAAGGTACAAGGCTTTATAGGCGGTTTAGGTTCGAATATCTGGCAGTTCAATGCAGATACTCACATTCTTGGCTTCCTCCAGGATCGCGGCCTGGACTACGACGTCCTGACCGACGAAGATCTCGAAGTGGATGGAGTGGAAGCTCTAGCCGATTACCGAGTGGTAATAACTGGAAGCCATCCCGAATACACCAGCACGCGGATGCTCGACGCGTATCGCGACTATTCTGGACGAGGTGGCCGCATGATGTATTTGGGCGGAAACGGCTTCTACTGGCGCATCACTTACAATAGCAAACTGCCAGGCGTGATCGAATGTCGGCGATCAGAAAGTGGTATTCGCGGGTGGGAGCCTGGCACCGGTAACTATTATCATCAGTTCACCGGTGAGCTTGGAGGCTTATGGAGGCGAATTGGCCGCGCGCCTCAGCAAGTCTTCGGTGTCGGTATGAGTGCCCAAGGATTTGACCTGTCGTCACCCTATGTGAAGACTGAACAAGCCGCTGATCCAAGAGCGGCCTTCATCTTTGAAGACGTAGACGGCGCTGTCATCGGTGACTTCGGCTTGAACGGCAACGGGGCCGCGGGGAATGAGATCGACAGAGCGGATTTTGCGCTCGGCACTCCGCCCAACGCGCTTGTTGTTGCGTCGTCGCGTCGCCACACGGACGTTTACCTAATGACTCCAGAGGACCTCTTGGATCCGACGCCCACCTGGTCCGGCACCCAATGCGACCTCATTCGATCGGATATGACGTTCTTTGAGACCGCGTCGGGTGGTGCGGTCTTCTCGACTGGATCGATTGCTTGGGCTGCATCAATGGCGTGGAACAAATATGAAAACCAGGTGGCAAAAATTACCGAGAATGTCCTCAGGCGCTTCTCAAACCCAGCAAAATTCTAGCGAGGACAAGAAGGCCGACGAACTCGTCGGCCTTCTTGCTTGTTTCACTTAGTTAGGCCGCGTAGGATTCAGCGACTGTTTCTCCGAGCAGCTCCGCCGTTGCACAGGAGAGCGTCCATCCCAGATGGCCGTGACCGGTATTGTAGAAGACACCCGGCTGTCGTCCCTTTCCTACTCGGGGGAGCATGTTCGGCATCATGGGGCGAAGGCCGCTCCAAGGCACTACGCGACTCGTGTTCACTTTCGGAAAATAGTGCCGCGTCCAGCGCACGAGAGGTGTAATTCGGTCCGCGCGAATGTCGTAGTTTACTCCATTGATTTCTGCCGTGCCGGCGACCCGGAACCGGTCCTTACCAAGACGGCTAGTGACAATCTTCGCAGCGTCATCCAGCAAACTGACCCAAGGCGCGCCCTCTTGGCTGCGCTCATCGTCAAGATGAACGGTGATCGAGTAACCTTTCACCGGGTAGATGTTCACGCGGTCACCAAGCATGCTTGCAAAAAGCCGACTTGCCACGCCAGCACAAATTACTACGCCGTCGAATGCCTGCGTGTTGGGTTCGCCGCTATCGGCTTCCGCCGTCGCGTTAGCCGAGGCCCATTGAACCATTATGCCTGCGCGCTGACGTTGGAGGCCGATGACATCCGCGTCCAGTTGGAAGATCGCCCCCTTCCGGAAGCACACATCGGCAAGGCCGCATGTGAATTTGTGGATGTCGCCCGTAGAGTCAGACGCGGTATAGAATCCCCCATAAAAGTCCCCAGCGAGCGTCGGTTCGATCGTGCGGATCTCCGAGGGAGTGACCGATTGCCGATCCAATCCTGCGGCCTTCAACAGCGCGTTTACCTCAGTCGCGTGACGGAAGCTCTTCTCGTCACGGTAGAAGTGAAGAATGCCACGGCGCTCAAGATCAAAATTGATCCCTTCGCGTTCGGCGATATCAAACAGGTGTTGGCGTGCTTGAATGGCGAGTCTGGCGGTGTCGATGGTATTTGATCTGTATTTGGGGATGGCAGCAACGAACTCGGCAAGCCATGAGTACTTCGACCACGATGGTTTCGGATTGAGCAGAAGGGGCGCGTCCTTCGTAATCATCCATTTCACGCCCTTGAGAAGGGTCGACCAGTGGTTCCACACCTCGGCGTTGCTCGCCGACAATTGGCCCCCGTTGGCGAATGAAGTCTCCATTGCTGGGTAGGCGTTCCGGTCGAAGATGGAAACCTTATGGCCGCGGCTCAGCAGCGAGTAGGCAGTCGTAATTCCCGTTATTCCGGCACCAATAATTGCAAAGTGGGGCATTTTGTTCTCCTAGGACAGTTGCTCAAGGGCCGTTTTGGCCCGGCCAATTCCCCATCTGTCCTCGGTACCTGAGAGCTTCCCGCGAATACGGTATCCCCTTCGGTGGGCGTTGCTGCCACTCTCCAGATTTTCCAGCCATGCGGTCCTTTTGCCTGAGAGTTTCTCGGGGAATTGCTCCGTCGGCGTCGCTAGACGATCTCTCCCGCACAACCTTTGGAAACTCGATTTATTGCATGTCGCTTTCTCTAACATCGGTGGACTCATCCGCCTCAGTAAGGCGCACCTTGCCCCCTCGCAGCAGCTCCAGGTCGTCGTCCATATGAGCGAACGTTTCGTCCCGGGATACCTGCAAGTGAATATGCATCAGGGAAGCTGCCACCTGACGGCTCCCCGCCAAAAGGGCAGCAATAATTCCTCTGTGCTCAATCATTGACTGGCGCAGACGCTCAATGCGGATGAATCCTATATACTCTGTGACGCGGCGTATGTTGTTTTGGCGCTCGATCGCGTTGACCAACTCTCCCGTTTGGGCGCCTTGCGCGACTACCCTATGAAATCGAGCATCGAGATCGAAAAGCCGCCGGCGATCCATATGCAAGACATTTCCAATCGCATCAGCGTGATCTTCATCGAGATCTCGAAGCGCCGCAGTGTCCACCTCGTAGCTGTCGGCCAAAATGCCTGCTGGCTCGACGATCTATCGGAACCGGTAGCTGTCTGCCATCGCCCGCGGACTAACGTCCGCAAAAATCCAGCCGCGACCGGGTGAGGGCTCAACTAAATGATCCCTTGTCAATCGTCGCAGCGTTGAAACGAGAACACCGTTCTGCACTGAGTAACGCTGCATCAAAGCGCGCTCACTGAAAACCGACTTCAGCTCGCCGATTGCCATGTCACGCATTACACGTTCATCGAGAAGCTCGTCGCGTGGACTTTCGCCATTTCTCAACAGCGAGGCCGGGTCCCTCAAAATGAATCCGCGGCGTGGCTCGAAATCAAGAACGCCTTCGGCTTGCAGCTTTTGCAAAACGCGCCGAATTGGCGTCCTTGAGACGCCCAGTTGCTCCGCTACTTCCGCTTCATTGACGCGATCGCCCTGCTGGAGGTCGTCACTTAGCTGCAAACGCAACTGCTCCAGGATCCGAGCTTGAAGTGGTGTCTGCATTCTCAATCTCTAGGTTATTGGATTGCGTTTTACTCGTTCAAAAGACTTATGTCTATCCGATTCTCGTTGCTGCTGTGTTCAAAGTGCACTAAGCTTCATCGGCCGCCTGCCGGGTGAGATGAAGAAAGGGAACATCACTCTCCGATCGGTGCGGCTTTGGCATCGCAAAGGGAGTTGCGCATGTTCTCATATCCAGACCGGCAGTTTTCTACTGACGCGCTGCACGCAAGCAAAAGGCTTGGAGCGTGGCGTGAAATGATTTCAGACGTTTTCTTTAACGTCGACATCGACGTTGACCGTACAACGCAAGAGAATTGGCTCGCGTCGATATCAGTAGTCGAGGTTCAGAATCTCAGCATATCTCAATATGTGACAGATCGCGCGCGGGGAATCCGGAGCCGACGATCAATCGCGGCCGATTGTGAGGAATTCTATATCTTTGTTTTTCCCATCCGGGGTGCAATGTATTTCAGCCAATATGCACGAGAAGGTACAGTCGAACCCGGTCACTACGTCATGTTGCGTTCAAGCGATTTCTATCAGCTGTCCTGTGACCAGCATTTCGCCGGAGTCTTTCTGAAGGTTCCCACCCAATCGATTGACGCGACCTATGATGCTGCCAATCGCCATTGTTCCAATTGGCGTCCAGCCAATCAGGTGATGTCGAAGCTTCTGCTTTCGACGCTTCTGACGATCAGTGATCTTTCTCCTACAGAGCGGACAGACTTTGCTTCAAGCCTGCACAAACAGCTCCTCAACATGATCATCACTATGCTCCAAACCGAAGAAGGGATTGATCATACGGCCACAACGGCCGCCCATCATGGCATTTATCAACGTCTGACGCGCCTTGTGGAAATTCGCTATCATGATGAGAACTTCAGTCCGGCCGTTGCAGCGGCCGAGTTGAAGGTATCGCTAGGCTACATGCACCGCTGCGTAAAGGCTCACGGAACAAGCTTTTCACGGCTACTGCGCGACACCAGGTTGGCCCGATCCTTCGAGATGCTCCATGAACCGGCAACAAGGCGCCACGTCGGCGAAATCGCCTACTTGAATGGCTTTTCGGACCACTCTGGCTTTTCGAAGATCTTCAAGCAACGATACGGCAAAACCCCCAGAGAGCTGAGGTTGGGAATATTGGTCACCAGATAACCAAGAAAGGGTCACGCTCGACCTAACGGTCGCTGGAGCGAGGATGCATTCTCAAAGGCGAAGCATTCGCCGAGGAAGGCATTCGAATGGCAAGCGGGTTTGTGTTTCACGAGCGGTGTATGTGGCATGACGCGGGCAACTCGGCCTCATTTGTGCCGGCAGGTAGGGCCGTTCAGCCTGATCAGCACGCGGAGGAGCCTGAAACTAAGCGCCGAATTCGAAATCTCGTCGAAGTCGCAGGGCTTCTGCCGAAGCTGGTACCCATAGCCGCACATCCGGTCGACAAAGACCTACTTCTAGGTGTGCACGGATGCGACTATGTCGATAGCATTGAGGAACAAAGCCTGCACCTCGGTGGCACCGCCGGAACCAACACGTTTTTCTCAAGAGATGGATACGACATCGCGCGGCTTTCTGCAGGGGGCTGCCTGGCCCTGATGCGGGCCGTGGTCAAGGGCGAGGTCTCAAATGGCTACTCACTTACTAGGCCGCCTGGGCATCATGCTCGGCCTAACGAGGGCATGGGCTTCTGCATATTCGCAAACGCTCCTATCGCCATTCGTGAAATACAATCAGCGTTCCAGCTGACCAAGATTGCGGTGGTCGACTGGGACGCACATCATGGCAATGGGACAGAGGAAATATTCTATTCTGACCCGTCCGTGCTGACGATTTCAATCCATCAGGACAATCTGTTTCCAATCGGAACCGGCGCCATGAGGGACCGGGGTGTCGAACGCGGAGAAGGATACAACATCAATATCCCTCTGCCTCCGGGATCAGGCACCGGAGCATACCTTGCAGCTTTCGATCAGGTAATTTTGCCTGCGCTCCACGCATACAAGCCAGAGCTGATTGTCGTGACATCCGGGTTCGATGCCAGCGGTCTCGATCCACTCGCTCGGTTGATGCTCAACAGCGAAACTTATCGGATCCTCACAGAGTGTCTCCTTGCCGCGGCCGCGGACCTCTGCGGAGGACGCTTGGCAATGACGCACGAGGGCGGCTACTCGCGTGCATATGCACCGTTCTGTGGGCTTGCCGTGCTTGAAGCGCTGAGTGGGATACGGACCGACGTCGTGGATCCCTTCAACGAATACATAGCGAGCTTTGGAGGGCAGGAACTTCAATCGCACCAGGAAGCGGTTATCCAGCAAGCACGCGGCCTTCTCGATCGACTATAAAAAGCAAAAACCAAGGGGAACACGATGACCAAGCTTATTCCATTCTGTCTGACGCGCCGCGGGTTTCTAGGCGCAACTGCGGCAACGGTTGGCGCAACCGCTTTCAATGGCTTTCTCTCATCTCTTGTCTTGGCCGAGGGAACCAACGAGCTGGTTTGGGCGAAGCCACTCGAAACGACCCAATTGGATCCTCACACCTCAATCCTGGGGTCGTCGTGGCAGGTTCTGCATCTCGTTTATTCGAGTCTTGTCGACGTCGATGGGGAGCTGAAGCCCACCCCGGCACTCGCAGAAAGCTGGACCGAGGAGAGCCCAATCTCGCACGTGTTCAAACTCCGTAGGGGCGTCAAATTTTCAGATGGTAGCGATGTCACGGTGGACGACGTCATTGGCAGCATCATGCGCGTTCGCGATCCCAAAACCGGGTCGCTCTGGCAACGGCCGATCGGTCCGATCAAGGGCTGTGAGGCGGTCGGGGATCATAGCGTTAGGCTCCTGCTCGAGACACCTCACGCTCCTCTGCTTCCTGCGCTGGCTGCAACGATGGCGTCGGTTTTGCCAATGAGCAAGTTGAAGGACGGATCGTTCGATCCAACCAAATCCATGCTCGGCACCGGACCATTTATGGTTGCGGAACATGTCCAAGATGACCACTGGATTCTAGAGCGCAATCCACACTATTGGCAGAAGGGTCTGCCTCACATCGAGCGGATAACCATTCGCATCGTGCCGAACGACAATGCACGGATTGCGATGCTCAGTGATGGCAGCGTTGACGTCGCAAGTTTCGAAGCCAGTCCCGATGCTCCGCTTCTTCTGCAGAATGTTTCTGGTTTGGACGTGCGCGTCGAGACGAGCACGAACTACTATTTCTTGGGGCTCAATGCTGTTTCAGAGAGCTCGCCGTTTACGTCCGACAAGCTGCGTCAGGCTGTTGCGCTCAGTCTTGACCGGGACCAGATCAAGAATATCGCGCTCGGCGGTGTGGGCGATCCGACGGCGGTCATGGCTCCGGCCTTTAAAGCTTGCGAAACCGCTGCACTTCCGCTCTTCAATCGCGATTTGGAGCGAGCGAAGGCACTCGTAGCGGAAGAGAAGGCCCAAGGTACGACATTTGAGCTCCTGGTGAGAAACATTCCTGCCGACATACAGATGGCCCAAGTCATCAAGCAGGGCGTGTCGGAAATTGGACTGGACGCGAATATCGCCGTCGTAGACGAGGGAATCTGGGTCAAGCGAGCCTGGGTCGACAACCCGAGCGAGTTCCAAGCGATGATTTCTTGGTATGCAGGCTATGCTGACCCCGCCATCGCCACATTGTGGTGGAACCCAAAGCTCGCAGGATTTACTGCTGGCCACGTCAGGGACAATCCGCAAATCAACCAACTCATTGATAAAGCCTATCAAACCACGAGTGAACAGCGAGGCACCCTGCTGCAGGAGCTCTGCTCAGCAATCGACGCAAGTGCAAACGTCATACCTCTGGTCACTCGGCAGGATACCATCGCAACTCGTTCCGGCCGGATCGTAGGTCTCACGAAGCAGGTCGAAGGCTATGTCCATACACTGCGTGGCATAGAAGAGGCCGAACTCAAGTAGATCGAGCCCGGCCATGAGTGACATATTGCGCCTCGTCGCCGTCCGAGTGGGAAGTGCCGCGCTTACTTTATTGGGCGTTTCCATCGCAGTGTTTGCGGCAATTCACCTCCTGCCCGGAGATTTGGCGAGTGTCCTAGCACCCCGGGGACCGGCGGAACTCAGGGAGGCAATCCTGCTGAAGTTCGGTCTTGATCAGCCACTTTACGTGCAATTCGGCAAATGGCTCCTGACCATAGCGAAAGGCGATTTCGGTGTATCTCTGATAACGCAGGCGCCAATCGCCCAGGCGTTCGCTCTACGGGTGCCGATAACCCTTGAGCTAGGGGCCCTTGCCCTCCTTGTCTCCCTCGTTTTCGGGACAGGGATTGGCCTCTGGTCTGCGATGAACCACCATCGACGCGTAAGATCGGGGCTCGGTAAAATCGCAAGTAGCGCTCTAATGAGTATTCCCGATTTCGTCTTGGCCAGTGCCTTTCTCTACGTTTTTTCGAGATATGCGCTCGGCTTGACCGTCGGGAAATGGACTGCAATGAGCACAGATCCCATTGCTCATTTCAAGGCGGTGGTCCTGCCGGCACTGACGCTCGCTGGTCTGGGTATCGGCCTGTTTGCCGCGACTACGCGCACGGCGGTTCTCTCTATCCTGTCGCAAGAGTACATCGGCGCAGCGATCGCCCGGGGAATGTCGCCACGAGAGATCCTAAGACACCACATACCGCGGAACCTCGGCGTCCCGATGATCACCGGGATCACGATCTTTGCAGGTTACCTCGTCGGGGGCGCAGTCGTTGTCGAGACCTTGTATTCGGTGCCTGGCTTGGGGCGGTTCCTTCTCCAGGCCGTGCTTAATCGCGACTATCCGGTCATTCAAGCGGCTGTCCTCGTCATCGCAGCGTTCATCGTGCTGCTCAACATGGCAGCCGACATTCTTTACGGCATCATCGACCCGAGGCTGAGAAAATGACTGCACAAAATCAAGCTCAACGGACGTTGTCGGGACGCTTTTTCTCATGGCTGCTATATGCGAGCAGCCGGGCGGACGGTCTTGCGATTTTCGCCTTGTTCATGCTCTGCTGCATTCTCCTGTTGGGGATCCTCTCGCCGTGGATGCCGATCCCCGCGCCCGATCTGATCGCAGTACATCCCCGACTTGCACCCCCCGGCTTGCATGGAGGGTTGCTAGGAGCGGACAACTTAGGCCGAGACGTTCTCGCTCGTGTATGCCAAGGCATTCAGAACACATTTCTGGTCTCGACTTCCGCCGTGCTTATGACTGCATTGGCAGGCGCGTTTTTGGGGCTAGTTTCGGGCTATGTTGGTGGCGCGCTCGACGAAGTGTTAATGCGACTGGCCGACATCATTTTTTCATTTCCCGCGATCCTGCTTGGGCTTTTGGTCACCGCGATATTGGGGCCGGGCGGAACAAGCGTCGTTCTGGCGATTGTCCTGATTACTCTCCCGCCGATGGTGCGGGTGGTACGCGCGGCGACCTTCGAGGTCGTGAAGGCGGATTTTGTGACTACCGCACGGGTATTTGGAGCTTCACATTGGCGGATCCTGATGGTCCACCTGCTGCCGAACGTGATGCTGCCGATTTTGACGCAAACGGCTTATTCGATCTCGATAGGCATTCTGATTGAAAGTGCACTGAGCTTCCTTGGTCTCGGCGTGCAGCCACCTGCGGCCTCACTGGGATCCATCCTGCGGGAGGGCAGTGCCTATATCACGGTGGCTCCCTGGCTTGTATTCGGCCCCGGCATTTTCCTCGTTTTCGCGATCCTCTCGATCAATCTGCTTGGGGAAGGTCTCCGCAATGCAGTCGATCCCCTGCGCCCGAGGAATCTGGAGTAGGGGATATGCCGATTGTGGATGTATCGCGGCTCTCCGTTCGCTTCTCGATCGGCCAGAATGCTCTCCAGGCCCTTGATGATCTCAGCTTCGCCATAGAGCCGGGTGCCCGGATTGGGTTTGTCGGTGAGAGCGGTTCTGGAAAATCGACATTGGCCAATGTCTTGGGCCGGCTGTTGCCTCCCAACGCAAGGATCGATGCCGACAGGCTGCTCGTCGATGGCCATGGCGTTGACGGGCTCTCGGTGGAGGCGTTGCGCCAGTTCCGGCGCGAAACGGTCGCGTATGTTTTCCAGGATCCGATGGCGGTCCTCGATCCTACCAAGAAGATTTCAGCCCACATGCGGCTCATTGCGGGGGAGCCCGCGGATTCCTTGGCCGTAAGACTCCGCGACGTTGGGATCCGAGATCCGGAGAGGGTGTTGAGATCTTTTCCACACCAATTGTCGGGGGGGATGGCTCAGCGCGTTACAATCGCAATGGCTTTGATGCGCAAGCCGCGCCTCCTCATCGCCGATGAGCCCACAGCTGCTCTGGACGCATCATTGAAGCGCGAGGTGATGGATTTGCTTTTCGCCCGGTGCGCTGAAATTGGCGCGGCGGTGATATTTGTGAGCCACGATCTGCCTCTTGTCCGGCACTACTGTGATTCCATCTGCGTCATGTATGCGGGCAGGATCGTCGAACATCGCGTCGCCAAGGCATTTTTCGCAAACCCTGCCCACCCCTATTCGCGAGCTCTGCTCGGGGCAGAGCCAAGCGCGGCTTTGCCCGGCGAGCGGCTGATCGCCGTTCCTGGTGTGCCTCCTGCGATCATCACTCCCACTCAGATGTGTGCATTCAGTCCGCGCTGTCCTGATGCGCAGGCTGTCTGTCGCGAGATCCGCCCCGAGGATCAAGTCGTCGACGGCGGTTGCGCAAAATGCCTCTTTGCCGCGCTTCCTACGGCCTCCGCGAAGGTTGGATTAGAGCACCTATGAATCCTGTTATCGAGCTTAGCGACGTGAACGTCACTTTCTCCTCGGGCGCCTTCTGGGCCAAGCGGCGTTTCGAGGCGGTGAAATCGATGAACCTGTATGTGCGGGCGGGCGAGACAGTGGGTCTTGTCGGCGAATCCGGCTCCGGCAAAACGACAACCGGGCGTCTCTGCCTAGGGCTGCAAAGCCCAACCTCGGGGAATGTGCTGTTTCGCGGGGAGGCGATTAGCCCTGCTGGCGATCAACGATCGAAGCCGCGGCTGGCAGCGGTGCTTCAGCATCCGAGGACATCACTCAATCCACGTCTCACAGTGGGGTCGAGCGTCGCGGAGCCGCTCGTGATTGCAGGATTGTCGCAGCAGGAAAGGGTTGAGCGGGTCGCTCATAGCCTCCAGCGGGTGGGACTGCAGTCAGATTTGGCCATGCGCTATCCCCATGAGCTTTCCGGAGGACAGCGCCAGAGGGCCTCTATCGCACGCGCGCTGATTGGCTCGCCAGAGTTCATTCTGTTCGATGAGCCGGTGAGTGCGTTGGATGCCTCAGTTCAAGCCCAAATCCTGAACCTTATTCTGGACTTGCAGTCCGAGCTCCAGTTTGCAGCGCTCGTTATTTCTCATGACTTCGCCGCTACTCGTTATATCGCTAATCGGCTGGTCGTCATGCGGGACGGAGAAATCGTCGATGAGGCGCTGGCGTCGAGTCTCTTCAAACCTGGAAACCATCCCTACACGCGGGCGCTTCAGGAGGCGAGTGGACTGCTTGATTGATCGATATTTTCCAAAATTGGCGGAAGAGGAAGCGACTTAGTCAGCAGAAGAACAAATGACCGCTTTGACCTGCGGCGCATCCCGCTGCGCGCGCATGTTTCCGAGCGAGGTGCCGTATTCTGGGCGTCGTAGAAAGTCACCTTGCCATCGGGATGAGCCTTCATGAACGGCTCTATTCTATTACGCTGTTGACGTAAAGTTGCATGGAATACGGGAGAGCCCTCGCAGTGCATTGCGCGTTCCGTCAGTGATCAGTTCGGTCGTTGACACCACTGCCACGTCCGTCGGATCGAGCCGGCGGGGTACGATGGTCTGGAGATTGGTCACCAGGGCACAGACCGCAACGAGCGTTTCGTTGCCCGTGTGGGGTCGCGAAGCATGGGCGCCAATGCCTCGCAACGTGATCTCGAATATATCCTCTGCCGACATCACCGCGCCGCCGCGCGTGCGGAATTCGCCAACCGGGAAGCCGGGCATGGTGTGGATGCTGTAGAGTTCCTAGAACGGAAATCGCTCCATCAAGCCGTCATTGAGCATGGCAACCGCGCCTTGCCCCATTCCTCGACCGCCTGAAAAACGAAGCGAACCGTTCCATCGAACCTCCTTCCTCGGCCAACAGCTTGGCGCCCGATAAAGCTTCGGGTCTTCGGGTGTGGCGCCTTCCGTGTTGATGGGGAAAATCCGCGCGTCCGGGCCAAGGCCGGTCTGTTCACGCAATTCCTTGCTGGACGCGACCTGGATCAAGCCGGCCAATCCCACGCCGCCAATCTCGCCGGCGACGATGGCTGGATCGCCGGCGAGGGGCGAGGCAAGGCGCTTCATCACGGCGATCGCTTCCTCGTCCTCGACCGTCATGAAAGCGTCGGCCGCGCGGGAGAGGATTCGCCAAGCCACCAGCGAAGGCTCGTAGCATTCGAGCATCGCTATGACGGTCGGTTCACCGTCTGGACCTTCACGGCGTGGCCGGCCCGCGCGCTCTCGAAGAGGCAAGCAGCTCGAGAGGGATCGACGACGGTGAAGAAGGGACGCTCCTCCCCGAGAAGGAAGGAAAAATGACCGGCGACCGCCGCGGCGATGCCGCCAACGCCGGTCTGCACGAAGACGTGCGTCGGGAGATCCCAAAGATCGCGTAAAGCCTCACTCAGAAGCGCGGTGTAGCCCTGCATGACGAAGCCGGGGAGTACGCTCGTAGCCCGGCCAGGAGGTTTCGGAGATCCAACCCTTGTCTTCCGCAACCCGGGAAACCTCGGCGACGGATTCGTCATAGTTTCCATTGACTCGGATGATATCGAATAACACCAAGACATTGAGATTTGGATGGATCCAGATCGTTATTCCACGAACTAGGATTTTCGCGGCACTACCAAGACCTAATCCATGCACTTCCCGGCCGCCTCCAACGCAACTTCAAGATCTACAAGAAGGTCAGTTACGTCCTCTAGACCGATCTGCAGACGAATAATTGAACCTCGATGATTAGTTTTAACAGTTACACGATCGTCAAGATTAACTTGAACAGCAAGACTTCGATATCCTCCCCACGAATAACCTATGCCAAAAATTTCAAGTGCATCGATGAAGGCGGAAGCTTTCTTCGAGCTATGACTTCTGAGCTCGATCGAAAAAATACCGGACGATCCAGAGAAATCTCGTTTCCACAGCGCATGTCCCGGATGCTGTTCCAGGGCGGGGTGCAACACGGCCCGCACCTCAGGCTTTGCCTCGAGCCAGCGGGCGATCTCCAGCGCATTCCGGCTATGGTGCTCGAGTCTCACGCCCATGGTGCGCAACCCCCGCAAGACCTGATAGGCGTCATCACCGCCAACGCAGACCCCGAGCGTCTCCTTGCCGCTTCTCAAGGCCGGCCAGCACTTCCCGTTTGCTGAAACGGTACCCAGCAGCACGTCGGAATGGCCGGACGGATATTTTGTTGCCGCATGGATCGAGATATCGACTCCGTGGCGAAGGGGCTGAAAATAGAGTGGTGTCGCCCATGTATTGTCCATCATCACGATCGCTCCTGCCTTGTGGGCTTCGGTCGTGATGGCCGGAATGTCCTGTATCTCGAACGTATTGGAGCCCGGCGATTCCGTGAAAACAACCTTGGTATTACTGCGAATCTTACCGGAAATCCCGTTACCTATACCTGGATCATAGTATTCCACACCGACGCCGAGCCTCGTGAGCATGGTATTGGCAAAGTGGCGGGTGGGATTGTAGATCGTGTCGACAAAGAGCGCGTGATCGCCGGCAGACAAAAAGGTCAGGAGAGGCACGGTAACGGCGGCTAGGCCGGAGGGAACGAGAATGGTTCCGGCCGAGCCCTCGAGTGAATCGATAACTTCGCAGAGGGCATCGGTGGTCGGCGTGCCGTGTGTGCCATAGGTATATTTCTGCGCTTCCGTCGCAAACGTCTGAGCGTCGGGGAACAGGACGGTCGACGCACGGACGACCGGCGGGTTCACGAAGCCATGGTAGTCATGCGGATCGTATCCATCATGCGCGAGGCGCGTATTGATACCGAAAGACTTTCCGCGGCCGGAGGTTCTTTTCATAGTGTGGGCCCTGCTACGCTTGTCCGGTTTGCTGTCAGTGTTGCGTCGTCTCGATGCTGCGTTGGCGGAAGAAGTCCGTTAGCGGACTTTCTGGCTTCATGGCGCTTCGTTCGGCAATTAGCCCTTCCACCATGGCCCTGTCGCCGGAACGCACGGCAGCGGCCATCAATGTCAGGTTGACAACGTCGCGTTGCGCGGCCGAGCCGCCCACCAGAGGGATCGAATGCCGGACCTTCGAAATCAGGGTCTTGGCCGTCGAATAGTTGCCATGACCAAAAGCGTGAAAAGCCTTGACGATTGCCAGGCCGGCCGTCCGGTTCATGATGGCGCTGGTGCTGGTACCTTCAGCGCTGACTTCTAGGGCGGCGATCAGGGCATGCGCTTCCGCCTCACGCCCCGTCGCGGAAAAGGCCATCATCGCATGCATGTCGTTGAAGGCGATATAGGCCTGGTCGGAGATCTCGCTGTAACGGTCTGCCATCGTGGTCCAGCGGTCGCCGCAATCGACGCCATCCATGGAAAGCCTCCAGAGCAGGGCCGCGCTGTCATGCATGTCCATGACGGATGAGTCCTTCGTGACCCTCATATGGCGGTCGTGGTTGGCCAGGGCTTTGTCGAAGTCGCAGTTTTCCAGATGATAAAGGTTGAGGTGCCAGTGGTTGTGGATGGCAAGATAGTTCTCGCCTGCCCAATTGTCTTCGTTTCGCTCCATATAGCTGATGCCAAGACCAGTCTTGCCTTGCATTTCGTAGGAATGCGCCAGCCCATGTACGCCCCAGGTATCGCGAGGGTTCATTGTCACGCAGCGTAGAGCCATCTCTTCGGCCTGAGCGTAGTGACCGGCTTCCTCCAGCCCGAATGCCATCATCCCCAGAACGTAAGAATATTCTGGATCCTCTTCATTCCAATGCCGCATCACTCGGGCGAGACGATCGCGCGTGGAATTTCCTGTGCCCAGGAGAACGTCGATCTGGTGACCCATCTGCAGGGCAACGAGGTCACGCGGACACCCGTGCAATATATCGGCATAGGCTTGGGAGGAGGCGTAAAAATCACCCGAAAGCCAGAGCTTGATCGCCCTAATATGCCCAAGCTCCCGTTCATTGGCCTGAGGCCCGAGGCGTTCAAGTGCCGCACATTCGTGCGCCAGTTTCGGCAAATAACGCTTGTCCGGGACATTCAGAAGCATCCCAGCCAGAAAGCAGTGCCCCATGATGAAGTCAGGATCTTCGGCCAGGACTGCTCCTATCATCGCGCCGGGGTCGGGCACATAGCCAAGCATTCGCACTGCAGCGGCATGGAAGATATCAACCGACGCCCTGTTGCAATGCGATACCGGCGCGCCAAAGCCGTCAACCAATCCCATCTCTAAACTCCGTAGCTGGCTCAAGGATGTCCGGGGTGCTCTTGCGCAGTTCTCAGTGGTTTCCTGCTTGTACTGACATCGTAGCTCTCCCCACCCGGTCTTGTCTCATTCCGATGTCGTGCAAGGCGGACGGCCAGCGCCCGCCACTCAAGTCATGATGCGTTCTGGTAGCCATCGCGCGCTTGCGGCAGCTTCATGCCAAGTACGGCCGACGCGACCTGGTTTCGCAGCATCTGCGCCGTTCCGCCGCCGATCGTGAACATGCGGGCATCGCGCGCCATGCGTTCCATCGGCAGATTGCGCGAATAACCCATGGCGCCGTGAATCTGCAGGGAATCATTGGTGACTTTGATGGCCGTGTCCGAAGCCAGTATCTTGGCCTGAGCAGCTTCCTGCATGTTTGGAAAGCCGGTTCCGGCATTGACGGCAGCTTTGTAGATCAGCGCTTGAGAAGCGGCCAAACTGGTGGACATATCGGCAAGCATCCATTGCAGCCCCTGAAATTCGGCAATCGGGCGGCCGAACTGCTCACGTGTCTTAGCGTAATCGCGCGCTATCTCGAATGCGCCCTGGGCGATACCGTGGGCCACGGTTGCCGCACCAACGCGCTGGGCGTTATAAGCAGCCATCAGGGCGGCGAACCCGCGGCGGAATCCCTGTTGCGGACGAACGACCATGCTTTGAAGAATTTCCATGTCCTCGAAATGGATATGCGTCTCGGGGATTCCGCGCAGGCCCATGGCTGGCTCGCGCTTGCCGACCCGCAGACCCGTCGTCTGATCGCGAATGGCGATGAAGCCGCCAATTCCCTGGTCTTCCCCGTCCTCGATAACGCGCGCAAAGACCAGATGAACCATGGAAACTCCGCCGCCCGTAATCCAGTGCTTTTCTCCATTGATGACGTAGCGGTCGCCTTTCTTTACGGCCGTCGTTGTCATCTCGGTTGCAGCGCTGCCGGCATTCGGCTCGGTAATGCAGATCGCCGGTTTGTCCCCGGCAAGGACGTAGGGAGCCACCAGCGTCTTTTGCTCGTGGGAGCCGTAAGCCATGATTGCACCAATGCCGCCCATATTGGCTTCGACCACGATACGGCCGGTCACGCCGCAGGCGCGGGCCATCTGCTCAATCACCAGTACCGCATCGAAATAGCTGAGGCCTCGCCCTCCATACTCGCTGGGGATCGTCATGCCCATGAAACCGGCCTTCGCCAGTTTCTCGACAGTATCCCAAGGGTATTCCTCCGTGCGGTCAACTTCCGCCGCTCGGGCACGCACATGACCTTCGGTGAGAGCGCGGGCCGCATCCTGAAGTTGTTTTTGGCCAGAGGACAGTTGAAACATGGGGACTCCAGGATAGGGGCGCATAAAGCAGGCGAGTAAACGTAGGTCAAATATCAACCCAGAAGTTCGCGAAGCACCGTGTCGGTATCCGCGCCGCATACCGGCGGCGAGTGCCGATAGGAGACGGGCGTTTTCGAAAGCTTGATCGGATTTCCAATCAGATTCACCACGCCAGTCCCCGCAAGCGGGTGGCTCATGGATATTTTCATCTCGCGGGCTGTGACCTGATCGCTCTCGAACACGTCCTTCAGAGTGTTGATCGGTCCACCCGGAATGCCAGCACTTTCCATGGCAGCGATCAACTCGTCGCGGGCCAGGAGTTTCAACTTCGCCGCGATCAAGGGAATTAGCGCGTCACGATTTTCCAGCCGAGCGGCATTGGTTGCGTAGCGCGGATCGCAGCCAAGTTCCGGTGCATCGATCAAACCACAGAAGCGGCAATACTGGCCGTCATTGCCCACAGCGACGATAACGTGGCCTGTGCGGGTTTCGAAAACCTGATAGGGCACGATGTTGGGGTGCTGATTGCCCCGGCGAGTTGGCAGCGCGCCGGAAAGAAGATAGTTCGTCCCTTCGTTGACCAGCCATGAGATCTGGGAATCGACCAGGGCGATGTCGATGGCCTGGCCTTCGCCGGTTCTATCGCGATGGCGCAGCGCTGCGAGGATGGCGGTTGAGGCGTACATGCCGGTCATGACATCGGCTATGCCGACGGCTACTTTCGCCGGCTCGCCATTGGCTGGGCCGGTCAGACTCATGATACCGCCATAGCCTTGCGCAAGAAGGTCATAGCCAGGCTTTTCCGAATTCGGACCCGTCTGTCCAAAACCGGTAATCGAACAGTAGATGAGGCGAGGGTGGGCAGCCTTCAGGTCGTCATAGGAAAGACTGTATTTTCTGAGGCCGCCTACCTTGAAATTCTCGACCAGCACGTCGCAGTGCGCTAGCAGTTTGCGGATGGTTTCAGCCCCTTCATGCGTGCTGATATCCACCGCCACGGAGCGCTTGTTTCGATTGGCGCAGATATAATAGGCGCTCTCCGTGGTGGCTTCACCGTTGCTGTCCGTAACAAAAGGAGGCCCCCAGGCGCGGGTATCGTC
>Ga0209023_10001400_pt1 | contig 32469 bp, 26 predicted proteins | sample LakOneMetagenome_FD_187468 | JGI IMG/M metagenome (GOLD analysis project Ga0209023, IMG submission 187468) | Freshwater and sediment microbial communities from Lake Erie, Canada (SPAdes) (version 2) | ecosystem: Environmental > Aquatic > Freshwater > Lentic | place: Lake Erie, Canada...
GTCCACCCTACTATCAGCATCCATATTATAATATCAAATATTACGATCAGAACAATAATGAGATCGTAGCTGAGACCTATGTTTCAAACACACAGAATGAAACATTAACCATCTCAAAGAATTTAAAAGTCAATTATGTGTATGTTACATACAATGCAATCCTGGCTTTCAAACTGGATGACCTGATCGTAGGGCCGGCAGCTGCATCAGCACCTAATGTTTCAACTGCTTCCATTAACCAGTTCACTTCATCTTCAGCCTTACTGGGAGGCAATGTTACTTCAGATGGAGGTGCTGCTGTTACAGAAAGCGGTATTGTTTATAACACGGCAACTAACCCTACTGTTTCTAATAACAAGGTTGCTATAAGCAGCGGAACAGGATTATTTTCACAGACCATAACCGGGCTTGCTAATAATACAACCTATTATGTAAAGTCATATGCGATAAATTCTGCAGGAACAAGTTATGGGAGCGAACAAACATTCACAACTGCTTCAGCATTTAATTTAATTCAAACCCATTACTTTAATTCGAGCTGGGTAAGTACCACCAGTCAGGCAACTCCGTTTACAAAATACGTGGAGGGATGGAATATAACGGCAAAGAGTACAGGCACCGGGCTTGTTTCTGTAACCAGGATCACAGGCTTAACCGGGGTTGCAGCAGTTGGAGAAGGGGTTGCTTCTGCAAGGGCAATCAGTGCTACCGGGCTCGAAGATCTGGTGTCGTTGGGTATTAAAGCCAGTGACAACAGTTATTTTGATCTTCAGAGTTTTAAATTCAAATACCTTGTAAAGGTTGCCAATACATCCTTCGGTACTATTACAGTAACGGGATATGTAAATGGTATTGCTGTTCCGGGCGCTGTTGCATCACTGAATAATATTGCACAGGCTACGGCAGCTTCCTATGCATACTCAACATTTGACCTTGCGGCAAATGATAATTTCAATAATATAGACCAGTTCATCATCACCGCATCCAATCCCGTTAGTGCTGCAAGGTTAAGTGCGATAGATATTGATGTTGTGAATATTGCTGCACCAAAGCCACTCCCATTGACACTGGGAGAATTTAAAGGCCAACTTGCAAACAAGCAGGCTGTATTATCATGGGTAACCCGGCAGGAACAAAACACAAAAGATTTTGAGATACAATATTCTGCTGATGGCACAAAGTTTTTATCCGCAGGAATTGTTATCGCTGCCGGCAACAGCAATAGTGACAGGAACTATACTTTTACACACAAAAATCTTTCAAACGGAAATAACTATTACCGTTTAAAGATGAATGATATTGACGGACATTTCACCTACAGCAATGTTGTTAACCTGAAAATGTATGTAGCAGAAGATGGCTTGTCAGTTTATCCAAACCCTGCAACAGGCGATTACTTCTATATAAATACATCGCCTGAAACACAATTGCCGCTCAAATACCGTATCGTAAGTGAAGAAGGCAAAACAATACTAAAAGGGACTGTGACACAACACAATCAAAAGATAAAACTTAACAGACCAGAAAAAGGGAATCATTTTATATTGCTGAGTAATGGCCGGTCGCAAAAAATAGTTTTCTGAAACCGGCAATAGAAAAACCAGGAAAGGATGTCCCCACAAAGGCATCCTTTTATTTTTATTAAAAATAAGACTCAAACAATTAAAGTTAATACTGATAGCGATTATTTTTTTACATTTTTTGCCGGAATTAAAAAAAATCCTATGTTTATGTAAACGATTGCATAAAATTGAGCCTTACTGTAACTATTTCCGACATTGCCAAAAAGCTGAACACCACGTCTGCTACCGTTTCCCGTGCACTGAATAACCATCCTGCCATCAGTGAAAAGACAAAAAAAGCAGTATTAAAAGCTGCTGAGAAACTTAATTACAGGAGAAATAAGATCGCATCTTCGCTCAGGTCGGGGCAAACAGGTATCATTGGTGTGATCATCCCAAGTGCAGAGATCAATTTCTTCGGTTCTGTTGTTCACGGTATTGAAAGTATGGCCAATCAGCATGGTTACAATGTTCTGATATACCAGTCCAATGAATCATGGGAACATGAGAAAAAAGGGATTGAAACATTTTTAAATGCAAGAGTGGATGGTATCATGGTTTCAATAGCAAAAGAGACAAATGATTATACTCATTTTCTGAATGCAAAAAAAGCTAAGATGCCCATGGTATTTTTCGACAGGGCAAATGATGACCTTGAAATTGATTCTGTTGTTATCGATGATCACAAGGGCGCTTACATGGCCACCACACACCTTATTGAACAGGGATATTCACGCATTGCACATATAGCCGGTCCCCAGCATATAAAAATTTTTAAAGCAAGGCTTAAAGGATATAAAGATGCGCTGAAAGCGAACCGCATAACATTTGATCCCAAGCTTGTTTACACAGGGAACGTTTCCATTGATTCAGGCCGTGAAGCTATTCGTAAATTTTTAAAATTGCCCAATCCACCCGATGCCGCATTTGCCGTGGAAGATTTTACAGCACTGGGTGCCATCAAAGAACTCAAGCAATACAATATATACGTGCCCGATGATTTTGGAATCATTGGGTTTGCTAACGAAAGTTTTGGTGAACATATCACTCCTTCCCTTTCAACTGTTGACCAGCAAACTGTAAAAATGGGCAAGGAAGCATTTTCATTGATGCTCGAGCTGATCGAAGAAAAAGGAAATGGTAAAAGGATAATGCAAAAGAAAATGCTTGATCCGATCCCCGTTTTCCGGAATTCATCATTGAGAAAAAAAATATAAAATGAGAAATCAAACCGCAAAGGCATGGAGACGCTAAGATATTCTTTAAAAAAACTTATCGACTTAGCGGCTTCGCGGTAATAAAAATATAAACAATGAAAATGATACAAACATTATTGCAATTGTGCCTGCTATTTGCTTTGCCTGCATGCAAAAAATCAGGAAGCAATGATAATCCTGTTACTCCTTCAACAACTTTTTTTGCAAAAGGCGCAGATATAAGCTGGGTTACTCAAATGGAAGCATCCGGCATAAAATTCTACAATAACGGCGGCACACCGCAGGAATGTATGCAATTGCTCAAAAGCCTTGGAATGAATTCTATCAGGCTCAGGGTTTGGGTAAACCCTGTTGGAAACTGGAATAATACTGCTGATGTACTTACAAAAGCACAGCGTGCAAAAAACCTTGGCATGAAGATCATGATCGATTTTCATTACAGCGATTCATGGGCAGACCCGGGGCAGCAGACAAAGCCAGCAGCATGGGCCTCACAGGATATTGCAACACTTACTGCTTCTGTATACAACCATACACTCAGTGTCATGAATGCACTCAAAGCAAGTGGCATCACTCCCGATTGGGTGCAGGTTGGTAATGAGACAAATGATGGCATGCTATGGCCTGACGGGAAAGCGTCAACGAACATGTTGAATTATGCAAAGTTTGTAAAAGCCGGATATGATGCCGTAAAAGCCGTCAGCACAAGTTCAAAAGTGATCGTTCACATTTCCAATGGGTTCGACAATAATTTATTCAGGTGGAATTTAGACGGGCTAAAAGCCAATGGTGCCCAGTGGGACATTGTAGGCATGTCCTTATACCCTTCTCCTGCAAACTGGTCAACATTGAACAGCCAATGCCTTACAAACATGAATGATATGGTTTCAAGATATGGTTCCGAAGTAATGATCACGGAAGTTGGCATGAACTGGGGACAGGAAACTATCTGTAATTCGTTTATTACCGATCTCATCAGTAAAGTAAAATCAGTCAGTGGCAATAAAGGGCTTGGTGTTTTTTACTGGGAGCCGGAGGCGTACAATAACTGGCAGGGATACCAGCTTGGTGCTTTTGATAATTCAGGAAAACCGACAACTGCATTAAATGCTTTTAATTAGTAAATGGCTAGTGGGAAGTGGTTACCGGGAAGATTGATCACATTCCCTCTGGCCACTAGCCATTCCCCGCTAACGAAAAAAATATAAAATTTAATAACATGAAGTATTGTTTATTGATAATCCTATTATTAAGCATAAATTCTTCCCACGCCCAGCGTAAAAAAATAAACTTTGACGATAACTGGAGATTTGCTTTTGGTAATGCCAATGATCCGCTGAAAGATTTTAATTATAGTATCAGTACCATATTTGCCAAAACAGGTGCTGCCCCAAAAACCGCCATTGACACAAAATTCAATGACAGCAACTGGCGTCAATTATCACTTCCACATGACTGGGCTGTTGAATTACCTTTTGAAAATTCTCCCAATTTTGATGTGCAGTCGCACGGATACAAACCTGTTGGTGGTTCCTACCCCGAAACAAGTATCGGCTGGTACAGGAAACATTTTACAATTAACAGAACCGATTCCGGCCAGCGTTTCCAGGTACAATTTGACGGCGTTTTCAGGGATGCTACATTCTGGATCAATGGCTTTTATCTCGGTAATAATAAAAGTGGTTATGTTGGTACTTCATATGATATCAGCAATTATTTACGTTACGGACAGGAAAATGTACTGGTAGTTAGAGTGGACGCAACCCAGTATGAGGGCTGGTTCTATGAAGGTGCGGGAATCTACAGGCATGTCTGGCTGAACCAATATAACAATATTCACCTGGATGAAAACCCGGTATTTGTTTATACTTCAGTTTTAAATAATACCGCAACGGTGAATATTGAAACAAGTTTGCAAAATGAATCCCTGGGTTCATCAATGGTCGCAGTTTCTGCAATCGTAACTGACAGGGATGGCCGCATGATCGGTAAAACTGCCGAACAAAATATTGCACTTACTATAAATGAAAACAAAATAGTCAAACAAAAAATTACAGTAATTGATCCAAAGCTATGGTCACTCGAAGATCCATATTTATACCGAGTTATTCCCATTATAAAAATGAATGGGAAAATAATTGATACAGATAAAATCAGGTTTGGGATACGTACGGTCAACATTACGAACAAAGGCTTGTTCCTGAATGGAAAATATGTGAAGATAAAAGGCACCAATAACCACCAGGATCATGCTGGAGTGGGATCTGCCCTACCCGATTACCTTCAGTATTACCGTATTTTCTTACTCAAACAAATGGGCTCCAATGCATACCGCACCAGTCACAATCCTCCAACAAAAGAATTACTGGATGCGTGCGACAGCCTTGGTATGCTGGTGTTGGATGAGAACAGGTTGCTCAACAGCAGTCCGCAATACATGAACGATTTTGAATGGCTCATCAAGCGTGACAGAAGCCGTGCCAGTGTATTTATGTGGTCGATCGGGAATGAAGAAGGCTGGGTCCAGGGGAACAGCACCGGGCGATTGATTGCACAATCATTACTGGCAAAACAAAAAGAACTTGATCCCACACGTGTAAGCACATACGCAGCTGATATGGGGAACCAAATTTCCGGGATCAATGAAGTTATTCCTGTTCGTAGTTTTAATTACCGCCAGTTTGCGGTGGAAGATTATCACAGGGATCATCCGGCACAACCGCTGCTTGGCACAGAAATGGGCAGTACGGTTACATCAAGGGGAATGTATGTGAAAGATTCAGTGAACGGCTATGTTCCCGACCAGGACATCACAGCTCCCTGGTGGGCAAGTACCGCAGAAACCTGGTGGAAACTTGCTGCACCCAACGATTACTGGCTTGGCGGTTTTGTGTGGACAGGCCTTGATTACCGTGGTGAACCAACTCCTTTTCAATGGCCCAATATTAATTCACATTTTGGCATCATGGATGTATGTGGCTTCCCGAAAAATATTTATTATTATTATCAATCATGGTGGACAGATAAAGATGTTTTGCATATCTCTCCTCATTGGAACTGGGAAGGAAAAGAAGGCCAGCCCATTGATGTATGGGTGAACAGCAATGCTGATAATGTTGAATTATTTTTAAATGGAAAAAGTCTTGGTAAAAAAGATATGCCTCGTAACGGTCACCTGCAGTGGCAGGTTAATTATGCGCCGGGAACTCTATCTGCAATTGCATATAAAAAAGGAAAGAAACTTGAAACCAAGGTTGAAACTACCGGAAAGCCTTTCGAAGTAGTGATCAGTCCATATAAAACAACAATGCTGGCAGATGGAAAAGATGCCACTGTGATCAATATAAGTGTGATAGACAGGCAGGGCCGTGAAGTACCTACCGCTAATGATCTTGTAAAATTCTCATTACAGGGAGATGCAAAGATCATAGGCGTTGGTAATGGCGATCCTAGCAGTCATGAACAGGATAAATATCTTGATACAGTTGCACAAAGACATTTGTTCAATGGAAAATGCCAGGTAATAATCCAATCAGGAATATCAAGGTCAATGATTCATTTTGAAGCAAAGGTTGACAGTTTGTGGGCAGGCGCAACAGATATTATCTCCATACAACCGGGAACAGCGCATGATGTAAATCTGTCGAAAAATACTTTTCCGGTTATCCCGTTCAAAAAAATAACGATAGATAAAATGATCGGGGCAGACATTTCTTTTCTTCCAGAATTAGAAGAAAAGGGAATGAAGTTTTATGATCTTGACGGCAAACAAAAAGATGCCATACAGATATTAAAAGATCATGGCTTGAATTATGTACGCCTCAGGATCTTTAATGATCCCGCAAGGGACAGCGGCTATTCGCCAACGAAAGGGTTCTGCGACCTGCAACATACACTGCTGATGGCTAAACGGGTAAAAGCTGCCGGAATGAAACTATTGATCGATTTTCATTACAGCGATTACTGGGCCGACCCTCAAAAACAATACATGCCAAAAGCATGGCGTGGCAGGGGTTTTACCGAATTGAAACAGGCTGTGTACGATTATACAAAGATGGTAATGCAATCATTGAAAGAACAGGGAACAATCCCTGATATGGTGCAGGTTGGCAACGAGATCAACCACGGAATGATATGGCCAGATGGTGAGATCAATAATCTTGACAGCCTGGCACAACTCATCTACGCAGGTATACAGGGAGTGAGATCTGTTTCTCCATCAACATCGATCATGTTGCACATTGCTTTGGGCGGGCAAAATGATGAAAGCCGTTTCTTCCTTGATAATATGATCAGCCGTGCAGTTCCTTTTGATGTGATCGGCTTATCTTATTATCCAAAATGGCATAATACCTTGGCTGACCTGGATTATAACCTGAATGATCTTTCGCACAGGTATGATAAAGATGTGATTGTTGTTGAATATTCAGCTTTGAAAAAAGAAGTGAATGAATTATCCTTCAATGTAGCTAATGGCAGAGGAAAAGGTTCCTGCATCTGGGAACCATTAAATACATGGGAACGTTTTTTTGATAAGGATGGAAAGGCAAATGATCATTTACTCATTTATGATGAAATGAATAAGAAATACTTAAAAAAATAAAACGTTATTACGCGGAACGAATATTGAGATAAAGCACAAGAGTGCGACGCCAATGAAGATGAACATAGATTTTATGCCGGTAAAAAAAATAAAAACATGATCCAAAAAATAAAAACAAGTTTCTTAGAGAAATTCGGTTCTGAACCTACCGTTTTCCGTTCTCCCGGAAGAGTGAATATTTTAGGCGAGCACACAGACTACAATGAAGGATTTGTACTGCCTGCTGCTATTGACAAGAATATTTATTTCGCCATCAGTAAAAGAACAGACAATATAATAAACCTGTTTGCCGCTGATTTTAATGAAAGTTTTACTACTGATATTGACAATGTAAAGATATCATCAACACAATGGGCAAATTATATTCTGGGTGTTGTTGACCAATTACAGAAACAAGGCTTTACATTAGGCGGTTTCAATGCAGTGGTTGATGGTGATGTGCCCATCGGTGCAGGCCTCTCCTCCTCTGCTGCCGTGGAATGTGCAACCATTTATGCACTGAATGATATCTTTGAATTAAATCTGGATCGTTTGAAAATGGTGCCACTTGCACAAAAGGCCGAGCATGTATTCGCCGGCGTTAATTGTGGTATCATGGACCAGTTTGCAAGCATGTTTGGCAAAAAGGATCATGTAATAAAATTAGATTGCCGGTCTTTGGAATATGAATATGTTCCGTTTAAATTGGATGGTTATAAAATTGTATTGCTTAATACGAATGTGAAACACAACCTTGCTTCATCTGAATACAATACAAGAAGGCTTCAATGTGAAAAAGGGGTTTCATTGATCGCTCAGCATCATCCTGAAATAAAAAGTTTAAGGGATGTTACATTAGAACAACTAAAAAAATATGTAGAACCTGTTGATCCATTGGTTTACCAGCGTTGCAAATATGTTGTATTGGAAAATGAAAGGTTGCTGGGAGCCTGCGAAGACCTGAAGCGTGGGGACATCAGTTCACTTGGAGAAAAAATGTACCAGACACACATGGGATTAAGATATTACTATGATGTAAGCTGCAAGCAACTTGATTTCCTGGTTGAGTATGTAAAAAATATCCCGGAAGTTGCAGGTGCAAGGATGATGGGTGGTGGTTTTGGGGGTTGCACGATCAACCTGGTGAAAGAAGAAGCAATAGAAAAACTGATAGCCGATATTAGTTTGGCTTATAGTGAAGCAATGAATCTTCCGTTAACGGCATATATTGCTTCGATTGAAGATGGAACTGACATTTACTTTTAAAATAACATGACTATGTGTCTATAACTATAATTCGGACCACATAGTTACATAGAAAAATAGAAAATATGATTAATACTCTCCTCCCCTTCTCCTTAAGGAGAAGGGGTTGGGGATGAGGTAAAAATATTATTCCTGGAAAACCATCATCATTTTATCAACGATCAAAACCAATGCTATCATGAATGCATTATCAACAAATGACTATCTCGTATTTCTCTTCTACTTTATCGTAGTTGCCGGTTATGGCTACTGGGTATATAGAAGGAAGAACCAGAAAACAACATCTGCTTCACATGATTATTTTTTGGCAGAAGGATCATTAACCTGGTGGGCAATCGGAGCATCACTGATCGCTTCCAATATTTCTGCTGAGCAATTCATTGGCATGAGCGGAAGCGGTTTTAAAATGGGGCTCGCCATTTCGTCCTATGAATGGATGGCCGCATTGACACTGATCATCGTTGCTGTATTTTTCATGCCGGTGTACCTGAAAAATAAAATTTTCACGATGCCGCAGTTTTTAAGTCAGCGCTACAATGGAACAGTGGCCATGATCATGGCTGTATTCTGGCTGATGTTATATGTTGTGGTAAACCTGATGTCGATCCTCTATCTCGGCGCATTGGCCATTCATGGTATTTCCGGCCTCGACATCACTTTATGCATTGGCTTATTGGCAATCTTTGCAGTCATCATCACACTCGGTGGCATGAAAGTGATCGGCTACACCGATGTGATACAGGTTTTCTTTTTAGTATTGGGCGGATTGGTTGCAACATACATAGCATTGAACCTCGTTGCTGAAAAATCAGGGCAAACTGGATTGCTCAATGGCTTTAAATTATTAACCACACAGGCCAATGACCATTTTCACATGATATTCAAAAAAGAAAATGATAATTATATGGACTTGCCGGGCCTGTCTGTTTTATTAGGCGGCTTATGGATCGCAAACCTGAATTACTGGGGATGCAATCAATACATCACACAACGTGCGCTGGGAGCCAATCTGCCAACTGCCCGCAAAGGATTATTGTTTGCCGCATTTTTGAAACTGCTAATGCCGGTGATCGTTGTATTGCCGGGAATCGCCGCGTATGTATTGTATCAGAAAGGAATGTTCCATACCGAAATGCTCGATTCAAAAGGCATCACTGATGTAAACAAAGCATATCCTTCTTTATTGAATTTATTACCAACCGGTTTAAAAGGATTGTCGTTTGCAGCACTCACTGCAGCCATCGTTGCATCATTGGCTGGTAAAGCAAACAGTATTGCAACCATATTTTCATTAGACATTTATAAAAAGGCTATCAACAAAAATGCAGACGATAAAAAATTAGTGAGTGTTGGAAAAATAGCCGTTGTTATTTCCGTATTAATTGCGGTGCTGTTAGCATTGGTAATAGGAGAAAAGTTAATGGGCGAAGGCAAACAGGGTTTCCAATATATACAGGAATATACAGGCTTTGTATCACCGGGTATTTTCGCCATGTTCATTCTCGGTTTCTTCTGGAAAAAAACAACATCAAATGCCGCATTGTTTGCGATCATTGGAGGATTTTTATTTTCAGTATTGTTCAAATTCCTGCCGGGCATGACAGACCTTTCATTCCTTGCTTCATCAGGATTCTCAAAAGCGAATGCAGCCGGTGTGTTTGAAATACCATTCCTCGACAGGATGTTATTTGTATTTATTCTTTGTATCACAGGCATGTTCATCATAAGCAATATTGATAACAGGAAAGGGGTTAAACCGCACGGACTTGAAGTAGACAAGACCATGTTCAAAGTAGATACATCATTTGCTGTAGGCGCATTGATCGTTTGCGGGATACTGGTGGCATTGTACAGTTTATTCTGGTAATGGGAATGCAGGATACAGGATACTGGATGCAGGATGCAGGATACAGGATGCAGGATTCTTGATTATAAAATTTTACAAATTCATGATACGCGAAAATCCAGTATCTGGTAACTTGTATCAAGGATCCAGTATCTTGCATTAAATATAAACTTGTCATCATGCCCCCCGCTATAACAGAACGCCCGTTTGGAATTCATGGAACCAACATGGTTACAGAATATACCATTAGCAATGAAAACGGAATGGAAGTTTCTGTTATTAATTACGGCGCCACCATAACAAAGATCATCACTGCAGATAAGAATGGAGCAAAAGGAAATGTAATACTCGGCTTCAATTATCTGAACGGGTATATTGAAAACGGCAATCAATACATCGGCTGTATCGTAGGCCGCTATTGCAACCGCATTGCCAATGCAACATTTTCAATCAACGGAAAAGAATACAACCTGGCAAAAAATAACAAGGAAAACAGTCTTCATGGCGGTAACAAAGGTTTCGATAAAGTTTGCTGGGGTGTAAAAAAAATAAATGAACAGAGCTTAAAATTATCATACCTGAGTGCAGATGGCGAAGAAGGTTTTCCCGGTAATTTATCTGTTGATGTTATTTATACCCTTTCTCCTGCCAATGAACTGATCATTGAATATGCCGCAACTACCGACCAGGCAACTCCTGTTAATTTAACCAGCCATTGTTATTTTAATTTATCAGCAGGCCAGGTAAGAACGATCCTTGACCATGAATTAAAAATATACGCTGACCTGTACACTACGTTAAATAATGATGCCATCCCAACCGGGGAACTTGCAAGTGTAAAAAACGACAGGCTTGATTTCAGTACCGCTAAAAAAGTTGGAAGGGATATAAATAATTTTCCAGGCGGCTATGATATCAATTTTGTATTGAACGGCCCTTCCGGCAAAGCAGCGGAATTATATGATCCTGTGAGTGGCCGCTATATGGAAATGTACACAACAGAACCGGGAATGCAGTTTTACTCAGGCAATTTTCTTCATACGGCAATCATCAATAACAATACAACTTCAGATTATGTTGAGCATGCAGCTCTTTGCCTTGAGGCACAACATTTTCCCGACAGTCCGAATAACCCTTCTTTTCCCAACACAATCTTGCAGCCCGGCGAAACATACGATCAAAGAACTGTTTACAGATTTTCTGTAAAATAATTTTCTTTTAATAATCTTTTTTATGTAACCAGCTTTAGTGCAAAGCTCAACAACTGTTGCGTCGCACTCTTGTACATTTGATACCTTTTTCCGCTTATTATTGTTCATATTTTTTCTACATCCGGTCTGACCGCTACCGCGGTGCCGACCAGTTCACTACGGTCGGTACGGCAAAGCCGTCAGACCGCATATATAATACAAACATAATTAGTTTACATGAGCCCAGTCTGACCGCTACCGCGGTGCCGACCGGGCTCATGAACTTCTATGAGTGAAATCATATTTTTATAGTTGCACATAATTATCTTTGTAAAAAATTACAACAAGTGCTTAAACGAATGACCGCCCTTATTTTCTTGCTGGCGTTTGCAATGCAGACATTCAGCAGGGCGTTCATTGTACTTGATTATTTCGCCAACACAAAAGCATTCGCCAAAAATTGTGAAAACAAGGCCAGGCCAAAAATGCATTGTAATGGTAAATGCCAGATGATGAAAAAACTGAAACAGGAAGAAAAGAAAGATGAGCAGCTTCCAGAAAGAAAAGGGGAAAACAAGAACGAAATACTTTCAACAAGATCATTCTTCGCCGATATACCGGCCAACAGTTCCACGGAAATAACCGTTATTCACAACAGTATTTCTTCTGGAAAAGAAACAAAAATGCCAAGGTCCGTCTTCCATCCACCAGGTGTATAATTACAATCCCCATTATCAGATCAACAATTTTATTACAATCATTTATTGGCTCTAACAGCCTGAAATTTATTGTAACAAAGCTATCGTATGGTCCTCCGGCAAGACTGGTTCGATCTATCCGCGGTTAAGTATGTGCGCTCATCAATAACAAACAGCCTTTGGTTGTGTTGCTGCATGCCACTCCTTAACTATGAAATTATTTTAAAAATTTTAATCAATTAATATGAAACGTGTTTTAATAGCAGCAACTGTTGCTTCAGCCCTATTTATTTCCTGTAAAAAAGATTCCGTTCCCGAATACAATTCTTCTATAAAAGCACCACTCTCTGTAGAGTTCGACAATATTGCAGGTGCCGCTGACCTTGCATTGAATACCGGCACTTATACAAATGCTGCAGGCGAAAACTTCCATGTAACAAAACTTAAATATTACGTAAGCAATTTCAAATTAACGAATGTGGATGGTTCTGTATATACAGTGCCACAGGACAGTTGCTATTTCTTAATTGACGAAAGCGATGAAGATACACATGAACCGTTGCTTAACATTCCGGAAGGAGAATATAAAAGCATCAGCTTTATCATTGGTGTTGACAGCCTGAAAAGTACAAAGAATATAAGTGAACGAACAGGAACGCTCGATCCAACAGGGGCTGCTGCAGATATGTACTGGAACTCGAATAGTGGCTATATTTTCCTGAATATGGAAGGTACGTCCTCCGCATCAGCACAACCAGGGAATGCAATTAAATACCAGGTAGGTGGTTTTGGTGGCATCACAAGCTCTACGATCAATAACATAAAAACTATTACACTTGACCTTACTGCAAGAGGCACCCCAAAAGTAAAATCCGGGAAAGAAACCAATATTCATTTAATGGTAGACGTGTTAAAGATATTTAATGGCCCAACCAATGTAAGTATCGCAACTAATCCTTTTGTAGCATTTGATCCTTACAGCATATACATTGCTAATAATTATGCATCCATGATCAGGCATGATCATACAGAAAATTAATATACAAAAGAGAAATTTATTCCTCTTCAAAAAAAGACAATGAAAAAAATATTTATCACTGCAATGGCGATCACCTTATTTACACAGGCCCGTGCCTGCGATATTTGTGGCTGCGGTGTTGGCGGTTATTATATCGGCATCTTGCCTGATTTTTACAAGCACATTTTAGGATTGCGTTACCGCTACAATTCGATACTGACACATATTGGTGCTGGCGGCAGTACCACTTATTTAACCACCCATGAATTTTACAAGACCACAGAACTCTGGGGAGGCTGGAACATCGGCAAAAAATTCCGTGTGATGGCATCCATTCCATACAGTTTCAATGAACGGCTCAACCAGGGAATAAGCAAAGAAAAAGACGGCATTGGGGATATTTCGGTCAATGGTTATTATCAGTTGCTGAAAAAAAGAAATACAGTTTTAAAAAATAAGTTACTAGTTCAAAGCTTATGGGTTGGTGCCGGCATAAAATTGCCAACAGGAAAATACAACCCTGCCGACAAATCTGGTACAACACAAAATACAAACCTTTTCCAGTTAGGAACAGCCAGTATTGATTATACATTGAATGCCATGTACGACCTGCGTTTACAGGATGCCGGTATAAACATCACTGGCAGTTATAAAATAAATACTGCCAACAAGTACAACTACAATTACGGGAATAAATTAAATGCATCAGCGCAATTGTATTATAAATTCAGGATAAAGAATAAATTCACCCTTGCTCCGAATGCAGGTATGATGTATGAACATTCAAAAAAAGATATCGACAATAAATTTATAGTGGATATTTCCGGTGGTGATCTCATGACCGGCACACTCGGACTTGAAACTTCATATAAAAAAATATCCATTGGTGGAAACTGGCAAAGCCCTTTATCGCAAAAACTGGCCAATGGTTTTGTGAGAGCTAATAACAGGATGATGGCTCATGTTTCATTTGTTTTGTAATACGCCTCTGTCTATTGCGTTAACCGGTCTGACCTGCGGTACCGACCGGTTAACGCAGAGTTTGACGATAAAATTCATAACATTGCAATGATTTATTGAATCCTAAAATAAGTTCCATGCCACACTTTGTAATTGATTGTTCTGAAAATATTATATCCTTAATATCTCCCGAAGAAATAATGACGACAGTACACGACCTTGCAGATTCAACTGGCCTCTTTGCCAAAGGCGATATCAAGGTCAGGATAAACCCATTCAGGTATTACAATGTAGGGAATACCAACAATGATTTCATCCATGTCTTTGCTTATATCATGGAGGGAAGAAATACAGATCAGAAATCAAACCTAAGCAGGAAAATCATTGCTGAACTGAAACAAATGTTTCCCGGTGTGCCGGTAATATCTATGAACATCAAAGACTTTGAAAGATCAACATATTGCAATAAGACAATGGTATAAATGCTACTCAGAAACAGGTACATTTTTCATTTTCACAGTGGAAACTGCCGGCGTTAATGATTCAGTTCCGGATACTGTGCTGCTATACTTGCGCCCAAATGCAGTTCTGTGAAGGGTTTTAATGTATTTGAATTTCATTTTCCTGAAATATTTTTTAAACCCGGTCCCTCCTGCCTTAAAAAGTTTTCTGTGCCCAAACCAAACAACCAATGAAGTGGCAAAGAAAAACAATGTATAAAGATACCTGCTGACTAATTTTGACTGTGAGGATTTGGATTCAAATATGATAGCCATACGTTCAGACTGAAAATCGATGTGATAAGCTTCATCGATCAGGATATCTGTACATATTTGTTTTAAAAGCCTGCAGCCTGTTGCATCTTTAAGCGTCTGGTAAAATACCTGGGCCGCACTTTCAACAGTGATAACAGCCAGCGTCCATATCTCCATATTTGTATTAAAATACCTGATCTTCCTGAATAAGGTATCGCCCCAATCTGATTGTATCCTGGGTCTATTTATAGCATCCAGGTACCTGCCAAGATTATTGCCATGCTTCTGTTCTTCGGTAATAAATAATTTAACGGCATTTACATAATCTGGATCGTTTATTTTCTTTGCATAGATTGTTGAAGCATGCAGCAAATGGGCCCCATCAGATGTTTCACCCAGTTGCCAGGCCTGCAGCGAATGAAGTATCGTTGAAATTTCGCTTTCAGAAATATCCGGGGTAAGATCCCAGTTAACCCTTTGCTGCAGCCGATTTTCAGAAAAATGTGCGATCCATGTTTTACTTGTTTTCATACAGTTTATTTTTAGATTTATTAAATACAAAGTACTTTGAATTACAAAGTAAATGTAAATATTTATTCTTTTATAAGTTTTTTGTTAATTTTTTTGGGCGAACAAATTTCTATGTGGGCTTCTGCAATACGTGAGAAGATTCAAGGAATCATAAATAATAAAAAGGACTTCTACCCGCCAGGATTAGTCTGGCGGGGAAGTCCATCGGGCTGGCAACAGCTGCTGATTATGGATATTAAGCGGGGTTAAAAAGGATTTTACTTCTCGGCAATATAGAGGTTGATGGAAAAACTGCTTTCATATAATCTTTTTTCTGCCGCATTTAATCCAGGTGAAAGCCCCGTGGTATTTTCCTTAACCGATTTAGCAGAATATTCATCCCTGTTTCCCGGAGAATTAGTTTGTGAACTAAGAAAGAAAGTCAAACATACAGCGGCCATGAAAACAGGCCTTCTCCAGTCATATCTTATGTGTAACATAATAATACATTTTAGGAGTATAAAATAATGAGCTCTCTAAAAACAATTGTCAGTTAAAAGACGAGTGTGAGTATTGATCTAGGTTATCTGTGCTACCGGCTCATAACATTTCCCAAGTATGTTGCCGTTAATTTTTATTTGTAGTCTGAGGTTAAATTGCTATTGAAGTAAAACTATCATCAAATATATTTCATTATTTCCGTTATACGGTTGTGTTTTTGCACAAAAAATTAACAGCTAAAAGCAAAAGGCTTATATACTGCCAGAATACAACCGTTAATATTATTGATTCCCCCTACTTTCTGGCTTTGGGTTAATACTCATGGCCCCGATAAACTAAGATCATTGCCCATCAGTTTGATTGGATAAGGGTTTAACAGAAAAACGAACAGGCGATTGCTGTTTATCGCAAAATGCTGAAAGATCTGATTGGTATCTCAAAATCCGGGTTAACAAAAACATATGCACATGTGTAAATTTAACGTTGGATATTCGGCAGCAATAACGTAACTTATGTTCATGATGTTATAAGAATATGTTTCACTCATACATCTTTATTCGGGTGATCATATTTATGCAACATTATTTGAGACGGCAATTTTAAGAATGTCGTAAGGCAATTATAAAAGTTAACCTACAACCAACATCTTTTTAACAAGAGAAGTTCTTTTTCAATGGCAAACTTATACAGGTTTACCTGCAATGATGAAAGCCTGCTGTGGGCCGCCACACAAATCATTAATTAACATTAAAAAAGGGAGGTTATTATGAAACCGGTTATTTCCCCACATATCAATCCAAAGAAAAAAACAATTGCATTTTATATTCACAACGAGTGCGCACAACAGATATCGTTGGCTGGTAGTTTTAATCACTGGGCGCAGGATGTTTTGTTAATGGAGCCGGGCAAAAATGGCATATGGAAAATCGAGATTCCTCTCCTGCCTGCCGGAAAATACCAGTACAAATTCTTTCTCGATGACAGGATGTGGATGGAAGATGTGGACAATCCTTATCGTGAGCCCGACGGTCACAGTGGGTTCAACAGTGTATTATTGATAGAAAACTGATAAATGCAACTTGATACGGGATACTTCATCCTGCATCTTAGTGTTATTGGCTTAATACCAGGTAAATTGTAATTACTTTTTACAATTATCTCTGCAACTTTATTCTCACTATCTCCGGCAGCAAACTTTTATCCAGGTCAGTATTCTTTATATCGGTAACCAGTTGGTATCTTACATTGATACAGAACCAGGCTCTATTAAGGTTTTATCAGGTATATTTTCCTATATTTATTAATAAGAATAAAAAGAATGAAAAAATTATTATCAATTACAATTATTGCGACAGTCATTCTGATGAGCTGTTCCAAATCAAATGATACAGTTACGCATATAAATTGTGATGGATTGGTAACCGATACACTTGGCACAGGTGATAACGCAGCCATATACATGCCCAATGCATTCAGTCCAAATGGTGACGGATTGAATGACGTCATCAGGCCAATTACAAAAAACTGTTCTTCTGTGGAATTCTCAGTTTATGATGATAACAATAATGTAGTGTACAATACAAACCAGTTATTGCATAGCTGGAACCCGGTTACTCCGGCAAATACTTCGATAAAATATTATTACAGGATACAGGTCGTCACATTCGCAAACCATCATATTGGCCAGTGTGGCGAGTTGTATAAACTTACTTGCTTTCCTGCTTCAGTACCAAGATCTACTTTATTTTTTGAAGACCAGCTGACACAGGCGGGATTCTTTATCGGCAATTCAATGGAAACAATGCCGGCATGCCTGTAGAGATGATGTGAAATATTCATCAGGAGTTTTTTACAGGAAGTAAAAAATAACATGCTGTTCCCTTCCCGATTTCACTTTTTATCCAGATCTTACCTTTCTGAGCCTCGATAAAATCCTTTGAGATGGCGAGCCCCAATCCAGTTCCTTTTTCTGTTGAACCCGGTACCTGGTAATATCTTTCAAAGAGCCTTGGGATATATTCTTCAGCAATACCCGGCCCCCTGTCAATTACTGAGAATAATACATTCCCATCCGAACTTGAAGCTGAAATATCTATAATACCGTTATTAAAAGAATACTTAATGGCATTGGTAAGAAGATTATTCAAGACCCATGTTGTTTTATCTGCATCAACATTAATAAAAGGAAGCCCATGCGCAGCATTATTATTAATGGTTATATTTTTTTCTTTGGATTTTGCCGATACCGCCTGAATGGCACTGTTAATAATATCTACCGGGTTCACTGTACTGATCGTTAGTTGAATCTGCCCGGTTTCGATCTGGGCCATATTCAAAAGTTCACTCGTTATTTTCAACAGCCTTTCAGAATCGTCGGTAATACTTTTAACAAGTCCTGTTTGCTCATCGTTCATTTCCCCTACCCGTTTATCATTGAGTAAACTTGCGCTCATTTTAATGGATGAAATAGGTGTTTTCAATTCGTGTGAAACAGTTGCAATAAAATTTGTTTTTGCTTCATTGAGTTCATGAAACATTGTAACATTCCTTAGTATGATCACCTTACCAATGATTACTGAGTTGTTTGATACATCAAATATGTCCTTGGTGAAATAACTTTCCCTGCTATCGGCAAATATCTTCAGTTCATTCTTGCTGTTTTCTTTCAGAAGGCTGCGCATCAGGTCATTTTTCACAGCAATATCAGCCACATATTTTCCTACAATTTCTTCCTGTTTCAATCCCAGCAGGTTTTCGGCCACTGTATTTAAAAAAAGTATGTTACCTTTTTCATCCTGTCCAATGATCCCATCTTTCATCTGGTTGATGATCGTTTCGATCCTGCTTTTCTCAAAACGCAATTGCGCCAGGTTGCTGTTTTCATATTCATTCAGTTTCTCGGCCATGCTATTGAAAGCATTTGCCAGGTCACCAAATTCATCATGCTGTTTCAGGTGAATACGTTTATAATAGTTCTTATTGGCAATTTCCCGGATACCTTCATTCAATATCCTGATCGGGTTTGATATTATGCCAGGGAAATTAATAACAAATGAAAAAGATATGATAGCGAGCACAGCAAAAATAAGTGTAAGCCAAAGCGTGGCATCATCTGCCGTTTTTTTTGCCACATCATTTTTTCGCAGAATGGCTGCCTGGTTGAGATCATTGATTATCTGTACTGATTGCCGTATCTGAGGATAATTACTTGAATCAGCGGGATTGATAAGCAGTTCACTGAAATTTTTCCGGATATCCTGTGTGGCTTCCTGTTCACCCGGTTCTGTAATATTAGCTTCCTGTTTTTGCAAATTCCTGTCAAAAGTTGTTATGGCTTCTTTTTTAAATGGGATATCTTCCAGCGCTTTCATCATGTTATTTCCGTATACCAGTGATTCATGATTATTTTTCAATACAGATTTTGAATCATCGCTCAGGCGGTTGATATAATATATCGACAGTACCCCGAATGTAAAGATCACAAGGAACAGGAAAGACAACCCGAATGAAAGTTTAGTTTTTAATTTCATAATAGTTATGATAAAATTACAATATCAATATCTGCTGCAGACAGTTTATTGAGTAACTGGTTAAAAACCGCTGTATTCATAATAACGTTGAACAGGTTCAGGTGCGGCTTACCGATACAGATAGTAGTGATCGCTTTTTGTGTTGTTGCTTCAAAGATACCTTTTGCAATGTTGCCGCTTTTTATCCTGATGATTTCCGCCCCAAGTTCTGTAGCCAGTTTAAAATTATTAATAAGGTGCCTTTGTGCAGCAAGGCCGATCTTATCTCCTTCCTCTTTGGGAGTTTGAACATACAAAAGGTACCATTTACTGTTATAATAAGAAGCCAGCCTGGCCGTTTTACGGATAACTTTTTTAGCTATTTCATGATTACTGCTGATACAAGCCAGGAACCGCTCTGTTTTAAGATGGGCTGTTCTTGGCAGTTCTGATTCAATTTTTCTTTCAACCTGTGATGCCACTTCTTTTAAAGCCAGTTCCCGCAGTTGTAATATTTTTTCTCCCTGGAAAAAATTACGCAATGCCAGTTCTATTTTATCATGCGAATAAATTTTACCTTCCTTTAACCTTGTTACCAGTTCATCTGCAGTAAGATCAATATTCACAACTTCATCTGCCTGTTGTAAAACACTGTCGGGAACACGCTCTGTAACATCAATTCCGGTTATCTGCTTCACATCCTGGTAAAGGCTTTCAATGTGCTGGATATTTACGGCACTTATAACATTGATGCCTGCATCTAAAATATCCATCACATCCTGCCAGCGTTTTTCGTTCTTGCTCCCTTCAATATTGGTATGTGCAAGTTCATCCACAACCACCACTTCGGGATGCAGGTTAATGACTGCCTGCACATCAAATTCTTCGAGCTCTTTCCCTTTATAAAAAAGTTTTCTTCTTGGTATTACCGGTAATCCTTCCAGCAATTCATGTGTTTCTTTGCGGTTATGCGTTTCAATGTAACCGATCTTCACATCAACACCATTCCGGAGTAAGGTTGCGGCTTCCTGTAACATGCGGAAAGTTTTACCTACACCTGCACTCATGCCAATATATATCTTGAACTTACCCCGCCTGCTTTTGCGGATAAGGTCTAAAAACTGCTCTGCATTTTTTTCCTGTTCCGGCATACTATTCTTTTATTCGTCGTAATTGAATATTTTGAGGAGACTCTACAACCAATGGTATCTTTTCTTCAGTAACAAGACTGCTGTCAAGACCGAATGCACGTTTTGTATCAATATCAATAAGTTTGATCATAAAATAAAGTTTCATTGGCAGCCGCTTCCAAAATGGCAGTTCATTTTCCTGGCTCAGGTAAGTGTCGAAAATGATGAACCGGTATTCGCCTGCAGGGTTTCGCCTGTAGAATAATTTATCACTGTGTGATACTTTAAATTCCTTTTCTTCATAAAGATCGGTCAATACTTTTTTGAAAAGTATATTGATCCGGGGAACTACGCGAAATCCAAGATTAAAAGTTACACGCATTATTTCATTTGCTTCAATTGTCTCTGTTTTATATTCTGTTGTATAGGGTTCGTCTGTTACATGAATATGCACAAACCAGTATATATCGGCACGTTTAGGGGAATGATAATAGATCGATTCCATAATTCTTTCTTCAATTTTCTCATGCCGTGTACTATTGGTAAGATAAACAAGATGTGTTGTATATTTTGGAAATTCATTGTCATTGCTCAATGCATTAAGAACAGGAATATGTTCCCGCAGGTTCACAAAATTAATCAACCCTCTTTTGATCTTTCCTGCATATTGCCAGGTGAACATGACCCAGCATAGGAACAATCCAAGAAATAAAGTAATAAAACCCCCTTCCTTAAATTTTTGCAGGTTTGCTATAAGAAAAGTTATTTCTATTGTGAGAAAAACCAGTGTTAGTGATACAATGAAAAACATGTTCCTTCTTTTCGAATACATATAGAAAACCAGCAGTATGGTTGTCATGAGCATAGTAAGTGTAACCGAAAGCCCAAATGCTGCCTCCATATTTTTCGATTCCCTGAAATACAAAACAGCGCCTACACAACCACTGAATAAAGCCCAGTTAATTGCCGGAATATACAGCTGCCCTCTTACTTCACTTGGGTATAACACCGTCAATTTTGGAAACAGGTTCAAACGCATGGCTTCGTTGAACAATGTAAAAGTACCGCTGATGAGTGCCTGTGAGGCGATGATAGCGGCAACAGTTGCAATAATTACAGAAGGGTAAAACATCCAGCCGGGCATCATTGCAAAGAAAGAATTGGTATCCCCCATTACCAGCCCTTCGTGATTTACAAGCCATGCAGCCTGCCCAAAATAGCAGCATACCAGGCATATCTTGATAAATGTCCAGCTGGCCTCAATATTTTTTCTTCCGCAATGTCCCAGGTCGCTATACAAAGCTTCTGCCCCTGTTGTGCATAAAAATACGGCGCCCAATAACCAGAAGCCCCCAGGGTAAACCGTTATGAAACGGTAAGCATATAAAGGGTTTATTGCCCTTATCACAGAAAAATCTTTACTTAAAGCATACAATCCCATAATGCCGATCATGGTAAACCAGACCATCATGGCAGGTCCGAATATTTTCCCGATCTTATTACTCCCCAATGCCTGCAATAAAAATAACAATGTAAGGATTGCCAATACAATGGGTATTACAGGAAGATGGGGGTATTCCATTTTTAATCCCTCAACTGCAGAAGCAACGGAAATGGGTGGTGTGATAATACTGTCTGCTATCAAAAAGGATCCTCCTAATAAAGCAGGAATGATCAACCATTTTTTATAGCGCCGGATCAAAGTATAGAGTGAGAATATTCCTCCTTCTCCGTTGTTATCAGCCTTTAAAGTGATGATAACATACTTGAGTGTTGTTTGAAAAAAAAGAGTCCAGAAAATAGCGCTTACACTTCCCAGTACCAATGCAGCATTTACCGGAACGTCTTTAATAACCGCTTTGAAAGTATACAAAGGTGAAGTCCCGATATCGCCAAATACAATACCTACAGAGATAAGAAATCCTGCTGCAGATAATTTTTTGATATCCAGTCTCCCTGATTCTGACATAAAAAATTTTACATTCAATTTAGCTTTCGTAAAAAGCTTCATAAAATGTAACAGCCTTAATACTTTTTTTGACTAAGGCTATTACAAATATTTTTATAACCTGAACAACAGTGCAAAAACGATCCTGTCTTCTGTTTGCCTCAGATCCGGTCTCCAATCAGGAGGAAGCGGCGTTGTTGTATAACCATTTGGAGAAGTAACTCCTCCCGGACCAGCGAAATAAGGAATATTTGCGTGCCTGTGTACATATTCAGTCTTAACAGAAATGCTTTGGTTCATCATCCATTCAAAACCAAGGGATGCATCCCATCCTTCAAATTTATCTCCCGGGTTTGCACTGAAAGGGAATGCCCCTTCTGTTTGTGTTGGATTGTTTGGATTTGGAAGCGGGCTGGCCTGACCGGTAGGATAAAGTACCAGGTAACGTCCCGGGTTTTTCATTACACCTCCTCCCATTGTTAAGGCAAATTTGTTATGATGAAACCATAGCCTGTTATAAAACATGGCACTTAAAAAATACTGGGCAGGTTTTGTTGAATCACCGGTTTTAAATCCGTTCACTCCACCTCCTTTTTCAGAACCCAGGTCAACAGTTAATGAAAAAGCGGCCTGGCTTAATCCCTTTGATTTTTTATTGTTATAGTATCTCATCAACAAACTATTGTCTGAGTGAAACCTTTTACGGGCAGGTATTCCTGCAGCATCTGAACCATAATAATCATTTGTAAGCAATTTAAGATTACTGTTTGGCATCCAGGTAATATTTGCTCCCACACCCGGCATCTTATTAAACCTTCCATAACTCTGCCAGCCATTGATGATCCATGGTTCAATTTTCAAATGCTTTGATGGAAAGATCTGGACTCTCAGGCCACTAAAAAACCATGGTGTATTATCAGAAGTAAAGGAAGCCTGGTATTCCCAGTTCTCAACCTGGTAATATGAATTAAGGCCGATGTATGACAGGAATAATCCTGCATCCACATTGATACCATACCATTTATCGAAATGATATCCTGCATATGCTTCAGACAAATACCTGTAAACATCGGCGAGTTGGTACTGGCCGCGATATGGGCTTATATCGTTCCGTGGAATCACAATAGAGCGATTACCGAACTGTGTCATGATACGTGCATGTGCATTACCATAGGTAAAGTCTCCACCAAACATCAGGTGCGAAAGCTGTACCTCATTGTTACGGGCCAAAGCAGTAGAACCAACAACCGTATTATCATTGGGGTTATTGAAAGAATGTGTGTAATTGACATCAAGAATGATCTGGCCTGTAAAATATTTTGTTTGCAATACAGAAGAATCCCTTCTGTCGCTACCATTTTGCCAATTCGTTTCTATTCCATCAAACGGCACTTTTTGAGCAATGGTTTTGCCAGGCATTATTGCAGCAATAGTGCTCATTAAAATCGTTGCAGTTAATAAAACTCTTTTCATCTTGTTTATTTTTATAAGATTATTTTAATTTATCCAATTCAATATTCAATTTCAATACATTCACTTTTGCCGGCCCAAACATCCCCAATAACGGGCCTTCTGTTTGTTTGTCAATCAAAAAAAGAATTTGTTCTTCATCCAGTTTTCGGGCTGCTGCAATTCTTTTTACCTGCACATTAGCGCCTGCTGGCGACAGGTCAGGATCAAGACCACTACCCGATGCTGTTACCAGTTCGGCAGGTATCTCCTCTTTTTTTACAGAAGGATTGTGTACTAAGAAAGTATCGATTCTCTCCTGCACCTGTTTCAGGTAATCAGGGTTTGTTGGCCCTTTATTGGAGCCTGCCGAGCCTGATGCGTTATAATCCACTGCAGATGGCCTGCTCCAGAAATATTTATCGTCTGTAAATTTCTGGCCAATATTGGCATAGCCTGCTATTTTTCCATTTACCGATACTGTTACCCCTTTACCAGCGCCAGGTGCCAGTTTTGCAACCCCTGCAATAAGCAATGGATACAGCACTGAGCACAAAATGATAAAAACCAGTGTCAGTTTTAAAGACGGCCAAACATATTTTTTCATGATCTTTCTTTTAATTTTTAAACAAATAATGCAACCAGCAGGTCAATTAATTTTATGCCGATGAACGGAACAATAACTCCACCCAATCCATAGATCAATAAATTCCTTCTCAGCAGTGCACTTGCGCCGATCGGTTTGTATGCAACCCCTTTCAGGGCCAATGGTATCAGCATGGGAATAATGATTGCGTTAAATATTACCGCTGAAAGTATAGCACTCTCAGGACTGTGTAGCCGCATTATATTCAATGATTGCAATGCCGGAATTGATGCTATGAACAATGCCGGAACAATGGCAAAATATTTTGCAACATCATTGGCAATGGAGAATGTTGTAAGTGTCCCTCTCGTCATCAATAATTGCTTTCCTATTTCCACTATTTCTATCAGTTTGGTAGGATCGTTATCCAGGTCAACCATATTACCTGCTTCTTTTGCAGCAGCGGTCCCGCTGTTCATCGCAACCCCAACATCTGCCTGTGCCAGTGCAGGTGCATCATTCGTTCCATCACCCATCATGGCAACGAGTTTACCGCCTTGTTGTTCCTGTTTGATATAATTCATTTTATCCTCAGGTTTTGCTTCTGCAATAAAATCATCCACACCGGCCTTTTCTGCAATGAATTTTGCTGTAAGGGGATTATCGCCGGTTACCATCACAGTCTTTACCCCCATTTTGCGCAAACGTTCAAAACGTTCCTGTATACCTGGTTTAATGATGTCCTGCAATTCAATAACACCCAACACAATTGCATTGCGGCTAACCACCAACGGTGTTCCACCATTAGATGAAATGATCTTCACCTGTTCGGCAGTTGCTTCAGGAAAAACATTTCCTGCCTTTGTTATCATTGTTCTGATAGAGTCAAATGCGCCCTTGCGGATCTTAACATCATCCATGTCAATACCACTGCTCCTTGTTTCTGCAGTGAATTCTATGAAATGTACTTTTGCTTTTTCCAGGTCGGGTTTTTTAATATTCTTTGTAGCAGCCAATTCTATAATTGATTTCCCTTCGGGTGTTTCATCCGAAATAGATGCAAGTACACAGGCCTCAATGAAAAGATTTTCATCAATATCTTTTTCGGGCCAGAATGAAGTTGCTTTCCTGTTACCTATCGTTATTGTTCCTGTTTTATCCAGCAACAATGTGTCAAGGTCACCTGCAGTTTCTACAGCCTTACCGCTTTTTGTAATGACATTTGCCCTTAACGCCCTGTCCATACCGGCAATGCCAATGGCACTGAGTAAACCACCGATCGTTGTAGGAATAAGGCATACATACAATGAAACAAATGCTGCAATGGTGATAGGCGTATTTGCATAATCTGCAAATGGTTTTAAGGTAACACAAACGATCAGGAATATAATTGTAAAGCTTGCCAATAGGATCGTTAAAGCAATTTCGTTGGGTGTCTTTTGGCGGCTTGCTCCTTCAACCAATGCGATCATTTTATCTAAAAAACTTTCTCCGGGTTCTGTGGTAACCCTTACCGTTATTTTATCTGACAATACTTTTGTTCCACCTGTTACAGATGATTTGTCACCTCCTGCTTCCCTTATAACCGGGGCGCTTTCCCCTGTTATAGCACTTTCATCAATGGTAGCGATTCCTTTTATGATCTCTCCGTCCATTGGTATAGTATCACCTGCTTCGCAGACAAACGTATCCCCTTTCGCAAGTTGTGAAGATGGCACGATCTTAATCTCATTCACATACATCTCTCCTACAATAAAAACTTTTTTGGCTGGTGTATCTTCCCTGGTTTTCCTTAAACTGTCTGCCTGTGCCTTTCCTCTTGCCTCTGCTATCGCTTCAGCAAAATTTGCAAACAACAGTGTTATAAATAAAACCGAAAAGATCGTGAGGTTATATGCCAGTGATCCCTGCGTGGTTTCTCCCGATCCAATCCAGATGCATACACCTAACATGATCAGTGTTCCGATATATACTGTAAACATCACCGGGTTCCTTAACATAACAACCGGATTAAGTTTTACAAATGATTGTTTCAGCGCTGTTGATACCAGTGAAGGCTCAAACAACCTGCTGCTTTTTTTATGTTTAGACATTTTTATATTTTTTACTCTTCTGATCATTTATACTGATATTCAATTGTTAAAACATTCCGAGGTATTCCGCAATAGGACCTAACACCAGTGGAGGGAAATAAGACAATGCGGTTATAATAATTATGATCGCAAATGTCAACAGTCCGAAAGTGAGGGAATCCACTTTTAATGTTCCGGAAGATTCAGGTATGTATTTTTTCTTTGCCAATAAACCTATAATGGCAATCGGCCCGATGATAGGAATAAATCTTCCGAGTATCAAGACAAAGCCTGTGGTTACATTCCAGAAAATATTATTATCCCCCAGGCCTTCAAAACCACTGCCGTTATTGGCATTGGCAGAAGTGAATTCATAAAACATTTCCGAAAATCCGTGATTGCCGGGATTGTTTAACCAGTTTGCCGGTTGCACTGCCCATGCTGCATTGCCATGATGAACAAAATAATAAGCGGCTAAAGCTGTTCCCCCTTTTATGAGAAATGCTGACAACAATGTTACCAACGCTGCGATCTTAACTTCCCTTGCTTCCACTTTATGCCCCATGAATTCCGGTGTTCGCCCAACCATCAGGCCACCTATAAATACAGCAATGATGATGTATATAAAATAATTAAGTATGCCTACACCACATCCTCCATAAAATGCATTGATGAGCATACCAAGCATTTGCATCATACCGGATAAAGGCATTGAACTGTCGTGCATACTATTCACCGATCCGGTTGAAATAATTGTTGTAACAATGCTCCAGTAACCCGAAGCGGCAGGGCCAAACCTAACTTCTTTTCCTTCCATGGCGCCTGTTGCCTGCATCACTCCCATTTTAGCAATGGCAGGACTACCCTGCATTTCCCAATGCATTGTTGGGATAATAAGGAATAACATTCCAACCGTCATGATGCCGAAGATCATCCATGCAAATTTTTTCCTTTTTATATAGAAGCCCAATGCAAAAAGCATGGCAACCGGGATAAGTACCTGTGCGATCAATTCCAGTATGCCTGTGAAGTAATTCGGATTTTCAAGCGGGTGTGCCGAGTTTGCACCAAACCACCCGCCACCGTTAGTACCTAGATGTTTTATGGCGATCATGCCTGCAGCAGGGCCACGTGATACCTGTACAGTATCCCCCTGTAAAGTTGTAATGGTATCTTTTCCATCATAGCTTGCAGGTGAACCGTTGAATGCAAGCAGTACAGCCATTACAATACAAAGTGGCAACAATATCCTTGTAATGGATTTTGTAAAGATGCTCCAGAAGTTTCCCAGCTTATCTGTTGTCTTGTGTTTTAACCCGTTGAACAATGCAACGGCTGCAGCAATACCGGTAGCAGCACTTACAAATTGTAAAAACGTGATTACAAATAATTGTGTCAGGTATGTCAATCCTGTTTCTCCTGAATAATGCTGCAGGTTACAATTAACCAGAAAACTGATGGCTGTGTTGAAACTCAGGTCAGGTGTCATATTCGGATTACCATCTGGATTCAATGGCAAATGAGCCTGGAATAATAACATAAAGAAAGCATAGAAAAGCCACAGCATATTAATAGCTAACATGGCTTTTAAAAATTCTTTCCAGTTCATGCCTTTATTGGGGTCAATACCGGTAAACCGGAAAATGAGCCGCTCCAGTGGGTTCATGAAATCTGTGAACGTTTTTTCACCTGCAAATATTTTTGCTATGTATATACCCAGTGGATATGCCAGCAATATTGTCAGCAAAAAGGTCACTATTACACCTGTTAATTCTGTATTCATCAGTGTGCGCTTTAAAAGGTTTAAAATTTTTCAGGTTTTATCAATACATATAACAGGTATATAAAAACCAATATCGAGATTATAAAAAGTGCTATTATCATGTTTTACATTTTTTCAAAGAAATCAATAGATTTAAAAAATATGACAAAGCAAATAAGCATTGCCAGTATAAGTAAGATCGTGTTGAGCATTTTTTTATATTTATATGAATTATTAATGTATAAGTATTTTCAATTTCATCATTACCAGGTAACCCATGGCAACTGCTATCAGCCACAATAATATTATCAGCATGATATCTTTTATTGTTTTTTCATTTTTCACATAACTGCTTTCAAACTTAATCTTGCTGCAACCTCATAATGATGATCAAAAATCACAATCACGTTGATCCTTGTCATTATCAATCATGATTGTTTTACAAAAGCCAGGCATATCAGGCCAATAACATATAATAATGGAATTATGATGTGTAGTTTCAGGCGTTTTCCTAGCCCCTTCAAAGGTTCCTTCTTCATGTTTATTATTTTGATTACTTCTTATGCCAAAGCCTGTGCCCAATAGAATAAAGTAGAACAACTGAATGATGAATAACTGATTGGGAAAGGGTTTTAGCCTGTCACTTTTCCAATAACCGATTTTGGATAACGGTTAGTACCAACCCGTTTTGGAAGGGCTATTATCAAAATGAAATGGTTTGCCATTAAATGTAACAAGGCAGTTTACCTATATCCGCAATGATCTCCTGAACATAAAGGAGCCTTATTCACTGCAACTATGAATTAAAGAAGTATCTTATTAAAAAAGTAAAATCATTGCACATTACCGTATGGGCTCAGGATATTCCATACTCTTCTATCTTCCTGTAAAGTGTAGTAAGCCCGATATTAAGCATCCGGGCAGCTTCGGTTTTATTTCCTTTGGTATGATTGAGTACTCTTTGAATATGCAGCTTTTCAACACTTGAAAGCTCAAAAGCCGATATCCCATTTTGCTGACCAAGGCTTTGTACCTGTAAGTCTATAGGCAGATTATCTACAGTCAGCTCATTACCTTCAGCAAGTATGACTGCCCTTTCCATAACATTTTTCAATTCACGAATATTTCCCTTCCAGTTATGGTTCATTAAATGATCAGTAAATTCTTTACTCATCTTGTCAACCCGGGCATTTGTTTTACCCGAAAAAAGTTTAAGGTAGTATGATGCGAACAACGGAATATCTTTTTTCCGTTCACGCAATGCAGGCAGTGAAATAGTAAATACATTCAACCGGTAAAACAAGTCTTCCCTGAATTTACCATCAGCAACATCCTGTTGAAGATCGCGGTTGGTAGCTGCAATTATCCTTACGGATATTTTTGTTGGTTTGGTATCCCCTACTTTAAAGAATTCACCTGTTTCGAGAATCCTGAGCATTTTCGCCTGCAGATCAATATGCATTTCACCGATCTCATCTAAGAAAAAAGTGCCGCCATTTGCTTCTTCGATCAACCCTTTTTTATCTTTTATAGCACCGGTAAAAGCACCCGCTTTATGCCCGAATATCTCTGTCTCCAGTAATTCCTTTCCAAAAGCACTGCAATTAATGGCGATGAATGGCCCCAGGTTCCTTTTACTGTTATTATGTATTGCCTGTGCAAACACTTCTTTGCCTGTGCCGGTTTCGCCCAGTAATAAAACTGTTGCATCTGTTGGTGCAACTTTTTTAGCAAGTTCAATGGCAGACATTATAGATTCGGATGTTCCAATGATAGACTCAAAATCATGCTTCTTTCCAACCTGGCTTTCCAGTTGGGCAATACGGTTTTGAAGATTTACTTTCTCGATCGCTTTATTCAAAAGTGGAATCAAACGGTCATTATCATCTCCTTTGGTTATATAATCAAAAGCTCCGTTCTTCATTGCCTGAATGGCATCGGGAATATTGCCGTAAGCGGTAAGAAGGATAATTTCTATTGAAGGGTATTTTGTTTTTATCTCTTTTACAAACTCAACTCCGTTGCCGTCTGTTAACCTTACATCACAAAGAATAACATCAACGTGTTCCTTTTCGAGCAACTTAAATGCAGACTTTAAATTCGCGGCTTCGGTTACCATATATCCTTCCAGGCCAACGATCCTCTTCAGAAGGCTGCGCAATTTTTCCTCATCATCAACGATCAGTATTTTTCCCTGCATTCTTTTTTTATTAAAATTACGAAAAACGAATATCCCTGTTTTTTTAATCCAAACAATTTTCTTTTGACAGTGAGTTATGAATTACCGTAAAAAGGCGAATTAATATAAAACAACAAAATTCCTGTTTTTAAACTAATTCATGCAAAGCATTTGTGATTGATTGTATATTCGTATGTATTAAAATTTTTTCTTGAAAATGACATCATGAATGACAGCAAACCATACAGTCAAAACCTGGAAAAAAAGTTCTTCCGCCCGGTTGACAACAGCCCGCTTGTTATTTTCAGGATATTGTTTGGTTTTCTTTTATTTTATCATGTATGTTCAATTCTGCTGAATGGCACTGTTTACAGGAATTTCATTCAACCGCCGTTTACATTTACTTTCATTGGTTTTGAATTTTTGCAGCCATTACCGGGCAATGGAATGTATTATTATTTCGGATCAATGGCATTGTTAGCATTATTGATCATGCTTGGGGCATGGTACAGGCTTGCCATGATCAGCTTTGCCTTTTTATGGACAGTTCAATACCTGATGCAGAAATCCGGTTATAACAATCACTATTATCTTGTTTTACTGTTATGCTGGATGATGGCCATTGTACCGGCAAATGCCTATTGTTCTGTTGATGCGATCCGGAAAAAAAATATAAAAAGAAATAGTTGTCCGCAATGGGCTTTGTGGATATTTATTGCACAGATCGCCATCCTGTATTTTTTTGCAGCCATTAATAAACTGAATATTGATTGGTTCTCCGGTAAATTCATCAGCATACAATTTACCCGTTTAAGCAACCATCATATTTATGGAATATTATACGGCAGGAAATGGTTCCCTGTATTTATTGCTTATGCAGGTTTTTTATTTGACCTGATGATAGTGCCATTTTTATTATGGAAACCCACCAGGCGGATAGCATTTTTACTTGCATGCATTTTTCATCTTTTTAATTCATTCACTTTTAAGATCGGCATCTTTCCATATCTATCCATTGCACTTCTTCTCTTCTTTTTTGAACCTGGTAGTATAAGCAGCATATTTTTTAAAAGTAAAGCATCTGTTACCGGGAGTGAAAATATCTTTATTATAAGAAAGCCGGTTTTATATTTATTAAGTGTGCATTTCCTTTTCCAGGTGATCGTTCCAATGCGTTCCTGGCTCTATCCGGGCAATGTGTTCTGGACAGAAGAGGGTTACCGCATGAGCTGGAAGATGATGCTTCGTACCAAAAGTGGGTCCATCCATTTCAAGGTTGTTGATCCCGGTTCAGGCAAGACCTGGATCATTGATCCAACAAAAATATTTACCCCTTATCACGTTTCCTGGATAGCGATCAGCCCTGATATCACCTGGCAATATGCCCAAAAAATTAAACAAGGATTCACCAAAAAAGGTTTCCCTAACGCAGAAGTTTATGCGATAGGACTTGTAAGTATGAACAGGAGTATACCTGCCCCGCTTGTTGATACTACTGTAGACCTTGGTAAAGAGAAATGGTATTCATTCAGGCATTCAGCATGGATCACTGATCATTAAGAATGTGCTGATGTGCTGGTGTGCTGGTGTGCTGGTGTGCTGATGTGCTGATGTAAAAGAGATGTACAAATTTAATTATGTTCCAGAAATCAGCACATTAGCACATTGATTCCCGTTATCCCCATTTTACAGGAACATGTTAAAAACGTTTTACCGCTGGTTATATCAG
>Ga0209023_10001401_pt1 | contig 32466 bp, 23 predicted proteins | sample LakOneMetagenome_FD_187468 | JGI IMG/M metagenome (GOLD analysis project Ga0209023, IMG submission 187468) | Freshwater and sediment microbial communities from Lake Erie, Canada (SPAdes) (version 2) | ecosystem: Environmental > Aquatic > Freshwater > Lentic | place: Lake Erie, Canada...
GTTGCCGTCCTTGTCAGCCTTGATTCGGTCCATCGTCACGATGGTACCGACCTCTACCTTCTCCTGCCGCCCTCCGGCGCGCACAACTGCGTAAACCACTTTACGTACCAATCTCTGGGGAGCCCGTAAGGCTCCGGTTCCTAATTACTGGAAAAAATGAATTTGCTGGGTGAATGAACCGGACTGGTTCATCGACATCAGAAAACCGTGGTGATCGCATACGAATACGTAATGCACACCAAGGGATGACTTTACCTGATCCCTCCCCCGCGGTCAAACTGCGAGTGCGGCGAGTCGCGCCAGGTTCAACTCGTAAACTTTCACCATGGCAGTACTCATTGACCAGCCTAGCTGGCCCGCACACGGAACGCTCTGGTCTCACCTGGTCAGCGACGTTTCGCTGGACGAGCTGCACAACTTCGCCCGGTCGCAGCACATCCCTGCCCGCAGCTTCGACCTCGACCACTATGACGTGCCGACTGACCGTTACGACGCCCTGGTGTCAGCCGGAGCGCAGCCGGTCAGCTACCGGCAGCTGGTGACCCGACTGCGCTCCAGCGGATTGCGGGTCACGGCACGCGAACGCCGGGGCCTCTGACCGGGATCGGCTCACCAGGCGACATCGAAGCCGATGACGCTGCGGCGAATCTGACCGGTCGCCATGTTCACGAACAACGTCATCGCTTCCCTCGCCTGACCGCTGTGCGGATAGTCGTCCGGAGTCTGCTCGTCTCGGTTCGGCACGATCTGCACGGCGAGGTATTCATCGTTGGGTGACAGGCTGAATCCGATGATGGCCTCCGAAGCGGAAGCGGGCTCATACACGACGCGACTGTCCGCACCCTCCTGCAGGACGATCCGCTGCGGAACCCGGCCACTGTCCGGGTCCGCTCGGAGCTGCACAAACCCCTCACCTCCGGCCAGGAAACGCAGGACGTCCGTGTCGGCAATGCCAACAGCGTCCGGCGGAGCGATCGCATCCTGCACTCCCGAAGACAGGTCAAGCAGGAAATGTCCGCCCTGAGTTGCCAGAGCGACGCGTGAGCCGTCCGGCGAAACCGCCGTGAGCTGGGCTGATCGACCGAGCGGGACCGGGACAGCGGTCCGGTCCACATTGGTCCGGGCATTCAGCGTCAGCAAGGTCCTGTCCGCCAGCTCGACCACCAGGTCGGGACTGCGGCCGAGGAACGCCCAACGAGTGACCGGTAACGGTTCATCGTCACCGCCGCGAACCGGGTCAGCGACACCGATGCCGAGATCAAGCAGGAACAGGGCATCCTGATAGCGCGGACCGGGCACGTCCGCGGCGCTGTCAAATCGAAAGCCCACCAGGTTTTCGGTCGTTACGGCCTCCAAATCGGTGATCGCGCCCCGGCCCGGGACGGTGAGGGGCACAACCCGCCCGTCTTTGTCGACGCGCTGGAGTGTGCTGTTGCCATCCTCGTCGAGCACGACGACGATGAACTGATCCTCCAGGGTGATGAACTCAGAAATGCGCGGAGCTGAGAAGGCTGTCTCGGTTTCGGGCGATCCGATCGTCGTGCGCAGAATGCGATCGGGCAGAACCGGATCACGGCTGAGGTAGTACAGCGCTGACTCCCCGGTGTGAAAGCGCACGTCGAAACGTGACGACCGGTCACCCGAGAGGCCGGTGACCCCCCGCACACTCACGGTGTAATCCGTGTTGGAGGCAAGAGGTTCGACGAAAGACACCACGATGGAGTCGGCGGAGGTCTGCACAGACACCGGACTCTGTGGTGCAACCGTGACCTGTTCCGGCAGCACCTCCTCAAGTTCTCGGTTCGTCGACAAAACCAGGCGGCTGTTCGATTCCGATACGACTGCTGTCTCGTCGACCGAGAATGCCGTCATCCGCGGACCGTTGAGCCCATGGACGGCCACGAGCAGTCCGCAGATCACACTCAGCCCGGCAATCACCGACCACAGCCACCGCCGCACCTTTCGGTGCGGCGGTGGACTCATGCCCCGTTCAGGTTGCACAGGGACCGCCCGACTGCTCCCGTGATCAGACAACATTCACCAGCAATCCGATTGTCGCGCTGATGAGCTCCACGACTGCGGTGCTCCGGAGCAGAGTTCGAGTGCGCGGGCTATTGCTCGGTGTCCCCGACGGGCAGCACGATGGGCTGCACCGCTGATGGGGCCGTCGAACCTCCGGCGGTGGTCACGCGCCGACTCCGCGAACGTCCCTGGCCGGGCTGTTTGGGCTCCGGGAGCGATTCCAGCACCGAGTCCAGAAGCTTGTCGGTGACCTGCTTGCTGGCCCGCTGGTTGTTGTGGGATGACTTCCGGATCGGAATGTCCAAAATCGCCACAGACTCGAACGATGCCTCATCACGGGCAGCGACATCCGGGACGGACACGTCTTCTTCGGTCGGCGTGACGGAAGCGCTCCGGGTTGGCGAGGCTTCCGTGGACAGCACCTCGGCAGCAGGGACCAGGTCGGGCGTCACAACGACGGGGACGACGGGAATTGATCCGGTGCGCGTGATCGTGCGGGCCGCGATCAGCGCCAAGGCTGTCTTGGCGTCTTCGGTGATGCCGTGCGTTCCGTTACCGGACTTGGTGGCCTCCGCCACCGGCACGAGATCCCGGGAACCGTGGCTGCCAGTGCCGCGATTGCCGTTGTCGTGAGTGCCGTTGCCGGACTTGGTTCGCGGACGACGCTCCTGCGGCGGCTGCGCCGTCTGACGGTGCTTGGTGACCGGGTCGTGGTGCACGATGATGCCACGGCCGGCGCAGGCCTCACAGTTCTCACTGAAGGACTCCAGCAAGCCCAGACCGAGCTTCTTCCGGGTCATCTGCACGAGACCGAGGGAGGTGACCTCGGCCACCTGGTGCTTCGTGCGGTCACGGCTGAGGCATTCGATCAGTCGGCGCGACACGAGATCGCGGTTCGATTCAAGCACCATGTCGATGAAGTCCACCACGATGATTCCGCCGATGTCACGCAACCGAAGCTGGCGAACGATTTCCTCGGCGGCCTCGAGGTTGTTCTTGGTGACGGTCTCTTCGAGGTTTCCGCCTGAACCCACGAACTTGCCGGTGTTCACATCGACGACGGTCATGGCCTCGGTGCGATCGATCACGAGGGAACCGCCCGAAGGCAGCCACACCTTGCGGTCCAAGGCCTTTTCGATCTGCTCCGAGATACGGAACTCGTCGAAGGCGTCAACGTCACTGCTGTGCGTTTCTATGCGCTCCACAAGGTCAGGAGCGACCTGGCCGAGGTAGGTCTCGATGGTGGTTCGAGCGTCATCCCCGGAAACGACCATGCGTGCGAAGTCTTCGTTGAAAACATCACGAACGATCTTGATCAGCAGGTCGGGTTCGCTGTGCAACTCTGCCGGCGCGCTGGCCGTCTCAACGAGCGCCGAAATAGCGGCCCACTGCGCAGTCAAACGGTTGACGTCGATCGTGAGCTGTTCGTCGGTGGCTCCCTCGGCCGCCGTTCGCACGATGACGCCCACGTTCTCCGGCAGGACTTCCTTGAGGATCTTCTTCAGACGGGCGCGTTCGGTGTCGGGAAGTTTGCGGCTGATTCCGTTCATCGATCCGTTGGGCACGTACACGAGGTAGCGGCCGGGAAGTGAGAGCTGACTGGTGAGCCGAGCTCCCTTGTGGCCGATCGGGTCCTTGGTGACCTGCACGAGAACCTTGTCACCGGGCTTGAGCGCAAGTTCGATGCGTCGAGGCTGGTTGCTGGATCCCGAATTCTCCGCTGCCGCATCCCAGTCGACTTCACCGGAATACAGCACCGCGTTACGGCCCCGTCCAATGTCTACGAAGGCGGCTTCCATGCTGGGGAGAACGTTTTGAACCCGACCCAGGTACACATTTCCGATCAACGAGGCATCCTGGTTTTTCGCCACGTAATGCTCCACGAGCACACCGTCTTCGAGGACACCGATCTGGATCTTGTTCTGCTTGGCACGAACCACCATGAGTCGGTCCACAGATTCGCGACGGGCCAGGAACTCGGCCTCGGTGATCACCGGGCGGCGGCGACCGGCATCGCGGCCATCCCGACGACGCTGCTTCTTGGCCTCGAGGCGGGTCGAGCCCTTGATGCGCTGCGGCTCGGTGATCAGCTCGGGTTCGCGCGGCGCGCGCACCTTGACGACGGTGTTTGCCGGGTCGTCCGAGCCGGATCGGCTTTCGTCCCCGGTGCGACGGCGGGCGCGCCGACGAACAGTTGTGATCTCTTCGTAATCGTCATCATCGTGCTGGTTGCCGGTGGTGCGGTCGTTGTTGCGATCCGAATCCTGGCGAGTCGTCGTGCGCGCGGGCAGCGGCTGGATGTCCGGTGCCTGGAACAGCAACGAAGTGGAGGGGCGACGGGCAGCGGCAACGGGCTCGGCTGACAGCACTGCTGCTGCCGCGTCGTCGACGACTGAGTCGCCGGAGGTTGTTGTATTGGTCACGTTCGTGTCCTGTTTCTGCACTGAAAGGACTGACGGCACCGTTGCCGGTGCCTGTTCAGTGACGGGCTCGGTGGACGGCTGACGCGCGGCCACGCTCTGAAGTGTGTGGGCAGGTACCTGGGAGTCGACACGCGATGGCGAGGACTCCGCAGATTCAGGCGCGCTGGGGCTCGCTTCGCTCATCGGATTCTCGGCCGATGCCCTGCGAATGGTCGGTGATTTGCGCGAGGTGCGGCGCGAACCGAACAGGCCCCGGCGTTTCTTGTTTTCGTTGTCTTCCACCATTGCTGGTGTGCTCCTTGACCGGTGTAGGCGACCGCGCCACCCATCCGGTTACTCTCTCGTGCGAGACTTCCACCTGAGTGGCTATCTCGCGAATCTTTTTCCGCAAATGTTATTACATGCGCAACCGGCTCTTGGCTCTGGCTGCTAATACCTTTGGTCGTGCGACCAATGAATCTGGGCTGATTCTGCCCACTGAGACTAATCTGGCGTCTGCTTGAGCGCGGCTCAACGACTACATCCGATTATCGCATGTATTCCTGCGGAGAGCGTGCCGGCTGCGTGACATAATCCGAGTGTGTCACTGACAGATCGTTACCAGCGCCCAACAGGCCTCGCCATCTTCCTCATCATCGCCGGCGCCATCGGCTTCGCAGCCGCCTTCGCGCTCACGCTTGACAAGGTTCATATGCTGGAGAACCCGAATGCACAACTGTCCTGCAATTTCAGCGTTCTCATCGGCTGCAGCACCAACCTGGCCTCCTGGCAAGGTTCGCTGTTCGGATTTCCCAACCCGCTGATCGGGCTGGCCGCGTGGAGCGTGGTCGTCACGATCGGGGTGGGGATCCTGTCCGGAGCACGGTTCGCCCGATGGTTCTGGATCGGCCTGAACCTGGGAGTAACCGGCGCGATGGCCTTTGTCATCTGGCTCATCACCCAGAGCATCTTCGTCCTCGACGTGCTGTGCCCCTGGTGCATGGTGACCTGGGCCGTGACCATCCCCACATTCCTGGCCGTCACGCTGTTCAATCTGAAGTCCGGTCATATTCCCGTGACGGAATCAATTCGCCGCGCTGCGACGGGAGCGTACTCCTGGTTGTTCGTCATCACGATCGGCTGCTACATCGTGTTCGCCATCGTCGCCCAACTCAACATGAACGTGCTGGCCCGACTTTAGGCCATCACGTTCATGCTGCGGAGACGGTGGCTCACCGCTTCAGTCGCTCAATCCTGCCGTTCTGCGGATGCGCGGCGAGAACCGGTCCTAGTCGAACCACAAGGCGAGCTCGCGCGCGGCGGACTCCGGGGAATCCGAACCGTGAACGAGGTTCTGTTGCACCTTGACGCCCCAGTCACGGCCGAGGTCCCCTCGGATGGTCCCGGGGGCGGCGGCGGTGGGGTCGGTCGTACCGGCCAGGGCACGGAAACCCTCGATGACGCGATTACCCGCGATACGGAAGGCCACGATGGGGCCGCTTTCCATGAACTCCACCAGGGGCTCATAGAACGGCTTCCCCTCGTGCTCGGCGTAGTGCGCAGCGAGAAGTGAACGTTCGGCCTGCAGAAGTTTCACGTCGACAAGGGAATATCCCTTGGCTTCGATTCGGCGCAGGATTTCGCCGGTGAGATTACGGGCAACGCCATCGGGCTTGACCAGGACAAGGGTTTCTTCGATTGCGGTGTTCATTCGATTTCCTTTTGATTATCGATCCGAGAGCCGTTGATCATGCAGTACGTCCACATGGCGGCAAAGATTGCGCCTACAAAAAACATGGCGGGTGTGATGAAGCCCGTGGCCACCACGACAGCCTGCAACGCCCAGCCGATCGGGTACGCCCAGGGGTAGCGCAGCAAGGGAATCAGGGCGGCCATGATGAGGCAGAGAACGGCCCCACCGGCCAGAACGGTGATCGGATTGATCGGCCCGGCAACACCGGAAACCGTGACCAGCCCGAAGGTGACAAGGGCGCCGAGGAACACGACTATCGTTTCGAAGCCGAGCACAATCGACGCGAGCGACCGTCTCACCGAACGGGGGCCACCGCGACCGGCGCGGGGTGTTCCGTCACCCGCGTCCGCAGCCGCCGTCACGCCGTCATCCACTCACCGGCAGCGGCGAGCGTGATGACTTCACCGACGAGGGTGATCGACCCGGTCACGATCACCGCGCGCCGGGGTGCGGCAGCCGCCCATTCGCGCGCGGAGTCAATCGCCTGGGCAGGATCGTCGAATCGGATGGTGTTCTCTTCACTCGTACGCTCTGCGACCATGTCGGCCAGAGTATCAACGGAAACAGAACGTTCGGATTGGGACCGGGTGACATGGAAGCGCGCAATTCTCGGAGCCAACGCGTCAATGATGCCGGACGCGTCCTTGTCACCGAGGATTCCCACGACCGCGACGATCTCATCGAAGTCGAAGTACTCCTGCAAAGCCGCTGACAAGGCAGAGGCACCGTGCGGATTGTGGGCGGCATCGACCAGCACGGTGGGCTCCGTTCCCACCAAGTGCAGCCGTCCGGGTGAGGTCACTGTTGCCAGTCCTTCGGCGAGCAGGTCTCCGACAAGTGCCTGCGTTCCCCCGCCCAGGAACGATTCCACGGCGGCAATGGCGACAGTCGCGTTCTGCGCCTGGTGTGTTCCGTACAACGGAAGGAAAAGCTCGGAGTAGGTGCCGGCGATTCCGCGCACCGAGATGAGCTGCCCGCCGACGGCGACCTTGCTCTCCAGCAATTCGAACGTCTCCCCCTCTATGGCCAGGGTCGATTCCGACAGCCCCACTGCGCGCTCGATTTCCGAACGGGCCGATTCGCTCTGAGCTGCCGAGACGACGGTCGCGGCTGGCTTGATGATGCCGGCCTTGGTGCGTGCGATCTCGGCAACGGTGTTGCCGAGTCGAGCCATGTGGTCGAGGGCGATCGGCGTGAACACGGCCACCTGCCCGTCTGCGACGTTCGTGGAATCCCACTCACCGCCCATTCCCACCTCGATGACGGCGACATCCACGGGCGCATCGGCGAAGCAGGCGAAGGCCAGCACGGTCAATGCCTCGAAGAATGTCAGCGGGCCCTCGCCGGACGCGTCGAGTTCCGCATCCACCATGTTCAGGTACGGCTGGATGTCCAGCCAGTTGGCGGCGAGGATTTCGTCGCTGATCGCTTCCCCATCAATCATGATGCGCTCGTTCAACCGAACGAGGTGAGGACTGGTCAACAGTCCGGTTCGCAGCCCATAGGCGCGCAGGATGCTTTCCGCGATGCGCGTGGTGCTGGTCTTGCCGTTCGTGCCGGCCACATGGATGATCGGGTAGGAATGCTGCGGATCGCCGAGCAGGTCCATCACCCGCCGGGTCGGCTCCAGCCGCGGGCGTGGCGCAGATTCGCCCACCCGCGTCAGCAGGGCGGCGAAGACGGCATCGCCCGCCTGTCGCGACGCTTCGTCGGGTTCCGAGGGCTCGTTCAGAGCGCTCTGCTCTTCGGGCTCACCGAGTTCACCGAGTGCGTCGAGGTCATTGGATTCGTTCTGGTCAGGCATTATTGGATCCATTCACGCGAGCGACGGCGACAAGCACCGGTCCGCGATTGACGTAGTGATCGGCTTCGAAGCGAACGTAGTGTTCCACCGGGGCTCCGACGAATGCTTCCAACCATTCAGACGGAAGCTCGGCGGGAACGTCGCCCTCTGAGGGACGGTGCGTGGCGAAGCTGGTGGCCAGGGTGTCGCCGGCCACATTGACGTTCGATGCCAGGTCGAAAACCGAGGCGTCGTCTTCATTCATGAACACCACGTTGAGCCGGATGCGGTCGCTCACGTCAAAACCGGCCGACTTGCGGGTGTCCTGCACGGCGCGGATCAGGTCGCGGGCAAAGCCTTCCGCCTCCAGCTCGGCCGTTGTCTCAGTGTCGAGCAGCACGAAACCGCCACCAGGCAGGAGCGCGAGTGCGGTGCCGGTCTCGCCGGGAGCGCCGGCGGCCAGCGACAACTCATATTCGCCGGTGGCCAGGGCAATGCCGCCGGCAGTGACGACGCCATCCGTTTCACTCCAGTCGCCGGCGCGTGCCGCCTGGATGACCGACTGCACGCGCTTGCCCAGCCGGGGACCGGCTGCGCGGGCATTCACGACGAGCCGCGAGGTGACGCCGTAGGCGGCGGCACTGTCATCGGCCAATTCGACCAGGTTGACGGTCTTCACGTTGAGTTCGCTGCGCAGGATGCCCTCGAACGCGGCGAGCGCCGCGGTGTTGACGGTGACCACGGTCAGGACGGCCAGCGGCAACCGCACCCGCAGCGCGGCCTGCTTGCGCAGCGACAGCACGGTCGAGCTGATCAGGCGCACCTGGTCCATGGCATCGACGAGCTCGGGATCGGCCGGGAACAGCTCAGCGTCGGGCCAGTCGGTGAGGTGCACGCTGCGCCCGCCGGTCAGTCCCTGCCAGATGCGTTCGGTGACGAGCGGCAACAGCGGGGCAGTGACCCGGCACAGGGTCTCGAGAACGGTGTAGAGGGTGTCGAATGCTTCGGGGTTCTCCAGTCCGCCCCAGAACCGGTCGCGCGAACGGCGAACGTACCAGTTGGTGAGCACGTCGGTGAAGTCCCGTATGCGGGACGTGGCCACCGTGCTGTCAAAGGCTTCAAGGTCGGCCGCCACATCGATGATCAGGTCGCGTGTCTTGGCCAGCAGGTAGCGGTCGAGCACGTCGGCGGAGTCCGTGCGCCATTGCGCGTCATAACCGGACCCATCCACGCTGGAAGCATTGGCGTAGAGCGAGAAGAAATACCACGTGCTCCACAGCGGCAGCATCACCTGGCGGGCAGCCTCACGGATACCCTCCTCCGTGACGATCAGGTTGCCGCCGCGCAGCACCGGCGAGCTCATCAGGAACCAACGCATGGCGTCGGACCCGTCGCGGTCGAAGACTTCGTTCACGTCGGGATAATTGCGCAGCGACTTGCTCATCTTCTGGCCGTCATTACCGAGCACGATGCCGTGGCTGACCACGTTCTTGAACGCCGGCCGGCCGAACAGGGCGGTGGACAGCACGTGCAGCAGGTAGAACCAGCCGCGGGTCTGGCCGATGTACTCCACGATGAAGTCGGCCGGATTGTGGGTGTCGAACCATTCCCGGTTCTCGAAGGGATAGTGCACCTGCGCGAACGGCATCGAACCGGAATCGAACCAGACATCCAACACGTCCTCGATGCGGCGCATGGTGGAGCGGCCCGTGGGGTCGTCGGGGTTCGGCCGGGTGAGTGCATCGATATAGGGACGGTGCAGGTCCGTAGGGCGAACGCCGAAGTCCGCTTCCAGCTCATCCAACGAGCCGTACACATCGATGCGCGGGTAGTCGGGGTTGTCGCTTTTCCAGACCGGAATCGGCGAACCCCAGTAGCGATTGCGGCTGATCGACCAGTCGCGGGCGTTGCCGATCCACTTGCCGAACTGACCGTCCTTCACGTTCTCCGGAACCCAGTTGACGTCCTGGTTCAGGTCGACCATGCTGTCGCGGAACTCGGTGACGCGCACGAACCAGCTTGAGACCGCCTTGTAGATAAGGGGATTCCGGCAACGCCAGCAGTGCGGATAGGAGTGCTCATAGCTCGCCTGGCGCAGCAGTCGGCCCTGAGCCTTGATCATCTGCGTCAGCGGCTTGTTGGCGTCGGACCACAGCTGTCCGGCGACTTCCACGATCTCGGACAGGAACTTCCCACCCTCGTCGAGGGAGAGGATGACGGGGATGCCGTAGGCCTGGCAGACCGTCTGGTCCTCCTCGCCGTACGCCGGCGCCTGATGCACGATCCCGGTTCCGTCGGACGTGGTGACGTAGTCGGCCACCACGATGCGCCAGGCGTTCTGCGTTCCCCAGACACTTTCGTCGGCGTAGTAGTCGAAGAGGCGATCGTAGGAGACGCCCTCGAGGTCGCGGCCGGTTACCGTGCGTGAAACGGCGGCGACGGCCTCAGCCGCACTTTCGTAGCCGAGGTCCTTCGCGTAGTTGCCCACGAGGTCTATCGCCATCAGGTATTCGGCTCCCAGCACCTCGGCGCTCAGGCCGCCCTCGCGCAGCATTTCGGCGTCCGGTGTGCCGTTGGGTCCGGCGGGGACGACGGCATACTCGATGCCGGGCCCGACGGCGAGCGCAAGGTTGGTCGGCAGGGTCCAGGGAGTCGTGGTCCACGCCAGTGCGCGCACAGCGGTCAGACCCAGGCTCTCCGCCTTGGCGCCCACCAGCGGGAACGTGACGGTGACCGTCTGGTCCTGGCGCATTTTGTAGACGTCGTCGTCCATGCGCAGCTCGTGGTTGGACAGCGGCGTCTGATCGCGCCAGCAGTAGGGCAGCACTCGGTAGCCCTCGTAGGCGAGGCCCTTGGTATGCAGTTCCTTGAACGCCCAGATCACCGATTCCATGTAGGTGATATCGAGGGTCTTGTAGTCGTTTTCAAAGTCGACCCAGCGAGCCTGGCGGGTGACGTACTCTTCCCAATCCTTCGTGTATTCCAGCACCGAGTCCCGGGCGACGGCATTGAACGCCGCAAGGCCCATCTTCTCGATCTCGCTCTTATCGGTGATTCCGAGTTTGCGTTCGGCCTCGAGCTCAGCGGGAAGGCCGTGAGTGTCCCAGCCGAAGCGACGGTGCACCTGCTTGCCGCGCATGGTTTGAAACCGCGGAAAAAGGTCCTTGGCGTAGCCGGTCAGCAGGTGGCCGTAGTGCGGCAGTCCGTTGGCAAACGGCGGCCCGTCATAGAAAACCCATTCCGGGGCATCCGCCCGATGGTCGATGGAGGCCTGGAATGTCCCGTCTTCCTTCCAGAAGGCGAGCACCTCGGACTCGAGCTGGGGGAAGTTCGGGGACGGTACGACCTCGGCACCAGGCCTCGCAGCACCGTGGTTCGCCGCGCTGTCGGGATTGTGCGGGTCTTGTGCCTTGGGATACACGGTGTTCTCCTGGTGGGGACGGGTTGCGCTTGAACCCTGTGCCACGAGGACGAACGATTCTGTTGGAATCGCCGCGGTACCACCTCGCTTGCCATGCTCGAAACCGGGAGGACCCGATCTGCGAAAATGACCGCTTGTACAAAGGCTGTGACGGGCCCGACCCGTTCGGCTCTAATGGGCACTCACCCGAGGGCGCCTGCTGTTCTGCCGAAGACTCACCGGTGATAGCCGGATCACTGTCATGCTCCCCCGATTCTAACTGAGCGGAGGCCGTCACCGCACTCCTTCCGGACACTCAGGCACCACAGGCTCAGGGCGCCGTCACCTATCATGGGATTCGAACCGCTTTCACCGCCAGGAGTTGCCTGTCTCGGCCGAACAAGCGAACGGAAGAGACACCATGCCCACTCGGAATCCCCGCAGCCGCCTCATTCGAGCAGCGCTGCCGCTGGCGGCAGTTGCCCTGCTCGCAGCCGGCTGCACCGCGTCACCCTCCCAGCCGCCGGTCGGGGATCCCGTCAGCGGCGGAACCCTGACCTACGCCTCGGGCGATGCCGAACCGACCTGCCTCGATCCGCACGTGGGCGGTAACTACCCGCAGGGGCTGGTCAGTGGTCAGTACCTGGAGGCGCTCGTCTCGCGATCCAGCGACGGCACCATCATTCCGTGGCTCGCGGACACCTGGGTCCAGAGCCCCGACGGCCTGGCCTTGGACTTCACGCTCAAGGAGGATGTCTCCTTCACGGATGGCACGCCCTTCGACGCAGCGGCCGTGCAAGCCAACGTGACCCATCTGCAGGATCCCGCCACCGGCTCTTCCACGGGATACCTCGCCCTCGGCAAGGTGACCGGAACGGAAATCGTCTCAGCGAACGTGGTGCGTTTCGTGCTGAGCGAACCCGACAGCGCCCTGCTCGAGTCGCTCTCCCAGCCCTGGCTCGCAATGGAATCCCCGACGGCCCTGCAACGCAGTCAGGACGATAACTGCGCCAAGCCGGTCGGCACCGGCCCGTTCGCCGTGGAGAGCTGGGTCAAGCAGAATGCGATCACCCTCGTTCGTAACGAGAACTACTCCTCTCCGCCCGGCGACGCGACTCATCAGGGCCCGGCTTACCTGGACACGATCGTCTGGCGCTTCATCCCGGACTCCGCGTCGCGCTACGCGGCCTTGCAAGCCGGCGAGGTCGACGTGATCGACAATGCGCAGCCCGACACGATCGTGCAAGCAGAAACCAGCGACACCATTCGGCACCTCGATGCGCCCCGCCCGGGGGCCTCGAACCGAATCGAGCTCAATTCCGGCAAGGCACCCTTCAACGACCCTCTGGTTCGCGAAGCCTTCGTTCGCTCGGCCAATGTCGACGACGCCGTGTCGACCCTGTTCCAAGGCACAGCGGACCGGTCGAATTCGGCCCTGTCAAGCGTTGAGCCCCTCGCCCTCCAGCGCCCCGACCTGTTCGAGTACAGTCCGCTGGCCGCCAATCAGCTCCTGGACAAGGCTGGCTGGACCGCGCGGGATTCCGACGGGTACCGGATCAAGGCCGGCATGCGCCTGAGCGTGGTGTTCCCGGTGAGCACCAACCAGTCGATTCCGGCCGAGCAGTCCCTGTTCGAGCAGATCCAGGCCACCGCCAAGGAAACCGGCTTCGATGTGACGCTGACCCCGATGGATCTCTCCAGCTGGTACGGTGCACTCGCCGCCAATGAGTATGACGCCGTCAGCGCCCCGTACTCCAAGGTCGGTCCGGACGTGCTGCGCATCCTGTACGACTCCGCCGGCATCGTTCCGGCGCCGAGCGGCTATTTCGCGAACCTGGCCCAGCTCGACGATCCCGACATCGACAGCCTTCTGGAGAAGGCCGCGCGTACCTCCGACGTCGGCGAGCGTTCGACGCTCTACGCCGACGCCCAGAAGCGCATCCTCAGTGGGTTCTACATACTGCCGCTCTACGACCAGCAGAATCACTTCCTGCTCAGCTCGGCCGTGGTGGGCGCCCGCGCACTCCCCACGGTGTCCACTCCCACTTTCTACGACGCGTGGCTGAACCGGTAACGGATGCCCCGGCGTCGACGACCGCCCGTCCACGCCCGATCCCGCCACGGTCCGGTGCTCGGCGGCGCATCCGCCTGAGTTCGGCTCGGCGGTTGCTGGCACGCGTGCTGGGCGCCGTCGGCGTGCTGTGGATGGTGGCGACGCTCACCTTCTTCGCCGTGCGACTCATTCCCGGGGACCCGGCGCAGGCCATCCTTGGCGGGCCGGGCTCGCAAGCTTCGGCGGAGGCGCTCGCCTCGGTTCGAGCCGAATACGGACTTGACCAGCCACTGGCAGCGCAGTACCTCTCCCAATTGGGCCGGCTGGCAACCGGTGACCTCGGACGCTCGTACGCCCTCAATATGGACGTGACACCGCTCGTTCTCAGCCAGCTCGGCGGCACGCTGCTGCTCGCCGGTCTCGCTCTCGCGCTGGCCTGGCTGATCGCCCTGGCGCTGGCCACCTGGTCGACCCGGGGCGGTTCGGTGGCTTGGCGCATCGGGTCGGGTCTGGAGATCGTCTCAGCGGCCTTGCCCCATTTCTGGTTGGCGACCAGTTTGATCGTCGTCTTCAGCATCTGGATCGGGGTGCTGCCGCCCATCAGCACCTCCGGGCCGACCGGACTCGTTCTCCCCGTGGTCACCCTGGCGATCCCGCTCGCCGGATTCCTCGGACAGTTGATGCGAGAGTCGCTGCTCACCGCCCTGGAGTCGCCGTTCGTGCTGTCGGCTCGTGCGCGCGGCGAAAGCGAACGCGGTGTGCGCTGGATCCACGCGCTCAGGCATGCGGCCCTGCCGGCGATCGGCCTCTCCGGCTGGGCGTTCGGCTCCCTGCTCAGCGGCGCCGTGGTTGTGGAGACGATTTTCGCCCGGCCCGGGCTCGGCCGCACGCTGCTCAACGCGGTCACCGTGCGTGACGTACCCGTCGTCATCGGAGTCGTCATGATCGTGGCCCTGGCATACATCCTGATGACGGTGCTCACCGATGTGGCCGCCCGCATCGCCGATCCCCGGTTGCGTGCCCGGTGAGCGGTCCCGTGACCATGCCGCGTTCCGCGCCCGGCGCCACCCGTGCGACACGATTCGGCGTGCCGGAGGTCCTGACGGGTCTGCTGGCCGCCTTTCTCCTGATTGCTGCAGTCGCCCCGCAGCTGGTCGCCCCCGGCGATCCTTTCGGAATCGATCCGCTCTCAGCCTTCCAAGCGCCGAATCTGTCCCATGGGTTCGGCACGGATGAATCCGGGCGCGATATCTACACCCGCATCGTGCACGGCACCGGGAGTTCTCTGGTGATCGGGCTCGCCGCCACCCTGATCGGCCTCGGCTTCGGCCTCGTACTCGGCACCCTCGCCGGGATGTTCGGCCGGGTCGTCGATTTCACGGTGAATCGTCTGCTCGAAGTGCTCTTCGCCTTTCCGGGTTTGCTCCTCGCCCTGGTCTTCATCCTGATCTTCGGACCGGGCGTTGTCACGGCGACGATCGCCGTCGGGCTCTCGACCGCGCCGGGGTACGCCCGCCTGATCCGGGCTCAGATCATCACGGTGCGCTCATCCGCGTTCGTCGAGGCCGCCACCGTACAAGGCCTGTCTCGCCGCCGGATCCTGATTCGACACATCCTGCCCAATACCGTCGCCCCGCTTCTGGTGCTCGGAACGCTGGGCATCGGTCAGGCCATCGTCTGGGCCGCCACGCTGAGCTACCTCGGACTCGGCTCCGAACCGCCCACCGCGGAATGGGGCGCCATGCTCTCCGCGGGTCGGACCTACATCACCTCCGCCTGGTGGATGAGCTTTTTCCCCGGCCTGTTCATCGTGCTGACCTCGGTGACCGCCACGGTTCTCGGGCGCAGCATCGAACGAGGGATGCGACACGCATGAGTGGCCAGGCCTCTTCGCCGTTGTCGGTGCGCAACCTCCGGGTGCGTTTCGGGACGACCCCGGTCGTGAATGGCGTGTCCTTTGAGATCCGGGCTGGGGAATGCCTCGCCCTGGTGGGTGAATCGGGCTCTGGAAAGTCCGTGACCGCCCGCAGCCTGCTCGGCCTGGCCGGCCCGGGTTCGCACGTTGATTCCGACGAGATGATGTTCGCCGGCCGGTCGGCCCGGGAACTGTCCGAGCAGGCTTGGCAGCGTCTGCGTGGCAAGCAGGTGGGTCTCGTGCTGCAGGATGCGCTGGTATCCCTTGATCCGCTGCGACCGGTGGGCCGGGAGATCAGCGATTCCCTAAGGTTGCACACCACCATGAGCGCCGCGGCCCGAGGCCGTCGCGTACTGGAGCTGCTTGATGCCGTCGGGTTGCCGGAGCCCCAGCTTCGGGTGCGCCAGCGATCGGGGGAGCTCTCCGGCGGTGAGCGTCAGCGCGCCCTCATCGCCGCAGCCATCGCCTTGGACCCGCCACTGCTCATCGCCGACGAGCCCACCACAGCGCTCGACGTGACGGTTCAGGCGCAGATCCTCGACCTGCTCGCGCAGATCAGGCACGGCGGTACGGCCGTTCTGCTGATCAGCCACGACCTCGCCGTGGTAGCTCGGGTCGCCGACCGGGTCGCCGTGATGCACGAAGGCACCCTGATCGAGACGGGGCCCACCGACCAGGTGTTGTCCCGGCCACTGGAGCGCCGGACCCAGCTCATGCTTGCGGCCGTGCCTGCCGACAAAGCTCGCGGCACCCGGCTTACGGCACCGCCGATCACCGTGAACCTGCGCCCGGTCGCCGAGCCGCCGACGGCAGAGTCCCTCGTCAAACGCCCGGTCATGCTGGAGGCCCGCGGCCTGGTCAAAAGCTTCTCTCGCCCGGACGGCACGCGCACGCTCGCCGTGGATGACGTGTCCTTCCAGCTTGAGCGTGGCACGACCCTCGGGATCGTCGGTGAGTCCGGCTCGGGCAAGACCACCACAGCGCGACTCCTGCTGGCGGTGGCAACTCCCGACCAGGGTGAGGTTCGAGTGCTGGGACAGTCGTGGAGCACTATGTCCGAACACGAGCGGCGGCCGCTAAGGGCATCCCTCGGAGCGATTTACCAGGACGCCCTCGGCTCCTTCGACCCGCGACATTCCGTCGAACAGATCCTGAACCACGCCACCGGCGACCGGCGCCTCCGCTCACGTGGCGGGCCCAGCCCTCGGCTGCTCGAACTGCTCGACGACGTGGGGCTGGACCGAAGTGTGCTCCTGCGGCGACCGCTGCAGCTCTCCGGCGGCCAACGTCAACGGGTAGGGATCGCCCGAGCACTCGCCAACCGCCCTCAGATCCTGATCTGCGACGAGCCGGTATCCTCTCTCGACGTGAGCGTGCAGGCCCAGGTCCTCGATCTTCTCGATGACCTGCAGCGAGAGCGCGACCTGAGCCTGGTGTTCATCTCCCACGACCTCGGTGTGGTGCAGCACGTCAGTGATCGGGTCGCGGTGATGCAGGGCGGGCGCCTCGTCGAGATCGGGGATGCCGCACGGGTGTTCACCGATCCGAAAAATGCCTACACACGGCGTCTGCTCGAATCCGTGCCGAGGCTACCCAATGCGGGGGGGATTGCAATTAGGTAACGATACGTCCAGCCGCTTCACAGCCGGGTGCCCGTATCGTTTCCAGCGGAGTCCCCCCACTCCGAACGACGGCCCCGACTCCTTGTACGCCTCCCCCCAGGCGAGAGGAGTCGGGGTTGTTTCGTTCTCGCCGGGATCTTCTTGCTCCCTGTGATCAGGGCATCCGGTAGATTGAAGGGGCACACTCAGGCACCTCACCAAAGACACGGTGCCGAACAAACCGAACCGGAGAGTCATGAACCACGCTGACCGCGTCCCCGAAAAGCCAGCCCTGGAAGGGCTTGAAGCCAAGTGGGAGACCACGTGGGATGCTGCCGGCACCTACCGCTTCAACCGCGGCGCCGCCACCCGGGAGTCGATCTACGCGATCGACACTCCCCCGCCGACCGCCTCCGGCTCCCTGCACATCGGGCACGTCTTCTCGTACACCCACACGGACGTCATCGCACGCTTCCAGCGTATGCGCGGAAAAGACGTCTTCTACCCGATGGGCTGGGACGACAACGGCCTTCCGACCGAACGTCGGGTGCAGAACTACTACGGTGTGCGCTGCGATCCCGCCCTGCCCTACATCGCCGACTTCGTTCCGCCCTTCGAAGGCGGTGACGGAAAGAGCACCAAGGCCGCCGACCAGGTGCCGATCGGTCGGCGCAACTTCATCGAGCTGTGCGAGGTGCTCACCAAAGAAGACGAGAAGCAGTTCGAAGAGCTGTGGCGCACCCTCGGTCTGAGCGTCGACTGGACGCAGACCTATCGCACGATCGGACAGGAGGCGCTCTTCACCTCCCAGCTCTCGTTCCTGGGCAATATCGAGCGCGGCGAGGCTTACCAGGCGATGGCCCCCACGCTGTGGGACGTCACCTTCCGAACTGCCGTCGCGCAGGCTGAACTCGAAGACAAAGAACAACCGGCCGCGTACCACCGGGTCTCGTTCCACCAGCCCGACGGCGGACTCATCGACATCGAGACCACCCGCCCCGAGCTGCTGCCCGCCTGCGTTGCCCTGGTGGCCCATCCCGACGATGAGCGCTACAAGCACCTGTTCGGGACCACCGTTCGCACCCCCGTGTTCGGCGTGGAGGTGCCCATCCTGGCGCATCACCTTGCCCAGAAGGACAAGGGAAGCGGAATCGCCATGATCTGCACCTTCGGTGACCTCACCGACGTGGTCTGGTGGCGTGAACTCGACTTGCCCAACCGCGCGATCATGGGCTTCGACGGTCGCATCATCGCCGAGGCACCCGATGTGATCACCACCGACCCCGCACTCGCCGCCTATGCGCAGCTCGCTGGGAAGACCGTTTTCGGCGCCAAGGCCGCCATGGTGGCCCTGCTGCGCGAGAGCGGCGAGATGGTCGGCGAACCCAAACCGATCGTGCACGCCGTGAAATTCTTCGAAAAGGGCGACAAGCCGCTCGAGATCGTGTCAACCCGTCAGTGGTATATCCGCAACGGCGCCCGGGATGAGGCGCTACGCGCCCGCCTGCTCAAGCACGGCTCCGACCTGCAGTGGCACCCCGAATTCATGAAGGTCCGGTACGAGAACTGGGTCAACGGCCTCACCGGAGACTGGCTTATCTCCCGCCAGCGCTTCTTCGGTGTGCCCCTCCCCATCTGGTACCCGCTGGACGCCGCTGCGAACCCGCTCTTCGATTCCCCCATTGTGGCCACCCGCGATCTGCTTCCGGTGGATCCGACCTCGGACACCGCCCCCGGCTACTCCGAAGATCAGCGTGGTCAGGCGAACGGCTTCGTCGGCGAGATCGACGTGATGGACACCTGGGCGACGTCCTCCCTCACTCCGCAGCTGGCCGGCGGCTGGGAACGCGATCCCGAACTCTTCGAGCTCGTCTTCCCTTACTCGCTGCGCCCGCAGGGCCAGGACATCATCCGCACCTGGTTGTTCTCCACCCTGCTGCGTGCCGAACAGCAGCACGGAAAGTCACCGTGGCAGCACGCGGCGCTCTCGGGATTCATCGTGGATCCGGACCGCAAGAAAATGTCCAAGTCCAAGGGCAACGTGGTTACTCCCGCCGACATGCTCGTGAAGCACGGCTCCGATGCCGTGCGCTATTGGGCTGCCTCATCGCGCCTCGGCACGGACGCCGCCTTCGACCCGCAGAACCCGACCCAGATCAAGATCGGCCGGCGACTGGCGATCAAGATCCTGAACGCGAGCAAGTTCATTCTCGGCTTCGACGGCGCCGCCGATGCCGAGGTGACGGAGCCCCTGGACCGGAGCATGCTCGCCGGACTTGCCCGTGTAGTCGGCCAAGCGAGCAAGGCTTTTGAGAACTACGACCATGCGCGGGCCCTGGAGGTGACTGAGAGCTTCTTCTGGACGTTCTGTGACGACTACCTCGAATTGGTCAAAGAGCGTGCCTACGGTGATTCAGTGCAGGGCAAGGCTTCGGCCGTCGCGGCGCTGCGCACCGCGCTCTCCACCCTGCTGCGCCTCTTCGCCCCGTTCGTTCCCTTCGCCACCGAGGAGGCGTGGTCGTGGTCCAACGAGGAATCCATCCACCGTGCACCGTGGCCGGTCGTCGCTGAGCTGGTCCCCGACGATTCCACCGCCCCGCACGGCAATATCGCACTGCTCGATCTGGCCAGCCGAGCCCTGACCGGCATCCGGCGCGGGAAAACGGATGCGAAGGCGTCCCAGAAAACGGATGTGGAGTCTGCTGTAATTAGGGGAACCGCCCCGGAGGTCGGCCTGCTCGCATTGGCAGCAGCTGATCTCAAGGCAGTCGGTCGCATCGATGACCTGATTTTTATCGAGGGCAGCGAGTTGGCTGTTACCGACATTGTGTTCGCCACCGTGTCGGAAAGTGAGGAGCACTGAATGTCAGTACAGGTACGCCCGCTGGGCGATAAGGATTTCTTCCCATGGCTCGGACTGTTCGAGGGGTACAGCGAGTTCTACGAAAGTGAGCTCACCGATGAGAAGGCCCTGCAGGTGTGGAGCTGGATCATCGACAAGAACCACCCGCTCACAGGGGCGGTCGCCGTTGACGACGACGGTGGGTTCGTCGGCTTCGCGCACTACCGCGCTGTTCCGCACACGCTCAGCGCGACAATGGGCCTGTACCTGGACGACCTCTTCGTGGTGCCCGATGCCCGCGGCGCCGGGGCAGGGCGGGCCATCGTCGATTTCGTGAAGCGGTACGCGGCAGATCACAACCTGCATCGGCTGCAACTGATCACCGCGGCCGACAACGCCACCGCACAGATTCTGTATGACCAGGTCGGTACACGTACCGATTGGGTCACCTACGAGATCGAGGTCTAGGCCATGCAGCTGGGAACACGATGGGCCATCGGAGCCTCGCTCCCATCGGGACTCCCCGATGTGGTCGAGATCGCCGTACAGGCGGTTGAGGGCGACTTGTCCGGATTCGACACCGACACGTCGAACTGGCGCTGGACGCTGACCTGGCTTGAGGGCAAACCGGTGATCGAGCTCGATGACGGCACCGTCATCCGCTACAACGCGGTCGAGGACAGTGCCACGATCACGCAGCCGGTCGCCAGCGATGAAGACGAAGACGACTGGATCTAGCCCGAATTCCGCATCACCGCGGTGACCGGGTCGAGATCCATTCCCACAGGGCGGCCGTTCCCAGACCGCCCGCGATGCTCAGCGCGGCAAGGGACAGTTTCCCCGGCATCGCTTCGGCCCGAGACTGGTTCAGCAAGCGCAGCACGAGCAGGGCGCCGGACGCCCCATAGGGATGCCCGAGGGCGAGCGCTCCCCCCTCGCGGTTGACCATACGTTCAGGTACCCCCATCACGTCGAGCGAGGCCAGCACCTGGGCCGCGAAGGCCTCGGCGAATTCGACCCGCTTGAGCCGGGTCGCAGCGATCCCCCGGCGTTGCAGCAGAGTGCGGGCTGCTTCGCCGCCCGCGACGCCGAGGTAGTTCGGGTCGGTACCCAGCGAGAGGGCGTCCACGAACCGTAGCGCCCCCGTCAGCCCCCGGGCCACGGCCGTGGCACGATCGGTCACCAACACAACGACCGCGCCATCCGCGTCGGCACAGGAATTACCGGCCGTGACCGAACCGCCCACCGAGAACGCCGGGCCGAAGCGGGCGAGAAGCGCAGCCGACAGGTTGTTCCGTGGACCCTGGTCGCGCACGACGTCGCCGGCGTCAGTGTGAACCGGCACGATTTCAGATGAGAAGGCGCCGGTCTCCGCGGCTCGAACAGCCCGCCGGTGGCTCCGCAGCGCGAAGGCGTCCTGCCGCTCGCGAGTGATACCGAACCGGTCAGCGACGTTGTCCGCGGCGGCGCCCATATCGGGGTCGCCCAGCCACGGGGGCGAGAAGCGGACACGGTCGAAGAAATCCGGCGCGCCCGGCAGGGAGGTGAGCCGATGGGCGCGCAACGGCGCAGTGCTCGTGCTGTCGACGCCGCCCGCGAGAAAGGTCGTCCCGGCACCTGCGGCGATCAGTCGGCAGGCCAACACGATGGCTTCGAGGCCGGAACCGCATTGCCTGTCGATGGTCTGGGCGGGCACGCTCACAGGCACGCCCGCGGACAGGGCCGCGAGCCGAGCGACGTTGCCGCCGCCGCCGACGGCGTTGCCGATGATCACGTCGTCGATGTCGGACCGGTCGATGCCGGATTCCGCGACGACGGCGGCCAGCACCGGCGCGAGCAGCGCGTCGGCGGTCACGGTGCGTAGCGTTCCGTTCCTGCGGGCGAAGGCGCTGCGGCGGCCGAAGACGACGACCGGGTCGCGTGCCGGGTCTGTGTTCTCGTCAATCAAGCGGTCGCGCACGTGGGTCCCCCTCGTCGATCCATTGTCGGAGCATCGCGCGGCTGAGTTTGCCGGCCCCGGTGAGCGGCAGTTCATCCAGTCGAAAATACCCGCGCGGGCGGGCGGGAGCGGGCAGACGCATCGCGGCGGCGCGCAGGGCTGCAGGTTCGACGCGATGCTCGCCGTGCACGGCGGCAACGATGCGCCTGCCCCGCTCGGCGTCGGGGATTCCGGTCACGACGACCGCAGTCACCCCGTCCACCCGCTCGAGCGCCGCTTCCACCTGCTGCGGGTACACGTTGTGGCCTGCCGTCACGATCATGTCACCGTGCCGTCCCAGGTGGTGCAGCGTTCCGTCGGCGGCGAGGAAGCCCTGGTCCCCCACCGTGGTCCATTCGCCGTCCTGACGGAAGGCCTGGCCGTCGTCGCCCCAGGCGTAGCCCCGGCTCACCAGCGGGCTCTTCACGAAGATGGTCCCTGCCTGTGCGGGCTTGAGGTCGTGACCTGCCTCATCGCGAACACTCACGACCACCCCGGGGAAGGGCCGACCTACATTCGTGGTGCCGGTTTCCTCGGCCTCCCCGGGCCTGTGCACGGACGCGGTCACGAAACTCAGCTCGGCAGCACCGTAGTATTCGTAGATTATGGCCTGCGGTGCCCAATCTCGGAGCAGCTGCCGGGTGCTCGGATCGAGCTTGGCGCCGCCACTGACGATAGCCGTGAGCGTCGTTGCGTCGATGCCGGATTCCCGGCCGCGTTCGGCGATCAGTTTCAGGGCAGAGGGAACGGCCACCAGACGAGTCATGCCGCGATCGCGAAGGCAGGACAGGGCCAGGCCCACATCGAAATGGGGCAGGGCGAAGACCGCCGCGCCGGCATGCATCGACTCCATCAGGGCGTAGAGGTTCAGGCCGGCTGAGAAGGCGCCCGGCACGAGCGTTCGGTCGCGCTCGGTCACTTCGAAGAAGTCGACGCTCGCCTGCAGCGGCCACGACCCCCGCGTGCGACTGAACGCTTTCGGGGTGGATGCGGTGCCCGAGGTGAATCCGTAGAGGAATATCGTGTCGTCGGGACCGTCCGCCAGCCGCTCCCTCGCAGCGATGATTCCCTCGGGCATCGGCGGACCTGTCGGAAGCTGCCGGAGGCGCTGTTCGACGGCCAGTCGCTGCTCCGGTGGCCAGGAGGCGTCCAGCACTGCGCAGCTGCGGCTGCCGGACACCGCCGCCGTCAGGGCAATGACGAATTCCGTGCTGTTGGGCAGACAGAGCACCGAGCGGGGCGGCGTCGATCCGAGTCGGGCGTGCGCCTGTCCGGCCAGGTCCGCGTAGCTCAGCCGATCATCACCGACCTCAACAGCGAGGTCGGCCGGTCGTTCCGCGGCCCACCGGTTCAGCTGGGTGAGAAATGGCATCAGCGTCGTGCTTTGCGCGCCGCGATGCTCAGCTGAGCGGGCAGGTCAGGCGCATCTTTCATGCACTTGAGCCTAGGCGTAACCGCCCAACTAGGGTGGTCACATGGTTGAAACTGCAAATCCCTTCGTCGTCGCCAGTACTCTCCCCTACCAGTTGCCACCGTTCTCGGAGATCACCCAGGAACACTATCGTCCTGCCTTCGAGCTCGGTTTCGCCGAGCAGCTCGCCGAGATAGCCGCGATCACGGCTTCAGCGGATGCCCCGACCTTCAACAACACGATGGTTCCGCTCGAGCGCAGTGGCCGTATTCTCGACCGCGTCGCGGCGGTGTTCTTCACCAGGAGTTCCTCTGATTCGAACGATTTCACAAACGCGCTCGAGGAAGAACTCGCGCCCCAGCTTGCAGCGCACGCGGATGCCATTCGGCTCGATCCCGCCCTCTACGGCCGAATCGCGAAACTGTACGAGACACGGTTGTCCCTCGGCCTCACCGCCGAGGCGGTTTACCTCGTCGCGCGGTATTTCACGGAGTTCACCCGCGCCGGTGCCGGCCTCACTGAAGCCGACAAGATCACCCTGCGAGAACAGAACAAACGGTTGTCCACGCTCACGACACGTTTTGAGAAGAACCTGCTCGCCGATACCAACGACCTGGCTGTCGTGGTGGACACCCTCGAGGAACTGGACGGCCTGGCATCCGGGGAGATTTCTGCGGCGGCGCAGGCCGCTGCCGATCGCGGCCTCGACGGCAAGTACCTGCTCACCCTGGTGCTGCCCACGTCCCACCCGTACCTGGCCGATCTCAGCAACCGATCCGTGCGGGAACGCCTCTACACGGCTTCACGCGCTCGCGGCAACCGTGGCGGTGCCCACGACAACCGTTCGCTGGTGATCGAGATCACCCATTTGCGCGCGGTGCGCGCCCGCCTGCTCGGCTTCGACAGCCACGCGGCGTCCGTGACGGCCGATGAAACGGCGAAGACGCCGGAGGCCGTGGCCGATATGCTCGGCCGACTCGCTCCGGCGGCAGCGCGCAATGCCCGCGTCGAGCAGGCTGACCTGCAGGCCGCCGTGGATGCGAGCGGCGCGGACTTCACGCTCGAGGCCTGGGACTGGGCGTACTACACCGAAAAGGTACGCCAGGAGAAGTTCGATGTCGATACGGCGGCGATGCGGCCGTACTTCGAGCTGGAGACGGTACTGCATGAGGGCGTGTTCTTCGCAGCGGAAAAACTGTACGGTGTGACGTTCCTGGAACGTCCCGATCTCGTCGGCTGGCACCCGGAATCCCGGGTCTTCGAGGTGAGCGACGCCGACGGCTCACCGGTCGGCCTGTACATCGGGGACTTCTACACCCGCGATTCCAAACGCGGCGGTGCGTGGATGAATCCCCTCATTTCGCAATCCGCGCTGCTCGGCACTCCCACTGTGGTGTGCAACAACCTCAACGTGGCCAAACCGGCCACGGGCCAGTCGACACTGCTGAGCTTCGATCAGGTCGTCACGCTGTTCCATGAGTTCGGCCATGCCCTGCACGGCCTGTTCGCAACGGTCACCTACCCGAAATTCGCCGGCACGAACGTGTACCGCGACTTCGTGGAGTTCCCCAGTCAGGTGAATGAGATGTGGATGCTCTGGCCCGAGGTGCTTGCGAACTTCGCCCGGCACGTCGAAACCGGTGCGGCGATGCCGCAGTACCTCGTCGATCGCATTCAGGCATCTGCCACCTTCAACGAAGGATTTTCCACCAGCGAGTATCTTGCCGCGGCGCTGCTCGACCAGGCCTGGCACCGGATCGACGCCGACACCGTCGTGACGGACGTGGCTGCATTCGAAGCCGTCGCGCTCGCTGCGGTGGGCCTGGACAATCCGGTTGTGCCCACTCGGTATTCCAGCACCTATTTCGCGCACACCTTTTCCGGCGGGTATGACGCCGGGTACTACTCGTATATCTGGAGCGAAGTGCTCGACGCGGACACCGTGCAATGGTTCACCGAGCACGACGGTCTCACCCGTGCCAACGGTGACCGCTTCCGCAAGCGCCTGCTCGGTGTCGGCGGCAGCAAGGACCCGCTTGAGGCGTATGCGGACTGGCGCGGCCGCCCTGCCGACATCCAGCCGCTGTTGGACCGTCGAGGCCTGAACTGACCGCGCCGGGCGCGTTCGCCCGCAGCTCTGAGCCGTTTCCGGTTCAGGTGCTGGCGCGGCGGGCGCGGCCCCGGCCCAGCCAGAGCATGATGACTCCGCCGACAACCAGTCCCCAGAAAGGCGATCCCACGCCGAGCACCGAGATGCCGGATGCCGTCACCAGGAACGTCGCGATCGCGGTGATGCGATGGCGGGGTTCTTCCAAGGCCCCGGTCAAGCTCGTCACGAGCGCACCCAACAGAGCGAGACCCGCCACGGCGATGATCAGCACCGGCGGGGAGGCAGCCACCAGCGCCGTGGCCAGGCCGGCACAGAGGCCGAGCACGAGGTAGCCGACGCCGGAGGACATCGTGGCGATCCAGCGCCTTTCCGGGTCCCGATGCGCCTCCGGGCTGGCCATCAGGGCCGCCGTGATCGCCGCGAGGTTGATGCCATGTACCCCGAAGACGCTGCCGACGACCGTTGCCAACCCCGAACCGACAAGAATCGGCCGTGGTGGCGGCCGATAACCGAAAGTGGTCATCACGACGAATCCCGGCACGTTCTGACCGGCCATCGTGACAACGAACAGGGGCAGGCCGAGACTGACGATGACGAGCGGGTCGAACACCGGGGCTGTGAAGACCAGGGACGGCACGACGGATGTTGCGGTCGTCCAGCCGGTGCCGGCGGTCACCGCAATCCCCATACCGGCGACCAGGAGCGAGGCCGGCACAGCCCACGCGGGGGCGAGCCGATACAACAGCAGCCACACGAGAATCACGGGGATGGCCAGCAGCGGTTGCTCGATCGCGGCAGTGACGGGGGCAAGGCAGATGGGAAAGAGGATGCCCGCCAGCATCGCCCCTGCCAACGGCTTTGGGATGCTGGTGATGGCCCGGCTCAGCGCCGGCCACAGCCCGCACAGCACGATCAGCACACCGCAGACCAGGAAGGCGCCGATCGCGGCGCCGAAATCGTCGGTGACGGCACCGGCTGCCACCAGGAGGGCAGCCCCCGGCGTGGACCACGCGAAAGAAATCGGTATCCGGAAATACCACGGGAGGGCGATGCAGAGCGCTGCCACGAGCACGCAGAGCGCCAACAGGCCGGACGCAGCCTGGGCATCCGTGGCGCCGACGGCACGCAACCCGGCGATGACGATGACGAAGGAACTCGCGAAGCCGGTGAGAGCGGCCACCACCCCTGTGGTCACGGGTTGAAACAAGTCCTTCATCTGCTCCACCGCCCTTGGTCGAGCCTGTCGAGACCCGCCGGTCGAGCCTGTCGAGACCCGCCGGTCGAGCCTGTCGAGACCAGCCTGTCGAGACCCCAGCCGGCCAAGACCCCTAGGCGGACTTCTCTTCGCGCCGTTCGCTGTGCAGCACGAGCACCGGCGCCGCGTTGTTCAGGACCGAGTCCCGAGTGATGACCACCCGGGCCACGTCGTCGCTCGAGGGAACTTCGAACATGATCGGGCCGAGCACTTCTTCAAGGATGGCTCGTAACCCACGCGCACCGGTCTTGCGGAGCACCGCGAGATCAGCAATCGCTTCGAGGGCAGGCTGTTCGAACTCGAGTTCGACTCCGTCGATTGCGAACATGCGCTGATACTGACGCACGAGCGCGTTCTTGGGAACAGTGAGAATCTGCATGAGCGCAACCTGGTCGAGCTGGGTGACGGTCGTCACGATCGGAAGCCGACCGATGAACTCCGGGATCAATCCGAACTTGTGCAGGTCTTCGGGCAGAACCTCACTGAAGAGGTTGATGTCATCGCCCTTGCTGTGCAGCGGGGCTCCGAAGCCGATGCCCTTCTTGCCGGCCCGCGATGAGATGATGTCTTCCAGCCCGGCGAATGCCCCGGCCACAATGAACAACACGTTGGTCGTGTCCACCTGGATGAACTCTTGGTGCGGGTGCTTGCGGCCGCCCTGCGGGGGAACGGAGGCGACCGTGCCCTCGAGGATCTTGAGCAGGGCCTGTTGCACGCCCTCACCGGATACGTCCCGGGTGATCGAAGGATTCTCGGCCTTGCGGGCGATCTTGTCGATCTCATCGATGTAGATGATGCCCGTTTCAGCTCGTTTCACGTCGTAATCGGCTGCCTGGATCAGCTTGAGCAGAATGTTCTCAACGTCTTCACCGACGTAGCCGGCCTCCGTCAGTGCCGTGGCGTCGGCGACCGCGAAAGGAACATTGAGTTTCTTCGCCAAGGTCTGCGCGAGATACGTCTTGCCGCACCCGGTGGGGCCGATCAGCAGGATGTTGGATTTAGCGATTTCCACGTCGTCGTGGATGGCATCCGCTGAGGTGAGCGTGGCACGCGAACGAACCCGCTTGTAGTGGTTGTAGACGGCGACCGCCAGAGCGCGCTTGGCCGATTCCTGGCCGATGACATATTCCTCGAGAAAGCCGAAGATCTCCTTCGGCTTGGGAAGGTCGAATTCGCCCGTGCTCTCTTCAGCGCCCGCTTCTGCGAGACGCTCTTCAATGATTTCGTTGCACAGCTCGACACACTCATCGCAAATGTACACGCCAGGGCCCGCAATGAGCTGCTGCACCTGCTTCTGGCTCTTTCCGCAGAAGGAACATTTGAGCAGGTCGGCACTTTCGCCTATTCGGGCCATAGTCAGCCTCCTCCATCGGTATCACTAAAATCGAGCCTAGTCTGTGCCTGCGACACTTGCGCGCAGGTGCAAACACAAAAAGAAACGGCGCGCCGCCCGAAGGCGACGCGCCGTACCGGTTTCGGTGAAGCGACTATTACTTGACGAGTACCGGGAGGTTCTTCCGGCTGGTCAACACCTGGTCGATGAGGCCGTAATCAAGGGCTTCGGCCGCGTTGAGGATCTTATCGCGGTCGATGTCCTTGTTGACCTGGTCCACGCTCTTGTTCGAGTGGTGCGCCAGCGTCTCTTCTAGCCACACGCGCATGCGCATGATCTCGGCAGCCTGGATCTCGATGTCCGAGGCCTGGCCACCCCCCTGACCGCCCACAGACGGCTGGTGGATCAGGATACGGGCGTTGGGTAGGGCCAGGCGCTTGCCGGCTGTTCCGCCGGCCAGCAGCACGGCCGCCGCGGAGGCGGCCTGGCCGAGGCAGACAGTCTGCACGTGCGGGCGGATGTACTGCATGGTGTCGTAGATCGCCGTCATGGCGGTGAAGGAGCCACCGGGAGAGTTGATGTACATCACGATGTCGCGGTCGGGATCCTGGCTCTCGAGGACGAGCAGCTGGGCCATCACGTCATCAGCGGACGCGTCGTCAACCTGCACGCCGAGGAAGATGATGCGATCCTCGAACAGCTTGGCGTACGGGTCCTGGCGCTTGTACCCGTAGGCGGTGCGCTCTTCAAACGTGGGGAGGATGTAGCGCGACTCGGGCATGTTCTTGGTAGAGACACCCATGGAGGTGTAGGCGTTGGATCCACCGAATGTGGGCATAATCATAATTTTCTTCCTGTTCGCTTCGGCGGACTACTTGGTCTCGGCGGTGGCCGTGCCGCCGCCGCCCGTGACGTCTGAGGCAGATGCACGCAGGTGATCGACAAACCCGTATTCCAAGGCCTCCTGGGCGCTGAACCAGTTGTCACGGTCGCCGTCGGCGTTGATCTGCTCAACGGTCTTGCCGGTCTGCGAGGCCGTGATTTCGGAAAGACGCTGCTTCATGTCGAGGATGAGGCGGGCCTGCGTCTGAATGTCAGCGGCTGTTCCGCCGAATCCACCGGAGGGCTGGTGCAACAGCACACGGGCGTTGGGCGTGATGTAGCGCTTGCCCTTGGTGCCCGAGGTGAGCAGCAGCTGGCCCATGGATGCGGCCATGCCGATGCCGACGGTGACGATGTCGTTCGGGACGAACTGCATCGTGTCGTAGATCGCCATGCCTGCGGTGATGGATCCGCCAGGTGAGTTGATGTAGAGGAAGATGTCGCGCTTGGAGTCTTCTGCTGCAAGGAGCAGGATCTTGGCGCAGATCTCGTTGGCGTTTTCGTCCCGAACCTCTGAGCCGAGCCAGATGATGCGGTCCTTCAGCAGTCGGTCAAAAACACCGGTGTTTGGTGTCGGGTCGGCCATTTCGTGCTCCGTTTCAGTTGTCTTACCTGATAAACGTAGCTGAGCGGGCCAGGCAAAACGGCCGTGTTCGCCCTCGGCAGATTGCTGATGCCACATCAGGCCCTGACCGGTGCGAAATCAGCGCTGCAGGCGTTGGAAAAGAGCCTCGACGAGTCGTTTTCAGCCGAGGGAGGCCAGCAGGCCCGTCGACCCCGCATCCAGGGCAGACGCAGAACGGGCCGGATGTCTGGCGACATCCGGCCCGTTCAGGGTGCGCTGAGTGCTACTTGGCGGCAGCGTCCTCGGCAGGTGCGTCCACGGCATCCACTGTCTCGGCGTCGTCTGCGGCACCGATGATCGGAGCGGTGAACTCGGCGAGGTCGACGGGCTTGCCGTTGGAGTCAACGACCTCGGCCTTGCCCAGGGCAATGGCGAGGGCCTTGTTACGGGCGACCTCGGCCACCATCGACGGGATCTGACCGTTGGTGTTCAGCGTCTGCACGAACTCGCTCGGGTCCATGCCGTACTGGCCGGCACCCTGGATCAGGTACTGCGTGAGCTCGTCCTGGCTGACCTTGACCTGCTCGGCTTCGGCGATCGTGTCGAGCAGAATCTGCTGACGGAACGTCTTCTCGCTGGCTTCGGTGACCTCGGCGCGGTGCACGTCGTCTTCGAGGCGGCTTTCGCCCTCGAGGTGACGGTTCACTTCGTCCAGGATGATCGCTTCGGGGATCGGAACCTCAACGGAGGAGAGCAGGGTCTCGATGAGGCGCTCGCGTGCCTGTGATCCTTGGCCGAAGACCTTGGAACGCTCCACCTGTGTCTTCAGGCTCTCGGTCAGCTCGGCGATGGTGTCGAACTCGCTGGCGATCTGCGCGAAGTCGTCATCGGCAGCGGGAAGCTCGCGCTCCTTGACGGCGATGACGGTGATGGTGATCTCGGCGGTCTCACCCTCGTGGTCGCCGCCCATCAGGTCGGAGTTGAACGCGGTGGTCTCGCCGGCGCTGAGCGAGTCAAGCGCTTCGTCGATGCCCTCGATCAGGTCGCCGGAGCCGACCTCGTAGGAGATGCCGGCAGCGGTGTCGACCTCGACGCCGTCAATGGCGGCGACCAGGTCGATCTGGGCGAAGTCCCCGGTTTTGGCCGGACGGTCCACGGTGATGAGCGTGCCGAAGCGGCTGCGCAGCTTGTCAAGTTCTTCGGCGACCTCGTCGTCGTTGACCTCGACGGCGTCGACGGTGAGCTTGAGGCCGTCGTAGGACGGGATCTCGATCTCGGGGCGAACGTCGACCTCAATAGAGAGGAGAAGGTCTCCGGAGAAGTCCTTGTCGCTGGGCCATTCGACGATGTCCGCCTCGGGGCGACCGAGCGGACGGAGCTTGTGCTCTTCGACGGCCGAACGGTAGAAACCGTCGAGGCCCTCATTGACAGCGTGCTCCAGTACGGCGGACTTGCCGACGCGCTGGTCGATGATGGGCGGCGGAACCTTGCCCTTGCGGAAACCGGGGATGTTGATGTCCTCGGCAATGTGCCCGTAGGCGTGGGTGATGGCTGGCTTCAGCTCGTCGGGGCTCACCGTGATGGTGAGCTTCGCGCGCGTGGGGCTCAGTTTTTCGACCGTGGTCTTCACTCGGGACTCTCCTGTGTATTGAAACGGTGTGCTGCGGGTAATGTCGGGGCGACAGGAATTGAACCTGCGACTTCTCGCCCCCAAAACGAGCGCTCTACCAAGCTGAGCTACGCCCCGGATCTCGTTCGACCCGTTGGTACTGAATTACTGGGGAATCAATCCATTGACAGGCAGATTGACCTCGACCAGTCTAATGCACGGCTTTCGGACCGAAGCGCCCGTACTGGCAATCCAGACCCGGTTTCGTGTACTACGATATTCGAGTGCCCAACATTACGGGCGTGGGGTCGTAGCTCAATGGTAGAGCCTGAGTTTTCCAAACTTATGACGCGGGTTCGATTCCCGTCGACCCCTCCACACACAGAAGCCCCGGTCACCCGGGGTTTTCCTGTTTCCACCAGAGGTAGCCGCTGGTTCGGAGCGGCATTTCAGACGCGGCCTTGCCGGCCCTCAGTGTGAGTGGGCCGCGTCAAGAACCCGCGGTCCGCTCCCCTTCGGCGCTGCGATGGCTTGCGGCTCGGGGGGCGTGCCAGCCGGTTCGCCGGGCTTGACCACGACGAACTGGCCCATCATGCCGGCGTCTTCGTGCGCGAGCATGTGGCAGTGGTACATGTACGGGAAATCGGGGTCGGTGTCGGAGCCGAACTTCATGATCAGCTCGTAGCGGGTGCCCGGCTCCAGGTAGATCGTGTCCTTCCAGCCCGAGAGTTCCGGGGGCGGCGGCGCGCTGCCCACCCTCAGCACCTGGAACTGCACGGCATGCACATGAAAATTGTGGGGCATCGGCATCGTGTTCTCCACGGTCCACACTTCGGTGGCGCCGGCGGTGACCGTCTCGTCGATGCGCCCCATGTCCATCAACCGATTGTTGATGTTCATGCCGTTGAGTATGAAGGATCGCTGTTGACTGGCATCGCTCTGCACGAGTCGGTCAACGGGCACCAGGGAATCCGGCACGCTGCCCACCGTTTGCAGGGCCGGCGCGGCGCGCAGCTGGAGCACATCGAGGGTGTCGGCGCCGGCATTCTGCTCGTTCACGCCGCTCTCGAGGCCGAGGTCAGGCGGGGTGGACTGCAGGTTCACGGTCTCTCCCGGAACCATCCGCACGAGCACCTCGGCGCGCTCCCCCGGCGACAGCCGGATACCCTGCATCGGCGCGGGGGCCTCGAGCAGCCCACCATCGGTGGCAATCAGGTCGAAGGCGCGATCGTCGTCGAAGCCGAAGTTGTAGACCCGGGAGCTGGAGGCGTTGAGCAGCCGCAGCCGCACCACATCCGTCGTCACGTCCTGGTACGGAGCGAGGGTGCCGTTCACCAGCACCTGGTCCCCGATCGGGCCGATGTAGCCGCGCACGTCGGTCGAGATCTGGCCGGCCTCGTCGAAGCGGCGATCCTGCACCAACAGCGGAATGTCATCGACCCCATAGACCGACGGCAGGTTGAGCGCCCGTTCTGCGTCGTCGTGCAGGATGATCATGCCGGCCAGGCCCTTCTCCACTTGGAACTCGGTCTTCCCGTTCACGTGGAGAAGG
>Ga0209023_10001402_pt1 | contig 32454 bp, 31 predicted proteins | sample LakOneMetagenome_FD_187468 | JGI IMG/M metagenome (GOLD analysis project Ga0209023, IMG submission 187468) | Freshwater and sediment microbial communities from Lake Erie, Canada (SPAdes) (version 2) | ecosystem: Environmental > Aquatic > Freshwater > Lentic | place: Lake Erie, Canada...
ATGAAAGCCGAGCGCCCGGTCGCAGTCGTGGCGCGCATGCTCGAGCATCAGCTTGAAGGCACGTTCACCATCCAGACCGAAGCAGGGCCACGCGAGGTGCGCCTGCGCGGCAAGGCCGACCGCATCGACCTGCTCGAAGACGGCACCTTCCGCCTGATCGACTACAAGCTCGGATGGCCGCCCGACCGCGGCAAGGCCCTGCAGCTGCCGGTCTATGCGATCTGTGCCGAGCAGCGCCTCGATTATCAGGGGCGTTCGTGGACGCTTGGCGAAGCCGTGTATCTTGCGTTCAAGGGGCCCAAACGCGTCGTGCCCTTGTTCTCGAACGACTCGGGGCGAACCGAAACGCTGACGCGCGCGCAGCAGCGCGTCGCGGACACTCTGGACGCCATCGCACGCGGCGAGTTCCCGCCAGCACCAGACGACGTCTACCGCTGTGACACATGCAGCTTCGCGGCCGTGTGCAGGAAGGACTATGTCGGAGACATCTGACGCCCTCGCACGCGTCCACGCGGTCGACCCTGGTCGCAACGTGGTGCTCGAAGCATCGGCCGGCACCGGCAAGACCCGTGTGCTCGTCGAGCGCTACGTCAACCTGCTGCGTGCAGGCGTCGAACCCGATCACATTCTCGCGATCACCTTCACGCGCAAGGCGGCAGCGGAGATGCGCGAGCGCATCATCGCCCGGCTTCGCGAGGCGGCGCGCCTCTCGCAGTTCGATGCGGGTCGGTGGCGAGAGCTGAAAGAGCGGCTTGGTGAAATTGCCATCGCCACCATCGACGCCTTCTGCCTGTCGCTGCTCCGCGAGTTTCCGCTCGAGAGCGACGTCGATCCGGGTTTCGATCTCGCAGACGACACCGAAGTGCCTCGCCTCATCGAGGAGTCACTCGACCGGGCGCTTCGCATCTGCCGGGGTGTTGCCCGGGCGGACGATGATGTGGCGCTGGTCTTCGCGCAGCTGGGCGAGCGGCGGCTGCGGACCGGTCTGTCGGCGCTGCTCGATCGGCGTCTCGTGGCACCGCAGGCACTGCGTCGCTATCTGTCTGCCGGCCCGCGCGATCTGACGGCTGCCGACATCTGCCGTCGCGCCGCGACGCGGTTGAAGGACGCGCTCGGACGGGTGCCTGGCGGAATCGACGCCTTTCTCGCGGATGGCCCCACGCATGCGCCGGCCTTCGCCATGCTCGCAGACGATCTGCGTGCGCTGTGCGACACCGCTGACGTGGAGTCGTTCGAGCATCGCGAGCAGCAGGCGGCGTTTCGCGTGCTCGCCGATCGGCTGCGTGCCTACTTCGTGAAGACCGACGGGCAGCCTCGCACCGGCACGTTCATGGGCACCGGCTACTCGGCGTCCGATTGCGACTCTGACGTGGCGTGGAAGCGGCACCGTGGAACTGCCGCTGCCGTGGCACCGCAGATTGCCGATGCGATTCGGGCGTTCAGGCGTGATCTCAACGTTGTCCTGTCGCGCGGTGTCTGGCGGATCTTCGCCGTCACCTTGAACGAGTATCACCGGACGCTCGATAGCCGCTCGCTGCTCGACTTCTCCGGCGTGCTCGAGCGCGCCGTGAAGCTGCTCAAGGACATGGACGAATTCGCGCAGAGCCGCTTCAAGCTCGAAGCGCGATATCGCCACGTGCTGGTCGACGAGTTCCAGGACACCAGTCGGGCGCAGTGGCAGCTGGTCGCGCAACTGGTGCGCAATTGGGGTGAAGGCTTCGGCGCCGCTGCCGATTCCATCCAACCCACCATCTTCATCGTCGGCGACAGGAAGCAGTCCATCTACGGCTTTCGTGATGCGGACGTCTCGGTGCTCGACGAAGCGACCGACTTCGTCGCGGCCCTCCGCGCAGAAGACAACCCGCGCCGCGCCATCTCCGTCAGCTTCCGCTCGAAGCCGGAGATTCTCGCCTTCGTGAACGCCGTGTTCACGACGATGGAGAAAGCTGGAGAGCGAGTCGATCGTTTTCGCTATGACGAGAACGATCGGTTCCCGATCGATGCGATGCTCGCGACCGAGCCGACGATTGATGTCGCCGTGTCGGCAGCGCAGGCGACGGAGCCTGTCGTCGAACGTGTCCTCACCAGTGCCGCGCAGCAGGCGTTACCGTGGGATGCGATTGAAGAAGACGACGCGACGCCCGAGTCCGCGCCGGCCGTGGACGCTCCGGAACTGCCCGACAGCCAGGACCCGTGTCTGGGCATTGTCGTCGCGGACTCCATCACCGAAGCGGCGGAGCGAGTAGGAGCGGAGGTCGCCACGCTCATCGGTCATGCGACGATTCGCGATCGCACAACCGGGACCAGGCGGCTGGCCAGGGCGTCCGACGTAGCGGTGTTGTTTCGTTCGCGCGACACGCATCGCGAGTTCGAGAAGGCGCTCGAGCGTCACGGCGTCGCGACCTACGTGTACAAAGGCCTTGGTTTCTTCGAGGCCGACGAGATTCAGGATGCGGTGGCGGTGTTGCGCTATCTGGCCGATCCGTACTCGAATCTCCGCGCCGCCACCGTGCTTCGCTCGCGCATCGTCCGGTTGTCTGATGCGGCACTGTCCGCGCTCGCGCCTGAACTCGCGAGCGCCATCCTCGATGTGCAGGCGCCCGCTGCCTTCGCGATGCTGTCGCCCGAAGATCAGCGCGTCTTGTCACAGTTGCGGTCCAGCGTGCCTGAGTGGTTGACGTGGGTCGACCGCCTGACGCCTTCCGAGTTGCTCGGGCGTCTGCTGAACGAGACGGCGTACGCGGCGGAACTCGAAGGTCCGCGGTATCGACAAGCGCGGGAGAACCTCAAGAAGCTGCGCGCCATGATTCGCCGCTTCCAGAACCGCGGCTATGCCACGCTCTCGCGAGTTGCCGGGCACATCGAGCGGTTGGCCGTCGGAGACGAGTCGAACGCCGCCATCGATGCGCACGACGCGGTCAGCCTCATGACCGTGCACGCATCGAAGGGGCTCGAGTATCCGATCGTGTTCGTCGTCAACATGAACCGCGGCACGGGGACGGGACGTGCGCCGATTCGTGTGGTGGCCGACATCAAGGGCGAGGCGTCAGTCGCAATTGCCGACTACCAGAGTGAAGCCGATGAAGATGCCGGCGCTCGCGACCGCGAAGAGACGAAGCGTCTGCTCTACGTCGCGCTCACCCGTGCACGCGATCGGCTCTATCTTTCTGGCACCGTTGCCAACGGCACGTTTCGTCCAACGCGTGGCGCACTCGGCGACGTGCTTCCCGAAGCCGTGCGTGCGCTGTTCGTGCGGGCGGCGGCTGCCGATGGCGAGATCACCTGGACGAGCGACGATGAACGCGCGCATGTGTTCACGGTCAGGTCCACCGTAGAAACCGCGTGAACACCCCACCGAGCGTGCGACACGCGGCGCGCTCAACCAGCCCGATCACGGGGTCGGCAGCGACGGTGTCGACCTCTGTGCACCTTCGTGATGAGCTTCGCTCGCGAGGTGTCCGCTTCCGGTACACGCCCACGCTCTAGTCGTAGTCAACTGTGATAAATCGCGACGAGTGAGGGATTTCTGGCCGTTTTTCGTTGCGTGCGCTAAAAGCAATTACATAGAATCTAGCTTTACGGCAGCCCGAATGATGGGCGAAAGGGGAACCGTTCGTGACGTTGACCTGTCCTAACTGCGGCAACGACCGGAACTTTCAGGTCAAGACGCTGCAGATGCATGTTGTGCATCTCGAAGATAACCGCGTGGAAGTGTCAGATGAGAGCCGCCCGGCGGTGCTCGAGGTGTTGTGCGACGAGTGTGAGTCCGCGCTGAACTTCGACGAGTTCGAGGATACGCTCCGCAAGGAAGTCCTGCTTACCATCGGCGCGCGCTGAAAGCCGCGCCGCCCCTGGGCCGCTATTCTTCGGCGGCCTCTTCGAAGTAGTCACAGTCCGGGCACACCCACTCCTCGCCCTTCTTCTCCTGGACTTCGGAATAGCCGGGAACTCTCGTGACGATTGCAGACTCACGGAACCGCATGGTTCCGCCGCAGAGTGGGCATTCGCGTGTGGTCGGGCGTGTAGGTTCGATGAGTCGACGGTAACATCGGTACGCTGTCTTGACAAGCGTTAGACCCACTCCTATCGTTGACGGTCTTTGGGTGTGAAACGGGATCCCTATCGCGACGACCCGGTGTTCGAGATGCGTGACGTCACGCATGCGGCTGAAGCTGTGCCCGATTGCTTCGAGGACGAGGTGGCGATTGACTTCCCCTCGGTAGAAGGGCTGGTCGAGCGCGTGCGCGATTCGTTCCTCGGCGGTGACGTGCCTGACGGTCCGTGCATGCTCACGCACGAAGTACGTCTGTCGAACGGCGAAGCACGTCTCGGCGCCATCGTCCCGCTCGAGTTGCCGATCAAGGGCACGTGTCACTGCTGCGGCGGACGCGGTGAGGTGTGGACCGAGCCGTGCCTGGCGTGCTGTGGAAGCGGCGATTGGCTCGTGCATCACCCGATTCGTGTGTCGGTGCCGGCCGGTGTGTCACACGGTGCTCGCTTCCGCTTCCGTGTGCTCGCGCCGCATGCCATCCCGGTGCGCGTCGACGTGCTGGTCGCTGTCGCCTGAGCGTTCCACGCTGAATAGGTGCTGCGGTGAGAGGTCTACATGCTCCCGCGCTTCGCTCGCCTGAATCGCACGTCGATCTCGTCGGTCATCTCTTCATCGTCTGGGGCGCGCTCACGATTCTCATCGGCGTCTGCACGCTTGCGATCGGACTGGCGGCCGCGTCGCTGATTCCGACGACTGTCGATGCAGGTCGAGGGCAGGTCGCGGCGGGTTTCATGACAGGGTTGTTCATCACCTTTGCCCTGATCGCCGTGTTGTGGGGAACGGCGCACGCCTCGATTGGCGTGCAGGTTCGCCGACGCCGACATTGGTCGCGACTTGGCGCCCTGCTGCTCGGCTCTGTCGATCTCGTGCTGCTGCCCTTCGGCACAGCACTCGGCATGTACGTGCTCTTCGTGCTGCTCAGAGACGACACGAAGAAATGCTTCGTTCCCTCGTAGCGCGCGCTCGACGAACGAACAGCGGACCGTTGCCGTGCGGGTTGCGGATGGACGCGCGGACTAGAAGCGCGAGGCGTACGCGCTGACGCCGGGGATGATCAGTCGATAGCCGTTCAGTGCCCGCACGATCGCGAAGATGTGCACGCCGAGGACTGCGGCCCACAGGAAGACAAAGACCAGCGACACCAGGAACATCACGCCGAAGGTTGCGACGAGCAACACCTGCATGATGACGGCGAGTGCGAGGAATGCAACGATCTCGGCCCCCATGAGCACGAGGCCGTGTTTCGCATGCCACTGCACGTCGGCGTCGTCTTTGGCGAGTAACCAGGGGATGAACGCCAGCGGCCACATGTAGGCCAGCACGAGCAGGGCCGCGCGATTGGGCGCGCCTTCGGCCATTCGCCGGAGTCTACCATTTCTTGTTCCGGGCCAGCCAAAGCCGATACCATTTGATCCATGGCACTCGAACACGCAGACATCCTGCGAGCGCTCACCGTCGTGCAGGATCCCGATCTGCATCGCGATATCGTCAGCCTCGGATTTATCAAGGACCTCGCCGTCAACGGCGATGCCGTGTCGTTCACCATCGAGCTGACGACACCGGCGTGTCCCGTGAAGGATCAGATGCGTGACCAGGCGCGCGCGGCGGTGTTGCAGGTGCCCGGCGTTGCGCGCGTGGACGTCACGATGACCGCGCAGGTGCGCCACGCCATCAGCGGCGACGGCACCAGGCAGCCGGTGGACGGTGTGAAGAACATCATCGCGGTGGGTGCAGGCAAGGGCGGCGTCGGCAAGACCACGCTGTCGGTCAATCTCGCGCTCGCGCTCGCGAAGTCGGGCAGCCGCGTCGGCATGATCGACGGCGACATCTACGGCCCGAACGTGCCAATCATGCTTGGCCTGCAGACGCAGCTCGGGACCGACGGACAGAAGATCATTCCTGCGGAGAAGTTCGGCCTGCAGGTCATCTCGATGGGATTCCTGGCGACCGATGATTCGCCGATCATCTGGCGCGGTCCGATGCTGCACAGCGCACTGCAGCAGTTCTTCCGCGAAGTGCGGTGGCTCGATCTGGATTACCTGATCGTGGACATGCCTCCAGGAACTGGCGACGTGGCGTTGACCCTCGGGCAGACGGTTCCTGTTGCGGGTGCCGTGCTCGTGACCACGCCGCAGCAGGTCTCGCTCGCGGATACCCGGCGCGCCATCGCGATGTATCGCAAGTTGAACATTCCCACACTCGGCATCGTCGAGAACATGAGCTACTTCGTGTGCCCGGGTTGCCAGAAAGAGTCCGATATCTTCGGCACCGGTGGCGGCGCTCGACTGTCCGAGTCGATGACGGTGCCGTTCCTGGGCACCGTGCCGCTCTATCAGCCGATTCGTGAAGGTGGAGACTCGGGTATTCCGCTGATGATCAGCGACTCCGACTCACCCGCCGCGAAAGCGATTGCAGCGGTTGCTGAAAAGCTTGCCGCACAGGTGTCCATTGCCAGCTACGCGAAGACGACGATTCCGCTGACGCTGGTCCAATGAACATCGGTTACACCAAACGCACACTGGCGAACGGACTCGACGTGCTGATCCACGAGGATCGGTCGTGCCCGATCGTGTCCGTGAACATCTGGTATCACGTCGGGTCGAAGAACGAAGTGCCCGGCCGAACAGGCTTCGCGCACTTCTTCGAGCACCTGATGTTCGAAGGCTCCGAGCACTACGACAAGGGTTACTTCCCGCCCTTGCAAGGTGCGGGCGCGCTCCTCAACGGGTCGACCAATGCCGATCGCACCAACTACTGGGAAGTGGTGCCGACCAACGCGTTGGAGCTGGCGCTCTGGATGGAATCCGATCGCATGGGGTTCCTCTTGCCGGCGCTGACGGCGGCCAAGTTCGAGAACCAGCGGGACGTGGTGCTCAACGAACGTCGTCAGAGCTACGAGAACCGACCCTATGGTCTGGCTCCCATTGCGATGCTCGCGGCCCTCTATCCGTCTGACCATCCCTATCACTGGCCGACCATCGGTGAGATTGCCGACCTGCGCGCTGCGCGTGTCGACGAAGTGCGCGAGTTCTTCGCGACTTACTACCATCCGGCCAACGCATCCCTGGCCATTGCGGGCGATGTCGAGACAACCGCTGCACTCGATCTGGTCGAGCAGTACTTCGGCGACTTGAAACCCGGGCCTGCCGTGTCCGTCGTGCGCCCGCCCTCGCCGCAACTGAACGGGGAGACGCGCCTGCTCATCGAAGACCGCGTGGAACTGCCGCGCATCTATCTGGCGTGGATGACGCCGGCCATGTTCGGCGAGGCCGATGCTGAACTCGATCTGGCGGCCGATATCCTGGCCAACGGCAAGACCTCGCGTCTGTATCGCCGGCTGGTCTACGAACTGCGCGCTGCGACTGACGTGTCGGCGTCGCAGAACTCGCGCGAGGCGGGCGGGTTCATGCAGGTTGCGGCGACCGCCGCGCCTGGACATACGCTCGCGGAACTCGAGCGGGTGATCGTGCAGGAAATCGAGGCGCTCGCGGCGACCGGACCGTCCGACGATGAGATCGAGCGGGGGCGAGTACAGGCGGAAGCGCAATTCATCTATCGTCTGCAGACGGTTGGCGGGTTTGGCGGCAAGTCCGATCAGCTCAACGCCTACAACGTCTTCCTCAAGGATCCCGGCTACTTCGAACACGACCTGGCGCGCTATCAGGCGGTCACCGCCGAATCACTGCGCGCGGCCACGAAGCAGTATCTGACGCAGCGCAACCGCGTCGCTCTGAGCATCGTGCCCAAGGGCAAGTCCATCTTCGCCCTGCCCGGCTCAGTGCCGTCGCGGGTCTCGTGAGAACCTGCTGATGGCTGTTGATCGAAGCCGACTTCCCGTTCCGGGCAGAACACCGTCCTTCACCTTTCCGGCCATCCAGCGTTCGACCCTGGACTCCGGTCTGCGCGTCTGGAGCCTGCGCCACGTCTCGATTCCGGTTGCGACCGTAATGCTGCTGATTCGTCGCGGCGCCGGCGACGATCCGATCGGCCGCGAGGGACTGGCCGCCATCACGGCCGACATGCTCGACGAGGGCACCGGCACGCTGTCGTCCATCGATGTGCACGAGGCGCTGGCTCGTATCGGCGCGCAACTTGACACCGACATCGGTCCGGATGCGACGCTGCTCACGCTGACCGTCGTCAGCCGCTTCCTGCGTCCAGCCGTGTCGATGCTGGCGTCGATGGTGGTGCGTCCGTCGCTGCGCGAAGACGATTTCGCGCGCGTGCGCCAGCTGCGTCTGCATCGCCTCATGCAGTTGCGCGACATGCCCGGCGCCGTCGCCGACCGCGCCTTCATGAAGCTGATCTACGGCCCGCATCCCTACGGCCACACGCCGCTTGGCGGCGAAGCCTCGCTCTCGTCGCTGTCCATCGACGATGTGCGCTCGTTCCACGCGAATCAGTTGCGACCATCAGATGCGACGCTGGTGGTGGCTGGCGACTGCACGCACGAAGACGTGGCCGCGGTCGCCGCCGAAGCGTTCGGCGACTGGACAGGCATTGCGGCGCCTGCGGTGACGGCTGGATCGACGTTGCCCGTGCCGCCGCGCCTGAATCTCATTTCGCGGCCGGGTGCGCCTCAATCAGAACTGCGGATGGGCCACGTCGCCGTGGCGCGCAGCACGCCCGACTACCATGCGCTCGTCTCGGCCAACATGGTGCTCGGCGGACAGTTCGTCAGCCGCATCAATACGAATCTGCGCGAAGACAAGGGCTTCACGTACGGCGCCCGCACGTCCTTCGACTTCAGGCGGCTGCCGGGTCCATTCATGCTGCAGGTAAGCGTGCAGACCGCCGCGACGGCGGAAGCCATTCGTGAGTCGATGTTGGAGATTGCCGGCATCCGCGATGGACGCCCGGTGTCTGTCGACGAACTCTCGCTCGGCGTAGCGGCGTTGACGCGGGGATACGCGCGAAACTTCGAAACCGCCGAGCAGCTCGCGAGAGCCGCGACGCAGCTCGCGCTCTACGAACTGCCCGATACCTACTTCGATGAATTCGTGGAGCGCGTCGAACGCGTGACGGTCGATGACGTGACGCGAGTGACGCAGCAATATCTCGATCCGTCCCACCTGACGACGCTGGTTGTCGGCGACTACGGCGTGATCGCGAAAGACCTGCCCGGACTCGACCTGGGAACGCCGTCGATTATGGCCCCAGACACGTTCTAGGCCGCGGCCGAGGGCCGCCCGAGTTCGCGCCAGTCACCGGGTGCGTGCCCGCCGTGTGCGACGCATCCGCGAACGGCGTCGATAGTGGCGTCCAGTCGCGCCGGTTCAGCTGAGCGATTGAACCCGGGGCGGTGCGGACACGTCACCTTCAGAGTCGGACGTCGAAATCGCGCCAGTTCGCTCGACCATCCCGCAGCGGCTCTGTCGCGTGCCTCCAATCTGTGCAGGTGTTTCGTAAGGTATCCTTCCCTATGGCCGGGTTCTGATGCGGTACGAACGAATCGGACTCAGTCTGTTCGGCGCCGTGGCGGCGCTCGTGGTCGTGCTGGCGGCAGCCACGGTCTGGTTGTTTCTCACCAGTCCCGTGACCGTGGCAACGGCCGTGAGCGACGGCGAAATCTCGCCGTTCGTCCGGCAGCTCGCCGACGTCCTGTGGACCGCGCTGGAAAGTTTGCTCAGATACCTGTGAGCCTGGTGGCCAGGAACGATGCCGGATACACGCGACGAACTCACCGTTCAACACGTCATCGAACAACTCGGCCTGCGTAAAACCGATGCGATGAACACGCTCGAACTGCTGCGGCAGTATCGTGATCGTGTGGATGCCGAGCAGGCCCTGCTCGAAAATCCGGCCGCGGTGTTCGAGTACCTCGACTTCTTCATCCCGGCCATTGAGGACGTCGTCGCCGAGCTGCACCGGATTGCTGGGGAACTGCCGGCGGTGAAACGCGCGCAGATCGACTTGTTGCGGCAGATCGCTGCCAACTGCCGGACGGAGCAGCGGCGATGTCTCGTCTTCCGCGACAAGTGCATCAACCGCCCGCTGCCGAACGAGAAGATGCGCCCGTTGCTGAACGACATCTCGGTGACCTCTCGCGATCAGCTGACGGCGTTCTACGACCTCGAAGCCGCCGCGGCGCGCCTCGAACGCATCATCAACTCCACACAGCCGGAGCCTCCGCCGGAGCGCACGCTCGATCGGCGGCAGCTGTTCACGCGAATCTTCAAGCCGCTGACCGACCGCTGACGCACGTCGCCGGCGCGCGAGTCGTTGAAGCGACCTGGCCGGGGCTGGCTGGGCCTCGGCAGTCTGTTCGTGCACCGGGTCAGGCGCGCTCAACCTGCCAGCTTGACTCACGCACGGGCGTCGACGACGATGACCGCCATGTCTCAGACACCTCCCGCGTCGAATCAGCCCTTGCCCTACGGTCCGCCTGTCTCGCTGGCGATGGCCAAAACCATCATGGTGGCCGCCGAACGTGAAGCCGATGCCAACAACTGGCCGATGGCGATCGCGATCGTGGACAGTACCGGACACCTGGTGCTCTTCCGTCGAGCCGACCACACGCAGCTTGGCAGCATGGAGGTCTCGGTTGGCAAGGCGACGACCGCGGTCCGCTTCAAGCGCACGACGAAAGCTTTCGAAGAGGCCATTGCCGGAGGCGGTGCCGGCGTTCGTGTGATGACGCTGCCGGGCGTAGTTGCGCTCGAAGGCGGCGTGCTTATTGTCGTGAACGGACAGATTGTCGGCGCCATCGGCGTGTCGGGCATGCTGTCGACGCAGGATGCCCAGGTTGCCGCCGCCGGGCTGGCCGCCATCGCCGTCTGACCTCACCGTGGAGGTCTACCTCATAGACGGCACGTACGAACTGTTCCGTCATTACTACGCGGTGCCGTCGGCGCTCGATCGCGATGGACGCGAAGTGGGCGCGGTTCGCGGCGTGCTCGCGTCGCTTCTCAGTTTCATGAAGGTCGGCGTCACCCACATTGGCGTGGCGACCGACCACGTGATCGAGTCGTTCCGCAACGACCTCTGGCCTGGCTACAAGACATCCGCCGGCATCCCGCCCGATCTGTTTGCGCAGTTTCCGCTGCTCGAAGAGACGCTGGCCGCCCTCGGCGTCGTGGTCTGGCCGATGGTGGAGTTCGAGGCAGACGATGCTCTGGCGGCGGCGGCACGACTGGCCGCTGCCGATCCGCGCGTCGAACGCGTGCTCGTCTGCACGCCTGACAAGGACCTCGCACAGTGCGTGCTCGGCACGCGCGTCGTCCAGATGGATCGTCGCGCGCGAACCACGCGCGATGAAGCCGGTGTGGTTGCGAAATTCGGCGTGTTGCCAGCCTCGATTCCCGACTACCTCGCGCTGGTCGGCGACTCCGCAGACGGCTATCCAGGGCTTGTCGGGTGGGGAGCGAAATCGACAGCCGCCGTGTTGGCGAAGTACGGACACCTCGAATCGATTCCAGCGGACTGGCAGCAGTGGGGTGTGAACGCGACGCGTCCGGCGGCATTGGCAGCCACTCTGGCCAGTGAGCGTGAGCACGCGTTCCTGTTTCGAAGGCTGGCTACCTTGCGGACCGACATCAGCCTGTTCGACAACGTTGATGCGCTCGCGTGGCGAGGGCCGACTCCGGCGTTTGCTGCGATTGGCGAACGGCTGGACGCGGCCGTGACGCAGGGCAGCCCCCATCGAGCACGGCCGCGCGCCTGAGCGGCGGCATCAGTGAGGGAGTTCGCCCGGAAGCGGGTCCTCCGAGGTAGTCGGGTCGCCGAGTGATGTGCGGATGCTGTCGATGTGCTGACGCTCGTCCGCGGATACCATGCCGATCCCGAACCAGCCACCGGCGGCCCTGCCAACCACCTCGCAGCGAGACGCGACGCGGTGCAGCAGCGCCTGCCGATTGTCGTCATCCAGGCGAGACAGGCGATGGCGCAGCGCGTGACGCGCGGCTGACAGCGCCTCCTGCGGTGGCCGGCTGCACAGCCAATGGTGAATCAGGCTGACGCCTAAACCATCCGCGCCGGCCGCCTCGATGAACTGGCGCGAAAGAGGCCGCGGTCGTGGATGTCTGAGCTGTTCATGATGGCGTCCTCCTGGAACTCTGCGCGTTATGCGCGGGAGCTGAGGACCACGATACGAGGCGACCAGTTGATAGACAAATAGATAGTTATGGTATTAAGCATAGAGAAAAACTGTTATGTCTCAAGCCCTCATCGTGTCGCGCTCCGGCGGTGGCGAGCCGCAGTCAGTGTGATTGATGCTGATATAGAAAATACCAATACACTGATCGATAACTATCTATTTGTTGAGTGGCGACTGGCTCGGTAGGGTTGAACGGTAGGCCGGCGCTGTCTGGCGGCCGATGGAGTGCCGAATATGAGATGGTCGTATCGCATCGCCACGTTCAAGGGAATCGATCTCAAGGTGCACGCCACCTTCCTGTTCCTCGTGCTGCTCGTGGTGATGAACTGGGCGGGCACAGGTCTGGCGGGCGTGGCCTTCGGAACCGCGCTCATGGTGCTGTTGTTTGCCTGCGTGGCGCTTCACGAATTCGGGCATGCGCTGGCCGCACGCTACTTCGGATTGCCGGTGCGCGAGATTGTGCTGCTGCCGATTGGTGGCGTCGCATTGCTCGGGCGCCCGACGCGTAACGCCGTCCAGGAGCTCGTCGTGGCGGCGGCCGGTCCGGCCGTCAACGTCGCCATCGTCGCCCTGCTGGCGCCGCTCTTGTGGTTGATTGGTGAACCAGTAGCCGGACCGAGTTCGCTCTTCCGATCTGAGGGCGTCGTGCCGTCACTCGCGGCCGCGGTGCATTGGCTGCTTGGTGCCAACATCAGCCTGGTGCTCTTCAATCTGTTGCCGGCATTTCCCATGGACGGCGGTCGGATCCTGCGTGGGTTGCTCGGGCTGTGGCTCGACTGGAGCGTCGCCACACGGAGGGCGGCACGCACTGGCCAGGTGATGGCGTGCGTCATGGGCATATGGGCCATGCTCACCGGTCAGTTCATGCTGGTGATGATTGCGACCATGGTCTTCTTCGCGGCGGCGTCTACCAATGGCGAAGAACGTGCGCATACGATCTTGACCGGTCGGGCAACGACGGACGCGATGACGCGGCAACCAATCGTGCTCGCAGCCGATGACCGTGTCGAAGGTGCCGTGTCGTGCCTCTTGACCAGTTCTCAGACAGACTTTGCCGTCATGCAGGGCCGGACGCTGCTCGGCGTCGTGGACCGTGCCGACGTTCTGCTCGCGATCGGCGAGGGCCGGAACGCCCATCCGGTTACGAGCATCATGCGCGAGCCGGTGCGGGTGAGCGCAGAGGATCCACTGGCGCACACGCGACAGCAGCTGCTCGAGGCAGACGTTCCCGCTGCCGCTGTGTACAGGAAAGGGGTTTTCGTCGGCCTGATCAATCTGCGCGACATTCTCGAGGCTGAGACCATCTTCGCGCTTCTCGACAGGCAGCGCCCGGAACCCGCATCCACGCCTGGCATGCACCGGCCTGGTGTTCCAGTTGAAGCGTGATTCGAGAGGCCAACGTGCCCTAGAGGAACACGTCGCGTCGTGCGGCCGTCGTGATCGCCATGACGCCCGGATGCTTGACGCGTCGCTCGACCGAGATCGCGTAGTAACGCTCGCGGAGCGCCTTCACACGTCCGACCACCTGCACGCGGTACTGGCGGATCACTTCGCGCTCAATGGCTGAGGGTGCGGGAAATGCGCCGGTGCCGGCTTCGCCGAAAGCCTTCATCAGTGCCGAGTCGTCGAACTCTCCGGCAATACGTGGATGGAGGTGCTGCGATTCGAGCCATTGATCGATCGAGCGCCTGAGTGCCGTCTGGTGCGTCGGCAGGAGCAGCGGTTGATCGTTGAGCGACTCGGGAAAGCTCTTCTTCAGTTTGCCCGCCAGTGGCGGCGCAGCGAAGAACGAGGTATCCGACTCGCCAAGCAGGTGACTGAACGCCTTCACTCTGACGTGTGACGGCGCAGGTCCATCGGCGATGACAACGTCGACGGCGTGCGTGGCCAGTTCACCGAGCAAGGTATCGGTGCTGTCTTCACGGCAGGTCAGGCGAAACGGGAGGGCACCCGACATCGCCGGCTGCAGCAGACGATGCACGACCAGCTTCGGCACGGCGTTGGCGACGCCGACCGTCAACGGCATCGGTCGGCCCGTCGCAGGACGCCCCTTGAGTGTTTCGGTCAGCTCGCGCCCGATGACGAAGATTTCGTCGGCATAGCGGTAGACCAGTCGGCCAACATCGGTCAGCACCAGCCTGCGACCCTGGCGGTCGAACAACTGCTCACCGATGACCTCTTCGAGCTGCTTGATCTGGGCGGAGACGGTGGGCTGGGCCAGGCTCAGTTTCTCGGCCGCCCGTGAGACGCCGCCTTCGCGGACAACCGTCCAGAAATAGAGCAAGTGGTGGTAGTTGATCCAGTCCATAGCGCCTCACTATAAGGCGCGTCGTCCTGGCGAGAGAAGGCCTCTCCCTGGAGTCCGGCGTCAGCCGGGCTTTCAGGGATGGAACGCGCTGCGTGCTTGTGTGCTCCAGGAGGACGCCCTCGCTGATGCCGTGCCAGGCAGGCACACCCGAGGTCAGTCGGAGAGAAGCGCGCGCCGCAGGAACCGCGAGAGCACCCAGCCGTCGACGAACTTGAAGGGTGAGATGCCGGTCGTGTAGTGACCGCAGCGCAGCACAGCCAGTTCGTACGGCGCGCCCATCGTGGTGAACTGCTGCACCAGTTCACGCGACAGGTCGACAGGGAACGTCAGGTCGTAGCGTGCGTAGACGAGCAGCGTCTTCCGATCGCGCACGCGGTCGATGAAGTTCGACGGGCTGAGCGGCTGCCAGAGCTGGCGCAACAGATCGAGTTCGATGTGGCCGTCGAGTCCTTCGCGCACGTGCGCCGTTGAAATGCCGCGCCACACCACGTCGGCAAATCGCGGCGAGATGTGGTTCAGTGCCTGTGCATGCACGAGCGGCTCGTGCGCCGTCGTCAGGAGTGACAAGCATGAGCCCAGGCTCGAGCCGAGGATGCCGATGCGGTCGTACCCTTCAGCATGCAGCCACGCGATGGCGCGACGGGCATCGAGCACCGCCTGTCGGCACACCTGCAGCGTCCGCGCGACATTGGCGCTGACGATGTAGTCGGCGCGATGGAGTTCGGCGGGCATGCGACGGTCGTGATAGGGCAAGCTCAGTCGCAGGGCAGACAGACCACTCATGGCGAGCAGTTTCGCGAGTCCGATGTGTCCACCAGCGTCGGAGTTCCACTGCGGCAGCACCACGACAGCCGCACGGTGGCGTCGGCTGGTGTTCTCCTTTGGATGGAACAACCGACCGTAGACCGTGTTGTTCTCCGCGTGCGGCGTCGTGATGGCGCTCGGAAACGTGAGAAGTTGTTCTCCGTTGTCGAGCGGACCCAGCGAGTAGTCGCGCGTGGGCGGCGGCGTGAAGAACGCATCAGTATCGGCCATCACGTCCGATACCCACGTCGTGAGGTGCTCGGCGGGTGCGGTGACGGGCGGCGGAACCTCGCGGTCACCCGCGACAGCCACCCAATCGAGACCCCAGTCGAAGGGGCGAACGACGCGGTCCGTGGTGACTGATGCGAGGCGGCGCTCCCAGGCGTGGAAGATCGCTTGAAGCATCAATCACCCATGCTATACTTTTCGGGCTTTGATGGTTTTCACCTCCACGACTCGAAAGTGCACCGGTCGAAAGCGGGTCCACCGTGTCGGAGGAGTTGTGCTCGCGCGCTAGTCATCATCCAGCAACCATCGAGCTGAACCCTGCCGACACGGTCTTCACCGCGTCGGCTTTTTTTTTGGAGAAAGCGAAAGCGTTATGCCGTCTATCGAAGTGGGCATCCTCGGCGCGACCGGCATGGTCGGCCAGCAGTTCATCGCCTTGCTTGCGGAGCATCCCTGGTTCAAGGTGACGTACCTTGGCGCCAGCGAACGCTCGGCCGGCAAAGCGTTCAAGGACGCTGCGGCCTGGCGTCTGCCGAACCCTCTTCCCGATGACGTCGCCAAACGCGTGGTGGAGAACGCGGCACCAGGCACGGCTCCGAAGCTGGTGTTCTCGGGACTCGATTCGTCGGTCGCCGGTGAAATCGAAGCCGAGTTCGCGAAGGCCGGGCACATCGTGGTGTCGAACTCGCGCAACTACCGCATGGTCGACACCGTGCCGCTGCTCATCCCCGAGGTGAATGCGGACCATCTGAAGCTGCTCGAACTCCAGGGTGAGGCGCAGGGCTGGAAGGGGCGCATCATCACCAATCCGAACTGTTCGACCGTCGCGATCACGATGGCGCTCGCGCCACTCCGTCAGTTCGGCATCGAGAAGACGATGGTGACCACGCTGCAGGCGATTTCGGGCGCTGGCTATCCCGGCGTTCCGTCGTGGGACATCCTCGGCAACATCATTCCGTATATCTCGGGCGAGGAAGAGAAGATCGAAACCGAGACGCGCAAGATTCTGGGCTCGCTCGGGAAGGGTCGCATCGACGACCACCCGGTGCGTGTGAGTGCGACGACGACGCGCGTGCTCGTGCGCGATGGGCACAGCTGCTCGATCTCGGTCGGACTCGCGCAGAAGCCGTCGCCGGAGGCTGTCATCGAGGCGTGGCGTTCGTTCCGCGGCCGTCCGCAGGAACTCGATCTGCCGACCGCACCGAAGCAGCCGGTCGTCTACCTGGAGGAAGCGAATCGTCCGCAGCCGTTTCTCGATGCCGGCCGTGAAGGTGGCATGGCGGTGAGCGTCGGTCGCCTGCGGCGCTGCCCGCTCTTCGACTACAAGTTCATGGCGCTTGGCCACAACACGATTCGCGGCGCAGCCGGTGTCGCCATTCTCAACGCCGAGCTGATGCACGCCGAGGGTCTGCTGTGAACGTCATTATGAAATTCGGGGGCACCTCGGTACAGGACGCCGAGGCCATGTCCCGCGTGATCAACATCGTCAAGAAGCAGTGGGCCGACAACCCGAACGATCTGCCGCCGGTCGTCGTGGTGTCGGCGATGTCGAAGGTGACCGATCGTCTCGTGGAAACCGGCAGGCTCACCGGCGAACGACAGGGCGACGCCGCCGTGCAGATTCTGTCGGACCTGCTGACGCGACATCTCGGTGTGGCGGCAACCCTCGTCAAGGGCGACGCGCTCGAGCAGCTCAACGCCCAGCTCACGTCCGACTTCGAGGCCTTGATTGCTGATGTTCGCACCTGGGCCGCCCAGGGCGAGGTGACGCCGGCCGCCGCCGACGTCCTTCAGGCGATGGGCGAGCTTGCCAGCAGCCGCATCGTGGCTGCCGCGTTCCGTGAGCAGGGTGTGAACAGCGCGTGGGTCGACTCGCGCAAGGTGCTCGTCACCGATGCCGAGCACTCGGCTGCAATTCCCGACATGGATGCGACGGCCGAACGCTGCGACCAGATTCTCGGCGTGGCGACCAAGGCGGGACAGGTGCCCGTGATGGGCGGGTTCATCGGCGCATCTGAGCAGGGTGTGACCACGACGCTCGGACGTGGCGGCAGCGACTACTCAGCCGCGATCTTCGGCGCCTGCCTGAACGTCGGCGAGATTCAGATCTGGACCGATGTGGACGGCATGCTCACCGCTGATCCGCGCGTGGTGTCGACGCCCGTGCTCGTGCCGGAACTGTCGTTCAACGAAGCGTCTGAGCTTGCATACTTCGGAGCGAAGGTGCTGCACCCGAGCACCATCCTTCCGGCAGTGGCGAAGAACATTCCCGTCCGCATCCTGAACTCGCGGCGCCCCGAGGTCAGGGGCACGATGATTACCGCGAAAGGGCGCGGTGACGGCGGCACGTTGACGGCGCTGGCGTGCAAGCGCGGCGTCACGGTCATCGACATCACGTCGTCTCGCATGCTGATGGCCTTCGGCTTCCTGCGACGTCTGTTCGAAGTCTTCGAACGATTCAGGACGCCGGTAGACGTCGTCACCACGTCGGAAGTGAGCGTGTCGGTGACGGTGGATACGGCCCGTCGGCTGGACGACATCATCAGTAACCTCCGCAACTTCGCCGAGGTCAGCACCGAACCCAACATGGCCATCGTCTGCATCGTCGGCGAGAACCTGCGGTCGGACTCGTCGCTGTTCGCGCAGGCCGTGACCGCACTCGAAACGATTCCGCTGCGCCTGGTGTCGCAGGCAGGTTCGCGCCGCAACATCACCTTCGTGATGCGCGACAGCGATGTCGTGACCGCCATGAACCTGCTGCACGATCGGTTCTTCGGTACGCAAGGCAGGGCCTGATGCGCATTCTCCTGGTTGGCTACGGCAAGATGGGTCGGCTGGTCGGCGAACTCGCACCGCAGTACGGATGCGAGGTGGCCGGCATCGTCGATCCTGGTTCACCGACACACACGAGCGCCCTCGACGACCCGCGGTGGAAAGGTGTCGACGTGGCAATCGACTTCACGTCGCCTGACGCGGCCGTGGCCAACGTCAAGACGCTCGCGGCGCTCGGCGTCAACATCGTGCTCGGCACAACCGGGTGGAAGGCGCACGAAGCAGAACTGCGGGCGACGGTCGCCGCGGCTGGCGTCGGCATCGTGGCGGCTCCCAACTTCTCGACGGGTGTGGTGCTGTTCGACGCCATCGTGCGGCAGGCCGCTGCCATGTTTGCGGGCCAGGCTGACTTCGGGGCATTCCTTCACGAAGCGCATCACAACGCGAAGAAGGATGCACCGTCGGGCACCGCGTTGATGCTCAAGTCGTCCATGGTCGAGGCTGGGTACTCTCGACACATTGATGTCTCGGCGACGCGCGCAGGCTACATTCCTGGCACCCACACAATCGGCTTCGATGGTCCGTCGGAATCGATTACGCTGACACACACCGCTCGCGATCGTGGAGCGTTCGCGAGGGGCGCCATCACCGCCGCGAAGTGGGTCAAGGGCCGGCAGGGATGGTTCACGATGCAGGACGTGCTTGGCCTGACGAATGGAGAGTGACCCGTTCGCTGCACGGGCATGATGGCCGAACCTCGCGGTTCAGGCCTCTGACCCTGGCAGCGGCACGCTGGTCGGACGTTCCCTATGACTACACCCTTCACCGGAGTTGGTACCGCGCTCGTCACCCCGTTCACCATGTCGGGCGATCTCGACGAGGCTGCGGTTCGCAGGTTGGGGCGCCGGCAGATTGATGCCGGCATTCACTTCCTGGTTCCGTGCGGCACGACCGGCGAGAATCCGACGCTGAGCGATGCGGAACGCATCCGCACTGTCGAGATCCTGGCTGAAGAAGCGGCGGGCAAGGTGCCCATTCTCGCGGGTGCCGGCGGATACGACACGCGCGAGGTCGTTCACCTGGCTGGGGCGATGAAGAAGGCTGGCGCGTCAGGGCTGCTGTCGGTCACGCCCTACTACAACAAGCCGACGCAGGAAGGTCTGTTCCTGCACTACCGCGCGATTGCCGAGAGCACGGACCTGCCGATCATCGTCTACAACGTCCCGGGACGGGCAGGCGTGAACGTCGAACCCGCCACGCTGGCGCGCCTCGCCGCCGCCTTCCCGAACATCGTTGGGGTGAAGGAAGCGTCGGGCAACATCAGTCAGATGGTGGAGATCTGCCGGCTTCTGCCGTCCACTTTCATCGTGCTCTCGGGCGACGACGCGCTCACACTGCCGCTGATGGCGGTTGGCGGCAAGGGTGTGATTTCCGTCGCGTCGAACGAAATTCCGGCTGACATGGTGCAGATGGTCGAAGCCGCGTTGCGCGGCGACTTCGGAGCCGCACGAGCGGTTCACAACCGCATCATGCCGTTGATGCAGGTGAACTTCGTGGAGTCCAATCCTGTGCCGGTCAAGGCGGCGATGGCGGCGATGGGGCTGCTGGCGGAAGTCTATCGCCTGCCGATGTGCGCTCCGACGGCTGCGTCACGCGACAAGATCGCGCACGTGCTCAAGTCGCTGCACCTGCTCGCACCTGCGCACGCCAGCTGATGACCGCAGCGTCACGACACAGCAGTGCGGAGACGATGTGACGGACATAGCGGCGGACCGTGTCGACCTGATCGGGCTGACGCGCGCGCTCGTTGACATCGATTCCACGACTGGCAGGGAAGGGGACGCCGCGCGCTTCCTCTCACGCTACCTGCGCGAACTCGGGTACGACGTTCAGGATCAGCAGGTCGACGAGCACCGGTTCAACGTGCTGGCGACCTGCGGCACGCCGTCGGTCATCTTCTCCACACACTTCGACTGCGTCCCCCCCTTCTTTCCCAGTCGCGTCGACAACGGGCGGATCTACGGACGCGGGTCCTGTGATGCGAAGGGCATTCTCGCTGCGCAAGTCGCTGCCGCCGATCGCCTGCGCGCAGACGGCAACACGCGCGTCGGGATGCTGTACGTTGTCGGTGAAGAGCGCGGCAGCGACGGCGCCAGGCGCGCGAACGCCGAGGCGCGCGACAGCGTGTACCTGGTCAACGGAGAGCCCACCGACAGCCGGCTCGGTCTGGCCACGCGTGGCGTGTTGCGCGTCGGTCTCGAGGCGGCCGGACGCGCCGCACACTCATCGTTTCCGGAGCTTGGCGAGTCCGCCATCGACAAGCTGCTCGATGTGCTGATGGAGATCAGACAGGTTGCGTGGCCGTCCGATGAACTGCTCGGCCACACGCACTACATCGTTGGCCTCATCGCCGGGGGTGTGGCGCCGAACGTCGTGCCACCGCATGCGGACGCCGAGCTGATGTTTCGCACGGTTGGTGACGCAGCCGACATCATGCGGCTGCTCGAGCCGTTCGCCTCGCGTGTGGCAATGACGCAGATCCTCGAAGTGCCGCCGGTGCGGCTGAAGGTCGTGCCCGGCTTCGCGACGGCCGTGTTCCCGTATACGACCGACATCCCGTTCCTGCGGGGTTGGGGCGAACCACTGCTTTTCGGCCCTGGCTCCATCCACGTGGCGCATACAGCCAACGAGTTCATCGACATTGGCGAGCAGCGCGCCGCCGTCGATGGCTACGTGCGGCTGGCGCAGCACCTGCTGGCAGACGCCACGTCCGCACGCTGAGCGCCGCACACTCGTCGTCGAGTCGCATGTGCCCGCCAAGATGCGAGCGCGATGAGGCGTGCGCCGTGGCCGTATCGTGTCAGGCCGCCGGAAACGACGGGTTCGTTCTCACCTCTCGAGCCTGCCAGAGATGACGCCGTTCGTGCGCGAGCAGAATCAGGAACGTTCCGCCGAGGCTGAAGGACACCGGTCCGAACTGAGAGGGGACCTTGATCCGCCTGAAGTCGACGCCTTCAGCTGATCGTATGCACTCTGCCATGCCGGCCTGCATGGCGTCCCAGCGCTCCAGCGTCGCATCCACCGGCAACTGAGGCGGTGCGACGAAGGCCTTCGGTGCCTTGAACTTCATCCGCACGGGCGGCTCGAGCGACTGCATGAACCAGCGCTCGAGAAAGCCGAGCGTGATTGGTGCCGACGACACACGACCGGCCGCGCGTCCGTCGTCGATCGCCTTCTTGAACACCGGGATGTAGCGTTCACTCGTGATGTTCAGGTGCTCGATGCACTGGCCGATCGACCACCGACCAGGTGCTGGCACCCAGTTGAACTGCTCGATCGTCAAGCCGCGCCCCAGACCAGGCACTTCCTGAGATGAGGTCTGCAACTGGTAGAGGAGCCCTTCGATTTGTGCGTCCATTGCGTCACATTATCTGCGGTTGCACTCATGTCGTGAAGGCTTAACGTGCGCGGTCCCGCTTCACTATCACCGCGCGGGCATCTTCGCGTACGCTCCAGTGGTCGGTTCGACGACAGGTTCGTTCGCCCGCGCTGCCGCGCCGGACGACGAGCGTCGACCGAGCGGCTGAATCCGAAATAGACATGTCCTCGACACCACACGATCCCCGTTCGTTGTACGCCAGTCGACTCGAGCAGCTGGCGGTTGCCCGCGGCCTCGGCGAGCGCCGACATGGGCTGGTGTCGAACCTGCGCCTGCTGGTGTTCGCGATTGCCGCTGTGACCGCGTGGCTCACGTTCGTGCCGAACGAGATTAGTCCGGCGTGGCTGGCGCTGCCGGCGGCAGCGTTTGCGATGCTAATGGTTGCGCACGCGAAAATCCTGAACGCGAACGACCGCACGTTGCGCGCACAGCGCTACTTCGAGCGTGGGTTGTCGCGACTCGACGGCACGTGGCAGGGCGCAGGTCCCGACGGCGCTCGTTTTCTCGAAGGTCACGCCTACGCGAGCGATCTCGATCTCTTCGGGAGCGGTTCGCTCTTTCAGTTGCTGGATACCGCAAAGACCGAGGCCGGCGAGGACACGCTTGCTGACTGGCTCCGTGCGCCGGCGGACCTCGACACCGTGCGCGAGCGTCAGCAGGCGGTCGCTGAACTGCGCGACAGGCCGGATGTACGGGAGCGGCTCGCCGTGCTTGCCGCCGAAGCGCATGTGTCACGGACGGGCGCGCTCGTCCGCTGGGCCAGCAGTGCCCCGAGTGAACTGGGGACCAGCCGAGCCGCGCTGTTCGCGCTCTGTGCCGCGGTAAATGCGGTGCTCGTGGGGGTCTGGCTCGCGGGTGCCATGTCGGGGCTTCCGGTTGTTGCGTGGCTGGCGTTCTCGGGCGGTGTGGCACTCGGCCACCGCCGGCGCGTGTGGCAGGTGCTGCGACGCGTCGATGCGGCTGCCGACGATCTCTCGCTCTTCGAGGCGCTACTGCGCGAACTCGAGCGCGAGCAGTTCTCAGCCTCGCGTCTGTCGGCGCTTCGCGTCGCCTTCGACGGGCAGGCACCACCGTCGGTCATCATTGCCCGCCTGCGTCGATTGATTGCGGTGCGTGACCTGCTGCGCAACGAACTGGCGCGCCCCTTCGGCCTGCTGCTGCTCGTTCGCAGCCAGACTGCAGTCGCGATTGACCGCTGGCATCGGGAGCATCAGACGTCACTGCGCGCCTGGATTGCCGCGGTCGGCGAGTTCGAAGCCCTGGCGTCTCTCGCTACCTACGCGCATGAACATCCGGCGGACCCGTTTCCCACGCTCGTCTCCGGCGATCCGCGCTTCGACGCACAAGACCTCGGTCATCCTCTCCTGCAAGAGTCGACCGCCATTCGCAACAGCGTCTCGCTCGGTGGCGCGTCTCCACGCGTGCTGATCGTCAGCGGTTCGAACATGTCGGGCAAGAGCACGTTGCTGCGTGCGGTTGGCACCAACGTGGTACTCGCGCTGGCCGGCGCACCGGTCCGGGCCAGCCGTCTCGAACTGTCGGCGCTCACGCTCGGCGCCACGATGACGTTCGGTGATTCGCTGCAGCAGGGACACTCGCGGTTCTACAGCGAGATTCTCAAGATTCGCGACATCGTCTTGCTAACCGGCGGGGCGGCACCGGTCCTCTTCCTGCTCGACGAGATTCTCGGCGGCACGAACTCGCATGATCGCCGCATCGGCGCGCAAGCCATCGTCCGCTCGCTCGTGACGTCAGGCGCGATTGGTCTCGTGACGACGCATGATCTGGCGTTGACGGAGTTGGCGGCTGACCCCGACGTGCACGCGAAGAACGTGCACTTCGAAGATCACATCGAAAACGGGCGGATGCGCTTCGACTACCGTATGCGCGACGGCATCGTGGAACGTAGCAACGCACTCGAGTTGATGCGAGCCGTTGGATTGAGCGTCTGAACCCTGACGTAGCCTGAGCGACCGTCCCCTATGCAAACCAACCGTTGGAAGCGATACACGTCTGTCGTGATGGGGGCTGTGGCGTGCATGCTTGCCATGAGCATGCCTGGCGCGGCGCAAACGCCGGTGGTTGACGGACCGCCGCCTCCCGTGGCTCCCGACGTCGTTGCTCGCGACAGTGCGGGGCGCGCCACCGTGCGCGCGATTCGCCTGACCGAGCCCCTCGCGGTTGATGGCCGTCTGGACGAAGAGGTGTATCGCTCGACGGCGTCGGTGTCCGACTTCGTGCAGCAGGTGCCAAAGGAAGGTGCGTTGGCAACCGAGCGCACAGAGGCGTGGGTGCTCTTCGACCGGGACACGCTCTACATCTCGGCGCGTTGCTGGGACACCGCTCCACCCGACAAGTGGGTGGCGAATGAGCTGCGCCGTGACACGAACCAGCTGCGCCAGAACGACACGTTCGGCGTCATCCTCGATACGTTCTACGACCGCAGAAACGGGTACCTGTTCTACACGAACCCTCTGGGCGCTCGTGCCGATCAGGCCGTGACCGACGAGGGCAACCTGAATCCGGACTGGAATCCGGTGTGGGACGTTCGCACCGGACGCTTCGACGGTGGATGGACCGTGGAGATGGCCATCCCGTTCAAGTCGCTTCGCTACCGCGCGGGTGCGAATCAGGTGTGGGGCATCAACATCCGTCGCGTCATCAGACGAAAGAACGAGTGGACGCACCTGACACCGATTCCAGCCGCGGCCGGTGTGCCTGGCGGCATGTTCCGCCTGTCCAGAGCCGGCACGCTGGTCGGACTCGATCTCCCTGCGGCGAACAGGAACGTTGAACTGAAGCCGTACGCGATTGGACGCCTTACTACCGACCGGACCACCACTCCAGTCATCAACAACGATCCCGCATGGGATCCCGGCATCGACGTGAAGTACGGCGTCTCGGCGAACCTGACCGCCGACTTCACCGTGAACACCGACTTCGCGCAGGTGGAAGTCGACGAACAGCAGGTGAACCTCACCAGGTTCAGCCTCTTGTATCCCGAGAAGCGCGACTTCTTCCTGGAAGGTCGAGGACTCTTCGACTTCGCGCGGAGTGGGCAGGCGACGTCGAGCACGACGGTGACACCGCAGCTCTTTTACAGCCGGCGCATCGGTCTCAACGGCAGCCGCATCATCCCGATTGATGCCGGCGCGCGTCTGACGGGCAAAGTGGGCCGATACGGCATCGGCATCATGAACATCGCGACGCGCAACGATCAGGCATCGGCGACACCGCGCACGGACTTCACGGTGGTTCGTCTGAAGCGCGACATCCTGCGCCGAGGTTCTGTTGGTCTGCTCTTCACCGACAGAACGGCGTCCACCGTGGTGCGTGGCGCGTCCAACGCGGCCTACGGTGCCGACGCCGGTCTATCGTTCTTCCAGAACGTGAACATCGGTGGCTACTGGGCACGGTCCGACACGGAAGGACGCAACACCGACAACGATAGCTATCAAGGACGGTTCGAGTACACCGGCGACCGCTGGGGTGGGCAGGCTCAGTACATGAAGGTGGGCGCGAACTTCAATCCGGAAGTCGGCTTCGTTCGACGCGCCAACATGCGGCGAACATACGGACTCGCGAAGTTTGCGCCGCGACCGAAGGTCCGCTTCAAGAGCATCAGGCAGTTCACCTACCAGGGCACGCTTGAGTACATCGAGAACGGTGCAGGACAGCTCGAGTCGCGCATTCAGGACGGACATGTTGCCGTCGAGCGGCAGAACAGCGACCTCTTCTCGGTTGACGTCAGCAACGACTACGAGCTGCTGCTGCGTCCGTTCACGGTGTCCAAGGGGGTCGTCATTCGACCGGGTGGATACCAGTTCAGCCAGCTATCTGCCGCCTACGCGATGGGTTTGCAGCGGCGCATCTCGGGCACGTGGTCGCTGCAGACGGGCGAGTTCTACAACGGACACCTGACGTCGGTGGGCTTCACCAGCGCACGAGTGTCGGTGGTGCCGCAGTGGTCAATCGAGCCGAGCGTGTCGGTCAACGCTGTCACACTGCCGGTTGGCGATTTCACGACCACCGTTCTTCGCGTGCGTTCCGACTACGGCTTCTCGCCACGCATGTTTGCATCGGCGCTGCTCCAATACAGTTCCACTGATCACACCTTCAGCAGCAACCTTCGCTATCGATGGGAATACCGACCAGGTAGCGAACTGTTCGTCGTCTACACCGATGAACGCGACACGCTGACCAGCGGCTATCCGGGTTTGCGGAATCGTGCGTTCGTCGTGAAGGTCAATCGACTGCTTCAGTTCTGATCCGCGGCGGCCAGGCGAGCCTCGTAGGCGCGAAATCCGTCTTCGATAGCCGGAATGATGTGCAGGAACTCGAAGTACGGCACGGTGACCATCGGCGAGTCGCGCAAGCCCTCGATGAAGCTGTAGTACTGCGTCAAGTCGGTCGTCTCGACCAGCATGACGTCGCTGCACACCGTGGTGAAGGCCTCGGCGTCGAAGTGCCTGGTTCGAACAGCCGGGTAGGCGCGCAGCAGCGGTACGAGGTGCGTGTCGACTCGCGCGCTTCGCTCCCGTCGAGACATCCGCAACCACTCAGATGTGGCTCGCAACAGGATGAAGAACGCGTAGCGTACGGCCGTGTCTGGAGCGTCGGTGGCTTCGGTGGTTGGAGTCATCGTTCACCCTCTCTGCTGCGTAGCAACGTAAGCATCGAACGGGCGGCGCGTGTCAGGAGCCGAGTGTCAGTTCGACGCCGTGCGCGATGTGCAGCAGCGTATCGGTCTGACCGAACGCGCCGGCCAGCTGCAAACCAGTCGGCAGTCCGTCGGCCGAGGCGCCCATCGGCAGCGAAATCGCCGGGTGACCAGTGATGTTGAACAACTGCGTCAGACGCAGCATGACGTTGCGCACCGGCTCCATTCGTTCGCCGAACGCCACGCTCGCTTCGCCAATTCGTGGCGCGACGATCGGCAGCGTTGGCAGGAGCAGCGCGTCCAGACCCGACAGCGCGGCGTCCACCTCGTGGCGAAGTGTGCGACGTCCTTCAAGCGCCCTGACGTAGTCCTCGGCCGTCACGTATCGCGCCATCTCCAAACGCAGCCGCACATTGTGTGTGTAGCGGTCAGGCATCGACTCGAGTGCGTCGGCATGGTACGCCGCGGCATCACCGAAGACGATGTGCACGTAGACCGGCGCGATGAGCGCGGCGTGCGGTATCTCCACGTCCACGATCGATGCGCCGCAACGCCGCAGCGACGCGACAGCTGCATCGAACGAGCGGCGCACGGCGTCATCCAGCAGGTCGCAGAAGTACGCGCGCGGCACGCCGAGTCGTAGCGACTCCACGGGCGACGGTGTCAGCCCTTTGAGTGGCGCGCGCTCGCGCAGCGCATGCAGCATGTGCCACGCGTCCGTCACACACGTCGTCAGCGGCCCGACGTGATCGAGCGTTCGCGAAAGCGGTACGACGCCGTCGGAAGGCAGTTCGTCGTATCCCGGCTTCAGCCCGACGATGCCGCAGGCGGCGGCGGGAATGCGAATCGAGCCGCCGGTGTCCGTGCCAAGGGTGGCGATAGCCATGCCCGACGCCACACTCGCCGCAGAGCCTCCACTCGATCCACCGGGCGAACGCGCGATGTCGAAGGGATTGCGCGCCGGTCCGAACGCAGAATCCTCGTTCGTCGTGCCGAGCGCGAACTCATGCAGGTTGGTCTTGCCAACGATGACTGCGCCGGCGCGCCGAAGCCTCGCTACCGCAGATGCGTCCTGCGACGCGACGATGCCTTCGCGGACGCGTGAGGCTGCGGTGGTCACCGTGCCCTGCAGATCGAAGATGTCTTTGAGTGATATCGGGATTCCGTGCAGCGGCCCGCGGTCCGCACCGGTTCTCAACGCACGGTCGGCTTCGTCAGCCTGCTGGCGCGCTGTTTCGGCGCACACCAGGATGAACGCGTTCAGCTGCGGGTTGCGTGTCTCGATGGTGTGAAGACACTCCTCGACCAGTTGACGCGCCGTCACCTCCCCGGCGCGCAGACGGCGGGCGAGGCTATCGATGGTCTGCAGGGCCATTCGCCTGTCCACCGAATCCGGCGTCGCGCAATGCGCGCGTCGACTGTGCGAGACCTTCGAGCAGCGCCTTCAGCTCGGGGAGGCCTCGTCGTTCGGCGTCTGCGATGGCCGCCTTCAACCATTCATTGACGCGCATCAACCCCTCTTCAGCGAAATGGCGACGCCGTCACGCAGCGGCACCACTGACGTCAGGAGTTGCGGGTGCGCGTGGAGGCGTTGGTTGTACTCGGCGATGGCTTTCGTGTCGGTATCGAGGTCCGGTTCACTGCGGTAGCCTGGCACCACCTTGCCGTCCCACAGGACGTTGTCGGTGACCAGCAGTCCACCGGGTCGCAGCAGGCGGACCAGCGGCTCGAGCAGCGTGTTGTAGAGTGGCTTGGCGCCGTCCTGGAAGATGAGATCGAAGGGACCGGCGACCTTCACGATCTTCAGCTGCGCATCGCCGATCATCACGCTCACGCGGTCGCTCACACCAGCCTTCACGAAGTTCGCTTTCGCGAGCTGCGCACGCTCGTCGTTCATCTCCATCGTGATCAGCATGCCGTCAGCAGGCAGGGCACGCGCGAGCCAGATGCCGGAGTATCCGATGCACGTGCCGATTTCGAGGATGCGTCTGGCGCCGATCGCCGATGCCAGCACTTGCAGCAGCGCGCCGACCTCCGCGTCGACCAGCGGAAGATGCTGAGACTCGCCGTCACGGGCAACTGCGTCGAGTACCGAATCGTGTGCGCGATTGAGTCCACTCAGGTAGCGCTCCACGAGATCCGGAACGATCTGGCCCATAATGAACGCATTCTACATGCGGCAGACGAAGATCATTGCGACGGTCGGACCAGCATCCGACTCGGATGACGGGCTCGACGCGCTCATCGCGGCCGGTACCGACATCGTTCGACTCAACTTCTCGCACGGCACGCACGAAACGCACGCCGCGACGGTGCTGCGCGTCAGGAAAGCTGCGGCTCGCGCCGGGCGAACCGTCGCCATCCTGCAGGATCTCGGAGGTCCGAAGATCCGCACCGGACTGCTCGAAGGTGGACGGCCGATTCGACTCGATGTCGGCAGCGAACTGTTGATCGTGACGGGAACCGAAACTGGTGGACCCGGCCGGGTGTCGACGACCTTCGATCTACTCGCACCGAATGTGAAGGCGGGTGAGCACCTGCTGCTGGCTGACGGCGTCATCGAGCTCGAAGTGCTGGCGTCGGACGGCATCACCATTCGCACGCGTGTCGTCGAGGGCGGCCTGCTCGGCGAACACAAAGGCATCAATGCCCCGGGCGTTCCCCTCTCGGCTTCGGCCGTCACACTGAAGGACATGGACGATCTGCAGTTCGGGCTGTCGCTCGGCGTCGATCTGGTGGCGCTCAGCTTCGTGCAGACGGCGGCCGACGTTCGACGGGCTCGACAGATCATCAACGACAACAACAGCGATGTGCCGTTGGTGTCGAAGATCGAACGGCCGCAAGCGCTCGACCATCTGGACGAGATTCTCGACGCGTCCGACATGGTGATGGTGGCGCGCGGCGATCTCGGCCTCGAGATGCCGCTGGCGCAAGTGCCACGCGCGCAGAAGACCATCGTGCGGCACGCGCGTCTTCGCAAGGTGCCGGTGATTCTGGCGACTCAGGTGCTCGAGTCGATGACGTTGGAGGCTCGGCCGACGCGAGCTGAGGTGAGTGACGCCGCACACGCGGTTGAGGACGGCGTCGACGGCATCATGCTCTCCGGCGAAACGGCATCCGGCGTGCATCCTGCGCGAGTCGTGCAGATGCTCGACTCGATCATTCGCGAAGCAGAGATCGGACTCAACCTGAACCGTCTCAACATGCGGCGCTACTCCGCCGAGCAGGACCACACCCAGGCTATCTGCGAGGCCGCGGTCACCTTGGCCGAGCGCGGCCGTGCCGATGCCATCGTCGCGGTGACGCGTGGGGGAAGCACCGCTCGGCAACTGTCGTCGCTGCGGCCCTCGGTGCCGATCATCGCGACAACCGATCGCGACGACCTCGCGCGCCGCCTCTGCCCGTACTGGGGCGTTGTGCCGGTGCGAACGGACATTGGCGAGGGTGGGGCAGCGGGCGAGCTCATCGCACAGCAACTGCTCTCGCGTGGACTCCTGAAACAGGGCTCAACCGTTGTGCTCGTGAGCGTCAGCGCAGACCTCACGCGAACGGACGCCAATTACCTGAAGATTCACCAACTGTGACGGACTCACCGAACGACTATCACTTCGTCACCAACTGGCGCGTGCGAGGCACCTGCGGGGAAGTCGCAGACGTCATCCGCGACCCACTCGACCTGCCGCGGTGGTGGCCATCGGTCTACCTCTCGGTGCAGGAGCTCGAGCCGCCCGACGATCGCGGCCTGAAGCAGCGCGTACGACTGCACACCAAAGGGTGGCTGCCGTACACGCTCCAGTGGGACTTCGTGGTGACCGAAAGCCACTACCCCGAGCGCTTCGGGATAGATGCCTTCGGCGACTTCGTTGGTCGCGGCCTGTGGACCATCACGCAGGACGGCGATGAAGTGAACGTGCAGTTTGACTGGCGCATTCGCGCCGAGAAGCCGCTGCTGCGCGCGCTCTCGCCGGTCATGCGGCCGGTGCTCGAAGCCAACCACCGGTGGGCGATGCAGCAGGGCGAAGAGAGTCTGACACTCGAGTTGCAGCGGCGACGTGCGTCGTCAGAAGCAGTGCGCCGAACCATTCCGCCTCCGCCCGGACCGGTGACCTACGCTGCCGTCGGCATTCTTGCTGGTGCTGCTGCGGTTGGCGGCACGCTCGGATATCTCATCTGGCGTTCGCAGCGCCGGCGCCGCAGGCGTCGCGACGAAGACGAGTGAGCGTCTGACGTAAGCGGCCAGTGTGCCCGTGCGCGGCTCAGAAGTCGTCGAGTCGAAGCGCCGTATCAGCGTCGTTCCACGCATCCTGGAATCGACGCCTGACCACCTGGGTGCCCGTGACGTCGCCGTCGGCGGCACGCAGCGCCTGCCAGCGTCCCCAGAGTGAGCGTCCGCTGTTGGGATTGCGCTCGAGATCTTCCCTGAATGCGAGGTCGGCTTCCTCGTAGCGCTTGGCTCGCGTCAACGCGGTGCCGAGCGATTCCCTGACAGGATAGAACCAGTCTGGCGGCTCGCTGAATCCGAGCTGGTCTTCGGCGTCCACCGCCTTCTTCCACGCCGCCACCGTGGCTGCCGTGTCGCCGCTTGCTGCAACCAGACGCGCGTTAAGCACGGCATCGGCCACGGCCAACACGCTTGACGACGGGTTGCGATTGAAGCGAGCCGAAGGTGGCACCTTACCTTGCGCAGCGCGGAACAGCGTGCGCTCTTTCTCGGCGTCCGCGGTGTTGCCGAGCATGGCCTGCGCGACGCCGCGACCAAAGTGATGCATCGCGGCGAGCACGGTCGTCGTCTCTGCGGGCGCCGGCAGCGCCAGCGCCTCTTTCCACTTCGCGAATCGCACGAGGACCAGCATCGGCTGCGCGGCCATCGGCTCGAGCGACGGCTTCGCTGCGAGCAGCGGCGTCACGCGTGTGGAGAGTTCCTGCGCTGCCTTCAAGGCGTCTGCGAAGCGCCCGTCCATCATGGCGGCGGCCGCGAGGAACGAGAGTGTATGCGAGTAGCTCTCAGAGGCGTATGTGCCGGCGGGCGGCAGGCCAGACACGTACGGACGGTCTACATCCACCGCGTGGCCGACGATGGCGACGGCGCCGGAGTAGTTGCCGGTGCGCATGTAGATGTGTGCCGGCACATGGAGCAGATAGCCCGCTCCTGGCATCAACGACTCGAGTCGCTTCGCGCTCTTGAGCCCGCGCTCGGGCGTCAGCGACGACTCGGTGGCGAGGATGTAGTAGTGATTGGCGCCGACGTGATCAGGCTCTCGCTCCAGCACGCGCTCGAGTACTTCCACCAACTCGGTCGTGCCTTCGGCCGGCGTACCTTCGGGTGTCCAGAGTTCGCCTGGATGAAGTGCGATGAGGCTGGCGGCGTACAGGGTCGCGGCGTGCGAGTCGTTCGGATAGGTGCGCGACAGCTGCCGCAGGGCGTCCTTGTACTCGACGGCGAGTGCACTGGAGACGGCATTGGCGTCAGTCGAGAACCGCTTGGCGACGCTGGCAGCAAACGCGCGCTCTTTGGCAGGCGCGCGCACGGCGAGTTCCACGGCACGTCGTGCAGCCTCGGCTCCGGCCTTCATGCGAACCGGGTCGGTCGGCTCACCAAGGTCCTGTGCGTACGCGACCGCGATGCCCCAGTACGGCATCGGTGAGCCCGGATCGATTTCAGCCGCGCGCCGGAACGACCGCACCGCTTCGTCCTGATTGGCGGCGTAGACGAGCGCGAGGCCCTGGTCGAAGAACTTCTGCGCGTCCTCGCGTCGCGTCGAAATCGCGAAGTGGACGCCTTGTATACCAGGCAGCAGCGTGGTCGTCTGCGCGGCGCTCGACGTGGTGTCTGGCGTCGCGGGCTGTTGCGGCTGACCGAACAGCGACGCCGCGACCATCAGCATCGTCAGGCGCATGGTTACCTCTCGAGCAGCGACTTGAGCCCGGCCAGTGAACGCTGCCAGCCGCTGACGGAATATTCGAGATACCGCTTCCAGCGTGGACCGTTGTCGAATCCGGTCATCACGACACGCACCATCGTCGACTTCACACCGTCGGGCGCAGCCGTGGGCGTAAAGGTGAACTGCATCGCGAAGGGACCGAGTGGACCGCCATC